>ENA-UEOJ01002480-UEOJ01002480.1-human-gut-metagenome-genome-assembly--contig:-NODE-2480-length-10905-cov-3.436923_pt1 | contig 10905 bp, 11 predicted proteins | sample MGYA00242885_ERZ507886 | MGnify/ENA primary metagenome ERZ507886 (study PRJEB26167, sample SAMN06115505) | human gut metagenome | host: Homo sapiens | place: China:Anhui | collected 2015-08-07... | reverse complement strand
TCTAAAACAAAAAACTTTTCAGTTTGGGCATTCTAAGTGATACGTGGACCACCTTTGGTCATCTCGCCGGTTTCGTCCGTATCCCCTTTCTGTCGGAAAACTGTGTCTTCCGGCAAGTGCTCGTTTCATTTTCAGCAGAGAGACGAACCCGGGCGCTGTGCTTGCACAGCGCCCGGGGTTTTTGTATCTTTGGCAGCAGATTGAGAGGTGCAGATGAATGGAATGGCAAAAAAACTGCGAAGTAACGATTATCAAGTAGGCTTTTCTAAAATAACATGACTGGGTTCTACGGTTACCGAATGAGCCGAAAGATGATCACCATTGTTCGGCAAGCAGAAAATCCGCGAGGTGAACGATCCGGATGCCGTCCTCGATGCCGGTATCCATCTCGTTGAGGGTAACAACATATTTGGGGTAATGATCGCGGATCTCCATCAGGTTCCTCACTTCGCGGTCCGATGCTTCTGGGATCCGGACGCAGACCTGCACATAAATGCGCTCGTCGCGGCGCGTTGCAACAAAGTCGATCTCCTTTGTATCGTTCTTGCCGATGTAAACATCGTAGCCGCGGCGCTTCAATTCGAGGTACACGATGTTCTCCATCGCGCCGTCCAGCATTTTGCGGTTATAACCCAGCAGCGCGTATTTCAGGGAGACATCGGCAAGATAATACTTCTCCTGCGTTTTCAGGATACTCTTGCCTTGCAGGTCATAGCGTTCGCAGGGGTAGATAATAAGCGCCTGCTCCAGCCAGCGCAGGTAGTTGTAGATACTCTCCACCGAGACCTTGCGGTGCTCACTTTTCAAGAAAGTGGAGATTGAGTTTGCCGAGAAGGTCTTACCCATATTTTCGATAATATACTTCACCACACGATCAAAAAGATCCTGCTTGTTGATGCGGTGACGCTTGACAATATCGCGGGAGACTACGGTATGGTAAATGCCGTTGACGATCTGATAGGCGCTCTGATCATCGTACTCGCTGAGCGCGATGATCGGAAAACCGCCGAAGCGGATATACTCCTCCAGCAGTTCCCTGCGGGATAAAGTGCTGTCGGCCTTGAAGTCCAGATATTCCTTAAACGACAGCGTATAGACGGGAATGGACACATAGCGGCCCGTCAGATAGGTGGAGATCTCGCTGGACATGAGCTTGGAGTTGGAGCCGGTCACATAGATGTCGGCATCCGCACTTTCCAACAGGCTGTTGACCGCCTTCTCCCAGCCGGTGATTTCCTGAATCTCGTCCAGCAGAAGATAGCAGTGTCCCTTGCCCGCCATGGCAGCGGTCAGCTCGTCATACATCTGCTTAGCGGTGATGTTCTCGGGAATATCCATCTCCGTGTACCGCTTGCAGACGATCTGGTCCTCCCCAATACCGCGCCGCAGCAGTTCCTCTCTCAGCATCTCAAAGATCGTAGACTTGCCGCAGCGACGGATACCGGCAAGTATCTTGACGAGCGGCTTGTCGATAAACGGCTCGATTGCCGCGATATAGTCCGGTCTGTTGATCATCGTATCGCCTCCCTACAGCTAATAGTATACCCAAAATAGTTTGTATATTCAACAAGTTTTTAAGGTCTAAAACAAAAAACTTTTCAGTTTGGGCATTCTAAGTGATACGTGGACCACCTTTGGTCATCTCGCCGGTTTCGTCTGTATCCCCTTTTTGTCGGAAAACTGTGTCTTCCGGCAAGTGCTCGTTTCATTTTCAGCAGGGAGACGAACCCGGGCGCTGTGCAAGCACAGCGCCCGAGGTTTTTGTATCTCCAATAGTATTCGTTTTTGCTCGATCAACCTCCGCCGCCATGGCGGCTGGGCCCGACATCAGAAGAGGAACGCTCTCGTCCGCGGCATCCGGCTGAGCGCCATCTGCATGGAACGCACCCAGCCAAAGCCGCTCTGGGTCTCCCCCGCGCCGGGGGCGATCATGTGCATCAGCTTTGCGGCCAGCAGATGCAGCTCCTCTGTCTGTTCCCGGTAGGACTTCAGATAATCCTCCGTCCGCGGATAGTTCCGGTCAAAGGCCGGAGCGGCGATCCTCGCGTCAAAGACGGTCCGGTAGGGGTGATCCAAGGTCAGCTCCACCCGGAATTCTCTGACGGGGGCAGGCACATCGAACCGGGGCCGGCGCAGATCGTTGGTCCGCTCCCGTTCCCGGCGCTCCTCGCTGCTCTCGGTCCCCGCGCGGTGCAGGCCATCCATGGCCTCCCAGCGCTCAAATTTCTGGCGCTCCAGGTGGAACCGGGCGATCTCCGCCGCCATAACGTTCACCTGGTCGGGCACATCGCTGACGGTGCACTTCAAGGTACCGATGCCGCTTTCAAACAGCGGCGCGCCGTCCTCGGAGATACGGAAGGAGCGCAGCGCCTTCCCCTCCAGGACCCAGCCGTCCTCCCCTATGCGCAGCAGTCCGTGCTCCTCATCCAGAAACAGGGGACCATCCCCCTGGTCGGCGCGGAAGTAGTATGTAGGCTGGAACGCCGCCTGCAAAGCCTGATTTTCCCGAAGCGCGGCGGCGTGCGGCTCAGATTCTGTTAAGGGCCGCTCGTTGACACGTTCGCAGACCGGACCGTTCTCTTTGTTATCACTGAATGCTCCCATCATGGCCCTCCTTTTCTTATCAACATAGCTACGGCTACAGGAAAAGCTGCTGTTGGTTCTTGATATGGTCATGATACACCGGGAAGCATGAAAAAGGGACGTCTCTGCACGAAACGTCCCCAAAATGACATGAAATGTAATTTGGCCGTCAGAGGGAGACCCGCAGGACAAACTTTCCCTCCTTCACGGAGAAGCTGTAAAGCCCGCCATACCGCTCCACAATGGCGCAGATGCTGCTCACGCCGATGCCGTGGCCCGGTCGGTCCGTTACCGGAATTCCATCCTCGAACCGCACGGCCTCCCGGCAATCGTTGACCACCTGCAAGAAGAATTTTCCGTTTTTCTCGTAAGTCTGCACCTCGATGCTGTCGTCTGCCCCCTTGCAGGCGTGAAGGGCGTTTTCCAGCGCGTTGGACAGCAGCACGCACAGATCACTCTCCGAGATGGGCAGGATGTGCGGCAATTCCGCCCGCAGGGAGAATTTCACGCCCTGGGCCTCCGCCCGGGCCGCGAAGGCGGAGAAGATGAGGTTTGCCGCCTCGTTCTCGCAGTAGGTCACCACGCGGGCCGCCTCGATCTCCGCGTTGATCTCGTGGATGTACCGCTGGGCCTGCTCGTACTGTCCGTTTTCCAGACAGCCGGACAGGTATTGCAGATGGTGCCGCAGATCGTGCCGGTAGGCTCTGGTTTTCTGCTGGGATTCCCGGAGAGCTTCGATCTCCCGCACCGCCTGACCGACTTGCAGATTCAGGCTGTTTTGCAGCTGCTCCAGATGGGCCCGGGCCTCCTGCTCCTTCGACAGCCGCGCCAGAAACATCAAATACGCCACGCAGCACACAAAGGGCATGAACTCCACCACAGCCGGATCTCCGTCGGCAAGGAGATTCGTATAGACCCGGGTCAGATAGTCAAAGGCGTAATACAGGGCCGGCGTGCAGCCGAACTGGCACTGGACGGTCACCGAATAGCGGGAAACGGACCGCACTGCCGGTGCCGTCCGCAGCAGCAGGAGCAGCAGTGGCAGCGTCACGATCAGCTCCACCGCATACTGCATCCGATCTCCACCGGAAAACACCCACACGCAGACCAGCGCCAGCCACCGCCGGAGCTGGCAGCAGAGGTAGGCTGTCAGCACAGAGATCACCGGCCAGAGCCGCTCGTGGCTCAGCACGCAGAGGGTGATCGCCAGAGGAAGATGAGTATGGAGGGGGTAGAGATACGGCCCCAGCGCCGGGTCGATCCCCAGATAGACGATCCCCTGGATCAGGAAAATGGCCAGGGTGGAAGCAACCATGCAGCAGACGTTCCGCCGGGTCCACCGGATGTTGCAGAAGGCGGCGGAGAGCACGATGCCGAACAGTCCCACCGCCACGGTATTACACGCATAAAGGATCGTATCCGCCGTCATGTCAGAAACACCTGCTTTCTGCGGAAGGCGTATTCCAAATACAGATCCTTCAATTCCGCGTATTTTCCCCGTGGGACGGGCAGTTCCGCCAGAGAATCCATAGTGATGGTCTTGGGCACGATGGACTTGATGTGATCCAGATTCACCAGATAGGATCGGTGGATCCGCAGGAAATTGTCATGTTCCGTCAACTGCTCGCAGAGATGATCCATACCGCCGCCGCTCTCCAGCACCGTGCCGTCCGTCAAGTGCAGCCACAGGGCCCGGCCCAGCACCTCGCAGTATTCCAGCTTGTCCAGCTCCACCCGGGTGATGCCACTTTTGCAGCGGAGGATCAGGCTCATACTGCCGCTTTTGGCACATTCCGCGATCACGGAGTCCAGCAAGCGGAAAAAACTCTCCTGCCAGATGGGCTTGAGCTGGTAGAAATAGGCCCCCACGGTGTAGGACTCCACGGCGAATTCCGCCGAGGAGGTAAGGAAAATAATTTTCATGCTCTGGTCATACCGGCGGATCTCCCGGGCGGTATCGATCCCGTTCTCCCCCGGCATCATCACATCCAGCAGCAGAATATCAAAGCGGGTCCCCCGCTCGATCTCTGTCAGCAGCTCCAGGGGACTCTGAAAGGCTGCGGAGGTGATTTCCACGTTCCGCTCCACCCGGTAGCGGTCCAGCAGCACCCGCAGCTCACTCAATATGGACAGATCATCGTCGCAAAAGCCAATTTGTATCATGAACGCTCACCTTTTCGGTCTGTGTCGGTTTTTGGGTATCCGTTATCGCAGCTCTGCCACCTGCCTTCATCCGGTCAACCACGAACCGCGGCCGTGACAACGAACTTACTACTTAGTTTAGGTTATCGGCCCAGCTTTGTCAATCGCATTCCCACTCCAAGCGCAGGGAAGTCCGTCATGCAGGAATAGCTTGCGGATCCTGTAAAGCTCTGCTACAATCATTTCACCCGAGCAAAAGAGTAAATGAGTAAAAGAGGGAAACGATCATGAAAATCGATGGAAATGAACTGGCCATTCTGCAAAACGATCTTGATCGCCGTGGGCAAAAGCAGGAGGCATGGAAGATCAAACAGGAGTTTCTGAAGCAGGTCCGGGAGAGCGGGGATCACTGTCCCTGTCAGGAGAAGTGCCCGCACCATGGCAACTGCTTTGAATGCGTAACGCTCCATCGCGGGCATCGTGACCACCTGCCCATGTGTATGTGGGATATGCTGAATGAGCGCATTGCGGCGCTGTCACACATGACTGAGGGAACGCTGTACGAATATGAGAAAAAGCAAGCAGCCTGCACGGATTGCGAGGGCTGCCCCGGCTGCGGCGAATGAGCCAAAGCAGATCATAGCAAGCGCTCGAAGGTCTCCCCTTCGAGCGCTTTTTGGCGGAAAACGCCTTCCGCTCATAAGGAATCCGTTGTAAATCAGGAAGAAATGTGCTATCTTCTTTAGGCAAGTATCCGCGCAGGATTCCTGACAATCCCAAATAAAGGAGCTTTTCATGCATACGATCCGATCCTGGTGCCGCGCTAACGCCATGCTGGTCATCTCACTGCTGGCGGCGGCAGCGACCGCTTTCTTCGTTCCTCCCGACAGCGCATATCTGGGGTATTATGACCTCAAGACCCTCTCCTGCCTGTTCAGCGTTCTGGCGGTGGTGGGCGCACTGCGGGATCTGGATATCTTTTCCGCCCTTTCCCAACGGATGGTGCACACCTTTTCCACCGTCCGGGGCGTATGCACGGCGCTGGTGATCATCACCATGTTCGGCTCCATGCTCCTGACCAACGATACCGCCCTGCTGACCTTTCTTCCGCTGGGCTGGTTCGTCCTCTCCGTCACAGGGCAGGAAAAGCACGCCGCGCTGCTGTTCATTCTCCAGAACTGCGCCGCCAACCTCTGCGGAATGATCACCCCCTTCGGCAATCCGCAGAATCTCTACCTCTTCAGCTATTACGGCATCCCCGCCGGGACGTTCTTTTCCGTGATGCTGCCGCCCTTCATCCTGTCCACCGTCCTCATTCTCCTTTGCTGCCTGCTGTTCCCCAAGGACCGGCTTACGGTGCCGGAGGCGCAGGTCGTCGTAGACCGCCGCCGGGCCGCGGTCTACGGCGGGCTCTTCTGTCTGGCCGTCGCTATGGTGCTGCGGCTGATCCCCTACGGTCCCGGTCTGGCCGTCATCGTTCTGGCGCTCTGGTTTCTGGACCGGCATGCGCTGAAGTCCGTGGACTGGGGGCTTCTGGCCACCTTTGCCGCTTTCTTCACCTTTTCGGGCAACCTTGCCCGGATGGAGCCTGTCCGGATGCTGTTTGTCCGGCTCTTATCCCACGGGACCATGCTGATCTCCGCCCTCACCTGCCAGATCATCAGCAACGTCCCCGCCGCGATCCTCCTAAGCCGTTTCACGCAGGATGCCCGCGGCCTTCTGGTAGGCGTCAACATTGGCGGCGCCGGAACGCTGGTGGCCTCTCTGGCCAGCCTCATCACCTTCCGGGAATACACCCGCCGCGTTCCCGGCGGCACCAAGCGCTTTCTCATCCTCTTTTCCGCCATCAGCTTCGCTTTTCTGACAGTTCTTCTGGCTGCCATGTCCTTTCTGGGCTGAGCAGCCGGGGCCTGAGCGCCGAAAAACAAACCAGCTACCGCAAGTGAGCGAAAAGGTTTATTTTTGTGGTACTGTCTCCAAGGTCGTGAAAGTCAACGCCGGTTCGTTTGTAGAAGAACTGGCCGCAAAGGGATATTGCAATCCGACCCAATTCGAAGCCGTGATCCTTCGGAGAGGTCCGGCAAAAGCTTCCCGCCTATAAAGCCGAACCGCGCCGCTGAGCTACGGCAATAACAAAGCCCCGACGCTTGGCGTCGAGGCTTTGAAAATAACGGATCAATGGGTAAAAATTTGCAGGGTCGTTGTCAGTTCCCGTCCCGGGGAGCGGATCAGCTTCCCCTGATAAGCCAGCGCGGTGGAACCGCCGCCATCCAGATTGACCGCCTCCACGCAGCCCAACTGGAGCATCAGTTCCCGAAGCTGCTGAATGGAAGCGGAGCCGGTGGAGACGATGACCAGCTTGCCGTCCGCCAGCTTGCCAAGGGCGGTGCGGGACGTTACCGCGGAGGTAAAGCGCGCCTCCTGGAAGCCCGGCTCCAGCGTGGTGCAGATCGCGCCGTTTTCAACCAGACGGGGACCGCCGCTGACCATGGCGGTGATCTCCTCCATGGGGAAGCCGCTGGTGTCGGAATCGGTCAGTCCGGGAGTCAGGGTCACAGACGTTCCCACGGCTGGCTCACGATACCAAGAGGTAGAGGTAAAGTCATTTCCAAATACCATGACGTAGCCGTCGGCGGGGATCGCCACGGTCTCGCCCGCCGTGACAGTTCTGACATCGGTGATCACGCCGCCCGCAACGGTGGTTGCCGTGCCGTCGATCTTGATGGGTACGCTTCCGCCAAACGCCGGGGTGTAAACCACAGACAGGTCGCTTCCCTGGGTCTTGCTGTTCATCTCATAGCAGGCCCAGGAGTTCCCGCCGCCCCTGACATAGAAAAATACGGCGGGCCGTCCCACATAGACCGCTCCGGAGCCGGTAAAGCCGAAGGAGGTCAGTCCGGAAACGCCGTACAGGAACGTTCCGTCTGCCATAACGTGGCCCACGGGGAATTTATCCTGCCCGGAATAGGCGGCAAAGAAATTCGCGTTGACGATCACATCCGCGCCGGAAGCGGACACGATGCTGCTGAAAGGCGCGGAAGCGCCCAGCTTCTGGTTCACCATGGCGGCCCGGACGCTGACGCCGGGGGCGGAGGTGTCCACCGTGATCACATCGGCGCTGACGGAGCCGGAGGGCAGCGCGTAGGTCTTTGTCACACGGGACACAGCGCCGGAACTGGCACTCTGCTCAGGCTTTGGTGCGCCGGTATTCCGCAGAGAAGAATGGACATAGGCCTCCTGCCCGCCGCCGATCAGGCCCTGTGCCCGGCCTTCTTCCCATGTAAATACGCCTTTTTTCGCAAGGCTTTCCGCGAGGGTGGCGCTTCCGTCCGCCAGAGGCGTCGTCAGGGCGCTGACGGACAGATCCACCAGATCCCCGCGATAGAGCGCGTATTGCTTCTGGAGGATGCAGTCAGCGCTGGCGCGGGTCATCATGCCGATCTCCACGGCTTTATCCAGCGATGCGGCAAAGGTGAAATCTCCCGCGCCGTCATCGTAGCCCAATGCCCGCAGCAAAAACGTGACATAGTGCTTGAAGCTCAGAGCGCCGCCGGGGTGAAAGGTCGTGGCGCTCACGCCGGTGGTGTACCCCTGCGCGAACGCGTAGCCCGTATAGGCGCTGGACTTTCCGGCCGCCACATCGGAGAAGGGGCAGGGGCCGTCAAAGGACAGCGCGGCGTCCTCCTCGCCAAGCATACGGGTCAGCATGATGATGCCATGCAAACGGGTGGCGGAGCCTCCCAGATCGTAGCCGCTGCCGGTGCCGAGGAACAGCCCCAGCGCGTTGAGCCGGTGGGCGTTGGTCTCGTCCACGGCGGCCCGCGCGGGGACGCTTATGTTCAGAGACAGGGCCAGCGTCAGGGCCAGCGCAAGCGTGCGCATACAGTTTTTACATCGCGTCATAAATTTCGGCTGCCCCTATCCATTGAGAGCAGGCATCCCCCCTTATTGTATTGTCCATATGATACTCCCAATTCCATTTCGCATTTCCGTACCCTCCCTCCTTTGAAAACGTGGGGGTTGGACAGTCGGGGCCGCAAGATCGAATTGGGATATATGATATGCGAAGATCACAAGAGCATAAGCGGCAAAGCCACGAAAAACGCCGGAACGAGGATCATGACAAGATCCTTCAGAATACGGCCCCTGTTTGCGGGAAGCCCGGAATCGATCTGCTCGATGTGGAAAAAAAGGTCGGAAACCCCAGCGCACAGACCGGCGAACGCGGCAGCGCCGAAAATCAGATCGTATGCGATCATAGCAGAAACGGAAGCGTCAAAAGGCCAGGAAACCCGCCCAGACCGGGCGGAAACCCGCTCCAACCGGCACGGGCACATTCCCGCGGTCTCCCCTTCTCACTCCATATCACAGTCAAGCTGCCGCGCGATCCATGCCATCAGCAGTTTCACGATGCGCTCCTGCTCATTCTCCGTCAGCTCCCGTCCCACCGGGACGTGATACCACTTATGCAGGCATCCGCGGCAGCAGCAGGCGCAGGCGTGCTGGGCGATAAACACCGGATGCCCGCGCATCGGCGTCTGCTTGCCGTCATTGGGGATGCTTGCCGGTGCAAGCCGCGTTCTGACGAAGTCGGCAGCGTGGCGCTGAATGGTCTCCATACCCTTGTCCGCTATGTACTGCCTGTCCTGCTCACTCAAATGGAACTTCGCGCGGAAGGCGGATCTTTGCAGACGGGCAAGCGCTTGCTCAACTGTCGCCATGGTCCCAGTCTCTATGATCCCGCAGCACAAAGGTCAGCTTTTCCCGCAGTTCCTCGCTGAACCCATCGAGCTCCGCGATGGAAATTACGCCGTCAGACAGCAGGCTCAATAGGTTCAGTTCCATATTGCTGCGGCTCATGCGCATCACCACGCCGCCCCGCCTTTTGTCCTCGCGCATGCGTCTTTCCAGCTCCCAGAACTTCTCGGACGCGGAGCCGGTCCCTGAGAGCAGAGCGATATATTCGCGGTTCAGCCGCTCCATATAGGCTTCCTGCCAAATTGGGAGACGGGATCTGAAAAGTCTCCAGTCCGCTTCCTTGACTTTATCTGCGGCACTCATTCCATCACCTTCCATCCCAACCCCTGTATTGTACGAAGGAGATCACCCTTGTCCATTGTTCCGTCAGCAAAGGCCTGCTGAAGGCCCGGACCGAACGAGATGCTTGGAACGTCGGAATTGCCGTGCATATCTGCCAGTTCATTTGGCTTCCAACCGCGCAGACACCACAAGCGGCTTCCATTGTGATACTGCACGATGAGCTGCATAAGCATATCTTGCTGCTTTTCCGTCAGGCGGACGCCTACCTCATGCAGTTCATTTTCCAGGTTTTGAATGATTTCCGTTGTGTGCAGACGGCCAATATTTTCATCCCATCTATGCTGACGCATGATTTTTTCCGCTTCTGTACCGCTGTATTCTTCCAGCAGAGCGGAATATGTGGCAGGGACTTTTTTATAATACTCCAGATCAAACCGCTCGCTCAAATTGAGGAACGAAAACGTCCCCAGTTTTTTTCCGCGATTTTCGTTGGGATACGCTTTGTGCTGTCTTGGCGCACATTCCGTCGCGGTAGATTCCAGATTTCCGATAAAATCCACCAGTGATTTTTCCACTGCCGATGCGGACGGTGCCGCATAAGAGAGGAAATTGTCAGGAACACAGTACGAATGATCGCCGAGTCCTTCCATCAACGCATAGAAGGAAAACATCTTGCCATAACCGGTGCCAATCAGTTCCTTCGATACGATGTGCCGATCCAGATCGTTGTGAGGCTCCTCTGTGTACAGTTCTTCGATTTCGTAAACCCGATAGGGCTGTACCTCCCGGCGGACGATGGCGGAAAAAGCAATGAGGTCCTGTCGGCGAATACGGGGCGCGGCGCTGTTCAGCTCCCGATAAACCGACCACACATCCCGAAGGGAGATGGCGCCATACAGATTTGCGCAGGCGGCAAATAGCGAATGGAGGAAATCACACACCTCTGTCGATAAACCAGCCTGTGTATATAGGCGCTCTAGAGATTTCTCAGATAGTGGTTTTGGGTAGGACATATATAGCTCCTCCGCTTCCATAATTCAGGCGTTATTCGTATTGCTCGGCAATCGACTTGACGTGCTCCGCCATCTGCTTGACTACATCATCAGGCCCAATGACCTTCGCCGCCGTCTGAAACCCGCA
>ENA-UEOJ01002475-UEOJ01002475.1-human-gut-metagenome-genome-assembly--contig:-NODE-2475-length-10921-cov-2.469937_pt1 | contig 10921 bp, 10 predicted proteins | sample MGYA00242885_ERZ507886 | MGnify/ENA primary metagenome ERZ507886 (study PRJEB26167, sample SAMN06115505) | human gut metagenome | host: Homo sapiens | place: China:Anhui | collected 2015-08-07... | reverse complement strand
GAAAGCGTCCATATCCGCCCGGGTGAACTTGTCGGTGGGGCAGATCTGGCTGCCGTCCTCCGCCAGCACCCCCAGCTGTTCCAGCTCCTCCTGACTGGGCGCCTCCCTGACTCCGCCGCCGTCATAGAACAGATCGTACAGGTTGATCTCCTGGGGCACGTTGTACAGGCAGGTGAGGAACTGGTTGTGGAGGTTAATGTATCTCTGGCCATCGTCAGCCGTCATTTCGCCGTTGAAAAAGTCATTGTTGAAGTAAGCCAGCTCCTCCTCGGTAAGGGGCTGGGGGGCCAGACGGTCAGGCCGATCACAGAGCTTGTTGGAGAGAATGTGGAATCCGCCGTCAGACTGCGGCTCCACTGTGACCTTTGCCCAGACCTCTTCCCCGGAACCGCTGGTATCCACCAGGAAGAAATCTTCCGCCCGGTAATACAGGGCAATGGCATCGCCCTCCTGCTCTCCGGCGTAAAACTGGACATAACCGGGGGCGTTGGTATCCCCGTGGAAGTGATAATAGGCGTCATAGTCCGCCAGATAGGTGAAGCTGCCCATATTGCGGGCATCGGTTTCCGCCAAAGTCAGTCCCAGCCACGCCGTCAGGACGTAATCTACCTGCTCCGTGGTGATCTTCAAAAGGTCCACCTCCGGGTTGTAGCCGCTGTAGCCGGTGTCCACCACAGCCTGCCGCTCCGCAGGTGTGGTCTCCTGCTCCATCACTGCCCCATTGTAGACGAGCTGGTACATATCCACATCCTCCGGCCTGTCATAGGTGGAGGTCAGGAACTGGACGGGTTTGAACTGGCAGACGTTGCCCTGGATGTCTGCCCAGGGGTAGGCTATATTGAAATAAAGGTTATACCGGGCCACCTCCTCCGGCGTCAAGGGCTCCGGTCCCGCTGTTTTGACCGCCCCGGTAAAGGTGGCGGCGCACACCACGCCTGCGGCGGCCACCACCGCCAGCAGGGCCGGCTGCACAAAACGCGGCAGATTGCCGCCCGAACACGGACATGATTCCAGAAAATCCATGACTCCCCCGGCAAGACGCATCCGGAGCGCTTTGAGATTGAAAATATCTCCCCGGCAGACTCCTGCATTCCGCTCCGCAGGCTTGCGCCTGAAACCGGAGCGCGACGCCGCAAACAAATTCCTGCTGTTCCGGCGCCGTTCCCCTCGGCTCTCAGCGCAAAACACTTTGCGCCCCGATACGGGGTCAGAGAAAACGTCCCGCCGAACGAGCCTGAAAAACACACTACAGGACTTACTCCTATAGTTATTAACACAAGGGAATGCCGGAAGCAAGACAGCAGCCGGAGCGCACGCATCTCGGGATATTCTGCAAATCCCCCTTTCGGGTACTATCCCAGATGTTGTGAAAGATATATCATATCACGGAGCTGCACGCCTTCCTCAAAAATGGGATGCCTGTAAAACTTCGTGAAGAACCCGGTTACGCGGCGGCATTCCGAGAAGCCGCAGTGCCGGTAAAAGGCAAGCGTGCCGGGAACTTCTCCCGTTCCCACTTCCATGCGGCGGCCCGGCCCCGCATACCGGCGCAGCATTTGCTCAACAAGCCGCGAACCATAACCTCTGCGCCGGAATCCAGGGCTCACGGCCAGGTTCTTCAATTCAAACAGATTTTCCGCTTCCTGCGTTATCACGCACACAGCAACAGGGACATCCCCCTCATGCAGCGCGAACATTTCCCCACGTTCGAGATAGCGCTCAATCATATCTTCCTGCTCGTCGCCCATGAGCAGGAGTTCCATATAGCGACGCCTCTCGGTCAGGACTTCCCGTATTTCCATTGGTTCCCCTCGGTCAGACTATTCCGTTGAGTCTCAGCAACAGCCCCCTGTAATCACGGGTCAACCGCGTCAGCCAGTCAAAAGACGCCTGCGGATTCACGGGATCCGCCGTCCGGTGCAGGTTGACGATGACGGGATGTTCCCGTACCAGAAACACGATATTACCCACGATTGACGGGACAAAGGCATCCTTATCCTTTTGCTTTTCCGCAGAACCTTTAATGCGTGAATATCGCAGCGTGCAACAGGAAAACCAGCCGGGGCCGTCGGAAAAACGCCCCTGCGGACGGGGGCTTCCCGATTCCGAAGGAACAAGGCTTGCCCAGCCTGAGCCAAGAATGCTCTGCTCCACTTCAAATTTGCAGCTCTCAAAAAACTCTCTTGACATATCCCTTACAAAAGACCCCGTTTCCGGCATCAGCACTTCTACGAAAGGATCCAGAAGCTCTGCGGGAGACTGACAGGTTCCCCCCATATGGCAGGAATCTATATACAACGCAAGCACATGCTGCGCGCGCCGGTATTCTTCAAACAGGGCAGGAGCGACAGCCTGAATATTGACGAATCCGCGCGGGGCGGCGAGTTTCAGGGGCTTGCCCTGAATAATGACGGACGGCATGGAGATACCTCTTCATATTGAAACAGATTGATTTCAGAACATGTTTGCTTTGAGCATGCTCCCGGAGCGGAGCGAGACTCCGCCGCAACGTCGGAACAGCCGCGGTTCACTTGCGGATAAAGCTCGGATTCCAGGCGTGCCCCCTGAAAGGACAGAACATCATGCCCCGGCACAGATGCAATCCCTGCCTGTGCGTGTTCGGGGGCTGTACCCGCAGCCTCTTTTGACTTATGCTTTTCTCCGTTACTCCGCCATGATAGAGCTTCCGGCGCAAAATGTGCCCAAACGCATCATGCGGATATGTTCCCCGCCGTACAGAACCATAAACATGGCGCGGATTGCGCAGGTTTTCCATGAACACAGCCAGTGAACTTGCCCAGCTCATTTCCGGTTCCCGACATTGCGTGGCGCTGACCGGCGCCGGCATTTCCACCTTGTCCGGCATTCCTGACTTCCGTGGACCGGATGGGCTTTACCGTCGCAAAGATATTGACGCAAACAGGATCTTCGATCTGCACTACTTTATGAGTGATCCCTCATATTACTACATTCATGCCGGAGACTTTCTCTACAATCTTGATGAAAAAGAGCCAAATATCGTCCACACGACACTGGCAAAACTGGAAAAAAAAGGAATTATCAAGGCAATAATAACCCAGAATATAGATCTTTTGCACCAAAAAGCAGGTTCACATACTGTCTATGAACTGCACGGTTCTCCTTTGCATCATCATTGCCTGCAGTGCGGTATGGAGTACAGCTTTGAGACCATCGCCCCTCATGCACGGCGCAAGGAAACACCCAGGTGCGAAAAATGCGGCGGCATCATTAAACCTGATATCGTTTTCTTTGGCGAAGCCCTGCCGGAAGAAGCCCTTGCCCGCTCGGAACAGCATGCCCGCAAGGCGGATCTCATGCTGGTGCTCGGTTCCAGCCTCACTGTGTACCCCGCTGCGGCAATTCCGGAAGTGACGCTCCAGTGCGGTGGAAAACTCGCCATCATCAACGCTTCGCCTACCCATCTTGATCGCCATGCCGTCTGGAAAGGAGCGGATCTGGCCGAGAGTTTCGCCGCGCTGGCGGAACTGTAGCGGAAAAACATTCATGCCGCCATGCAAAGCTCACTGCCATGCCGATACTTCCCAGCAGTTACAGTACGCCCTTCTGGCTGCGCAATCCGCATATCAGCACCATATGGCCGGTGCTGTTCCGCCGCATGAACTTCCCCAGGGGAGAAAACCTCCCTCCCTGCAAGCGGGTACGCCTGGATACGGAAGACGGAGATTTTCTGGACATGGACGTGTACCCACCTTCCCCATGCGTACCGATCCGCGGACCAGCGATACTTTCCCATGGGCTGGAAGGAAACAGCCGACGCAAGTATATTCTTGGACTGGCCCGGCTTCTGCTGCGTGCGGGATTCCATGTGCTTGCATGGAATATGCGCGGTTGTTCCGGTGAGCCCAACCGTACCGAACGCATGTACCACATGGGCGTCACAGAAGATCTCGCTGCAGTGATCCGTCATGCGGAAAGTCTGGACAAGCCCATTCTGCTGGCCGGTTTCAGCATGGGCGGCAACCAGACCTGCATGTATCTGGCAAAAGGGCCTGTTTCTCCACTGGTGCGCGCGGCCATAGCGATTTCCGTCCCCTGTGATCTGGAAGGAGCGGCCCGCGTCATGGACAGCCCTTCCTGCGCCTTCTACATGCATTACTTTCTGCGAACCATGCTCCCCAAAATGAAAGAAAAGGCAGCCCGTTTCCCCAACTTTCCTTCCGTGGAAGGCATTGACCGGTTCCGGACATTCATGGAATTCGACAGCCGCTTCACCGCGCCAATCTACGGATACGCCAGTGCCCGGGAATACTGGAAAGACAACAGCATTCTGCCCTGGCTGCCGCATATCAGCATCCCGGTTTATATGCTTCTCGCGCAGGATGATCCTTTCTGCTCGCCTTCCTGTTACCCGCGTGAGGCTGCACTCGCCAATCCCTGCCTGCACCTGGAGATAACGCCGCACGGCGGACATGTGGGGTTCGCACAGTCCGGACAAGTCTTCTACAGCGAGGAACGCGCCTTGGAGTTTGTCCGGAACTTCTGGAATTTTTAAACCATTTCATAAAAGCATGTCGCTGTTGAAAAGCCCCGCAGGGCAGTCCCCAACGCTCCGGCCCATGACATTCCGCGGTACCGGAGCCATACGCCGCAATCCACTCACGACGCATGGCTCCGACTTCCCCGCGCCGCGTGTTTTTTGTCTTCAGACTGCAATACTATCCCGGCAAGACCAATTTCTCTTTTTCTGTTTACAGCGGCAAGGCATTGCGCTTAAACTTCCGAAACAAAAAGTGCAGATTTCTCCCCTGTTCCGAACTTGCCCGGACAGGGAGTCCGTGTGGCATTCCCGTCCGATGGCTCTGCAGTGAGAGGCGGGTTCCGCTTTCGTGTTCCACTCTGTCATCATCCCCGAACCAAAAGGAGTCCGGCATGAAAATATCATTTCTCGGCGCGGCCCGAACCGTCACAGGTTCATGTCACGTGATTGAGGCCGCAGGAGCGCGTTTTGCCGTGGACTGCGGTATGCACCAGGGCAACCCTGCCATTGAGGAACGCAACAGCCGAACCGAACTGTACCGCCCTGCGGAGATGGACTTTATTCTGCTCACCCATGCCCATATCGACCATTCCGGTCTCCTTCCCCGCCTCGCAGGTGAAGGATTCAAAGGAACCATTTACTGCACTCCCCCCACCCTGGATCTTGCCGAGCTGATGCTGGAGGACAGCGCTCATATTCAGGAAATGGAACAGGAATGGAAGCAGGCCCATAACAAGCGCCGCGGAACGCCCCGTACCGGCGACAAGGCACTGTATACCATTGAGGATGCCCACAAGGCCGTTGAACTTATGCGCTCCGTGGAGTTTGACACACCATTCGAGCCTCACCCCGGCATCAAAGTCACCTATCGCTATGCCGGACATATCCTCGGCGCTGCTTTCCTCGATCTGGAAATCACGGAACAGGGCCAGACTACGCGGCTTGTCTTTTCCGGTGATTTGGGCCGTCCCGGCGCCCTGCTGCTGCATGATGCGGAACATCCCAGTCCCCCGGACTGGCTGTTTGTGGAATCCACATACGGCGACCGCGATCACAAAGGGGAACATGACACGCTGGACGAGCTTGCCCAAGCAATATCCTACAGCTATCATCGCAAGGAAAAGGTCATTATTCCCTCTTTCGCCGTAGGCCGTACGCAGGAGCTGCTGTACAGCCTGATTCTGCTGCGCAACCGTGGCCAGCTTCCGGAGGACATGCCCATTTTTGTGGACAGCCCTCTGGCCATACGGGCAACCGAAGTATTTGAAAAGTATGCGCAAACTCTGCGTACGCCTGAGATGGAGGGGATTTCCCCGCGCGACGCCAGCTACAACATCCACTTTACTCTCAATACGCAGGAATCCCAGGCTCTCAACGCCATGCGTGGTCCGGCGATCATTCTTTCCGCCAGTGGCATGTGCAATGCCGGACGCATCAAGCACCATCTTAAACATAATATCTGGCGGGAAGGGGCCAGCATCGTGTTCGTGGGCTATCAGGCAGTAGGCACGCTGAGCCGCAAAATCATAGACGGCGCAGACTTTCACCATCAACGGGTTTTCCGCCCATGCGGGGCAAAGTCAGCTTCTGGACTGGATTCTGCCCATGGCGAAGGCCGGCAGCCGGGTCGTCCTGATTCATGGGGATCCCAGGGCTCAGGAAGCGCTGGCAGCCCTGATAAAAAAAGAAAGCGGCAAAGATGACCTCGAGATATTCATCCCGGATTATCTTGAGGAAATGACGCTGGAACCGGGCCGCAAGGCGGCCGTGGAGATGCCCGGAACCGCAAGGGCCCGCCCCCGCGTGGACTGGAATTTCCTCATCGCGGATATGGACGCGCGCCTTGCCCAGCTGCGCGAGCGCCAGGCGCACGCCGAGGAACTTCCCTGGGAGGAACAGACCGAACTGCGCGACCGGCTGAGCGAAATCAACCGCGAACTGGCAGTATTTCTTTCCCGTATTGTGTGACCCCTCCCGAGACATGCCGTGCGGGGAAACAGCCCCCCGTGCGGCGCTCTTCCCGCGCTTGCGCAACGTCTTTTCCTTGCGTATGCTCGCGCCCGCGCGTCATACGCGCAGGGAGGTCATATGCGCATCATCGCGGGAGCCTATAAGGGGCGTACGCTGAAAACCGTCAGCGGACCGGGATACCGTCCGGCCATGGGGAGGGTTCGCGAATCCCTGTTTTCACGTCTGGAATCCAGAGGCGTGGTTTGGGGAGAATGCCGGGTGCTCGATCTTTTTGCCGGAAGCGGTTCTCTGGCGTTCGAGGCGTTAAGCCGCGGAGCGCCTGAAGCCGTATTTGTGGAAAAAGACCCGAAGGCTGCCGCCTGCCTTGCCCGCAACGCCGCCGCTCTTGAGGCCGAATCCCGCTGCCGTATCCTGGCGGAAGATGTTCTGCGCATCACCGCCAGACGTCCTGCTGCCCCCTTCCAGGTTATTTTCATCGATCCCCCCTATGGCGAATCCCTGTTTTCCCCCACGCTCAAGAATATTCTCCGCCAGAACTGGCTTGCGGAAAACGGTTTTCTGATTGCGGAAGTGGAAAAGGGGCTGCGCCTCAATGCCGAAAAACAGCCGGGACTGAGTTTAATCAGCGACGACCTCTACGGCCAGACCCGCGTCATCCTCTGGACCAGCAGCCATGACCAAGAATAGCATCGCCATTTACCCTGGAACCTTTGATCCTCTTACCAACGGACACGTCGGCATTATCCGCCGCGGCGCGGAAATTTTCGATACCGTTGTCGTGGCCGTAGCGCGCGACAATCTGAAATCCCCGCTTTTTTCTCTGGAAGAACGGGTACAAATGGCCCGGGAATGTTTCGCAGGGGTGACAGGAATTGAAGTCGAGCCATTTTCCGGTCTGCTGGTGGACTATGCGAAAAATCGCGGCGCGGGCGCCATCCTGCGCGGTCTGCGCGCGCTCTCTGACTTTGACTACGAGTTTCAGATGGCGCTGATGAACCGCAAACTTCGCAGCGACATCCAGACGATCTTTCTCATGAGCGATTTCCGCTGGATGTATATCAGCTCTACCAATATCAAAGCTGTAGCCAGTCTGGGAGGCAATGTAGGCGATCTGGTGCCGCCGCCCGTACTGGCACATCTGCGCCGGGCCTATGGACATCCTCCCACCTGGCCCTTCGTTCCACCCGCTCCCGAACCAGAGATGTCCGGCAGTGACGGCATCTTCGGTATACCCCCTACCCGCTCATGAGCAGAGAAACACCATCCGTATCACATATCATCTGCCTGGTCGGCCCCACCGGGTCTGGCAAGACCGCAGCAGCTCTGCATATCGCCTGCAGCCTTGCGCAGTCGGGATTTCCCACTTCCATCATCAATGCGGATTCCCGGCAGATCTATCAGGACTTCCCCATCATCACCGCTCAGCCCACACAGGAGGAGCGGACGCAATGTCCGCATCTTCTTTATGGCTTTCTGCCAACCGATCAAAAAAGTTCGGCCGGAAAATGGATGGACAGTGCCCGAACCACCGTGGCTGAAGTCACGGCGCAAGGCCGCTTCCCCCTGCTGGTAGGGGGTACCGGCCTGTATATCAGGGCACTTCTGGACGGTATGGCTGATATTCCCGCGCCGGACGCCGCCGTCAGCACCCGGCTGCAGGAGCAGTGCCGCATGGAAGGACCGCTTCCTCTGCATGCCAGGTTGAGTGGCATCGACCCCGTTTACGCTGCCCGTATCCATCCCCATGACCGTCAGCGCGTTATACGCGCACTCGAGGTATGGGAAAGTACGGGCCGGACTTTCAGCTGGTGGCATGAACACGCTGTTTCGCCCGTACCGGAAACAACTGTGCTGCGCCTGGGCATGGGGCTGCCTCTTCGGGAACTTGCCCCCCTTCTCAGTAAACGCATTAATGCCATGCTGGATGCCGGCGCGATGGATGAGGCGCGATCCGCTCTGAAAGCGTATCCGGAACTTTCCCTGCCCGGATGGTCCGGTATCGGCTGCCGGGAACTGGGAAAGGCCCTGACAGGGCAACTTCCGCTCGCGGAAGCCATGGAGCTGTGGCAAAAAAATACCCGCGCCTACGCAAAGCGCCAGTGGACATGGTTCCGGGCCGATCCGCGCATCACATGGTTCCGTCCTGACGATCCCGCTGCCTACCGCAACATGACAAAACTCGCGCTCGCCTTCTTGCAGGGAAAGCCTTCCGGGAGCTGACTGCCCTGTCACGCTTTCAATTCACCTGTGCCGCAGGCGCACAAAAACAGGCTGCAGCAGAACCACTTATCAAACCAGAAAGCAGACTTAAAAAGAAAGGCACTTACTGAGTAATCCGTAAGTGCCGAATATGGTGCGCCCGGCAGGAATCGAACCTGCGGCCTACAGCTTAGGAGGCTGTCGCTCTATCCAACTGAGCTACGAGCGCATATCCATTTCTTTTCTCACGCAACTCGATGGATGTCAAGTATTCAAATCCTGCCCCCTGCTGTGGAATAGCCTGGACTCTCCGACTCTGGACAACGCGCGGGCAGGACTTAATTCAATACGGACTCACGTCTGAAACCGGAATCTGACGCCGCAAGACTTCCATGTCGGGGTCAGACAAGATCTCGAGGAGATATGCATGCCCCGCTTTCGCGCCTTGAAACACGATATCCGCAAATGGCTCCGCCGTGAAGACTGGTCGCCCGCTCAGCCTCTGCCGCCCGAACTCGCGCCGGACGCCCCGGACGATGTTCGTCAGGTCGATCCCGCTTCTCTGGTCGGTCCCCTGTTCGCCTGTCTGCCCGAAGGCGAGCCGCTCACGGACAGAGCCGCCGCGGCTCTGGGGGGAGTCCTGGCTGTTCTGCGGAAGGAAAGGCCGGAAGAGGCGAAAAATGTGATCAGGCGTTTCATGTGGCATATGAATGAGGAATCGGGCAACATCGGCTGGGGTATTCCCGAAGCATTCGGCGAAGCTCTGGCGCAGTCGCGCCTGCTGGCCGACGATTTCTACCGCGTTCTTTTCTCCTATATCCGGAACAAGGAAGGAGACAATACCTGGTGCGATTACGCGCCTCTGCGTCTTTCCTGCTATCGAGCGGTGGAACGTGTCATGGCGGTGCGGCCGGATCTGAGACATGAAGCTCTGTGTCTCCTGCATAACGCCGGAGATGATCCGGATCCCGCCTGCCGTGCTCTGGCGCGTGAGCTGTTTGAACGCTACCGCCCCGCCCCCGGAGAAACGGCGAAAAACACCTTTGTCTGATACCTGTACCAAGAGGATTTTCCATCATTCACAGGTGCGCCGCATACCTGTCAGTCTCCCGACAGGATTCGCAGGGCAGCAGGTATGTGCGGCAGCAGTTCCGCCACCTGCGCGGCGGGCGCAGGTCTGGCCGCCGCCCCTGCAAGACGGTTGCAGCGTGCCGCCGCAAGTGCGGCGCTTTCCAGATCGTATCCCCGTGACAACAGGCCCGTGACCATGCCCGCAACGAAATCTCCGGTGCCGCCCATGGCCTCCATGGCGGGAACACAGGGCAAATCCACACGGGCCACGACCTCCCCTCCCCTGAACAGAATGTCGCTCGCGCCCTTGACCAGCATGCGGCGGGCACAGTTTCCATGCCGGAACGCGCGTTCGGCCAGGGAGGGAATATCTCTGTCCTCCGCAAGAATATAGCCGCGCGTGTAGAAAGGGTGCGGGGCCTTTTCATCCGCAAGAAAAGCCAGTTCCCCCGCGTCGGGAGTGAAAAGATCATAGTTCGCGGCATACCCGCTCATCTTGGCGGCGTACATGAATCCGGCGTCAGCTACTGCAAGCGGCCTTTCCTGCATTTCCTCCAAGGCCATAAGCACGCGGTTGTGCCCGTCGATATCCGGGAAAAGATAATGGAAAGTCAATCCGCCCAGCACAGTGCCATCCGTCCCGGGGCCGGCTCCCCCCGAAGGCAGAATATCTTCCGCCAGCCTTTTATAAAGGGCGCGGCTTCCCGCGCCGGTTCCCTCGTCTCCCACCAGCAGGGCTTCCAGGGGCATGCGGGACGTCTCCGCTGCGCAGGCCAGGGCGGCGGCAACAAGCGCAGGGGTTCCTCTTTGCACCGGAATGCCCTGCCCGCCGGCCTGACCGTCAAGAGGCAGAAGAATCTCTCCTTCCAGACACCAGCGTCCCCGGCACAAGGGAAAGGAAGGATCGGGCACAGTGCCGCAAATCAGCCAGGGTCGTGGTTCCCCGGCCTGGCGGAGCAGCGGATGGGCGCCTCCCATATCTGCCTGCCGGACGCTGAAATCCTCTGTTTCAGGCATTTCCTCCGGATGCGTCAGCAATCGCCCGGTTTCCTCAAAAGCTTTCTGAAGCGAATAGGAACACAGGGTCCTTCCGTGCAGGCGCGGCGCTTCGGCCACCTTTTCTCCGACAGCAGAAGGAATGCCTGACGGAATCAGCCGGGT
>ENA-UEOJ01002460-UEOJ01002460.1-human-gut-metagenome-genome-assembly--contig:-NODE-2460-length-10978-cov-3.094762_pt1 | contig 10978 bp, 7 predicted proteins | sample MGYA00242885_ERZ507886 | MGnify/ENA primary metagenome ERZ507886 (study PRJEB26167, sample SAMN06115505) | human gut metagenome | host: Homo sapiens | place: China:Anhui | collected 2015-08-07 | study... | reverse complement strand
TAAATAATGGATATTATATCGTACTGGATGTCAACAGTGGCTCCGTCCATTCGGTCGATCCGCTTCTGTACGATGTGATTTCCTTTTTATCGGAGCGGATTCCGGATAGCGAGAAGCCGTTTCAGATTGCCCAGTCCCTGAAAGACGAGACGGCGGCAGCATTAAAAGAGAAATACAGCCAGGAAGAGATCAGAGAGGCGTTTGAGGACATTCAGGAGCTCATCGATCAGGAAGAACTCTTTACCGCTGACATTTACAAAAACTTCGTTATGGATTTCAAGAAGCGCCAGACGGTTGTAAAGGCTCTCTGCCTTCACATAGCACACGACTGCAACCTCGCCTGCAGATATTGTTTTGCAGAGGAGGGCGAGTATCACGGCAGACGAGCTCTTATGAGCTATGAGACAGGAAAACAGGCACTTGATTTCCTGATTGCCAATTCAGGCAGCAGAAGAAACTTAGAGGTAGACTTCTTTGGAGGAGAGCCTCTCATGAACTGGGATGTGGTGAAGCAGCTTGTGGCATATGGAAGAGAGCAGGAGAAGCTTCATGACAAGCATTTCAGGTTCACACTCACTACAAACGGAGTGCTCTTAAATGACGAGATTATGGAGTTCGCCAACAAGGAGATGGACAATGTAGTCCTTAGTATCGATGGACGCAAGGAGGTTCATGACCGCATGAGACCTTTCAGAAAGGGTGCCGGCAGCTATGACCTTATTGTTCCGAAATTCCAGAAGTTTGCAGAGAGCAGACATCAGGACAAGTACTATGTGAGAGGTACATACACACATTTCAATACTGATTTTTCAAAGGATGTGCTTCATCTGGCTGATTTAGGCTTTAAGCAGATTTCGGTTGAGCCTGTTGTGGCACAGCCTACAGATGAGTATGCACTTAAGGATTCTGATTTACCGGTGCTCTTTGATGAGTACGACAGACTTGCTGCAGAGATGGTAAAGAGAAATAAGGCAGGAAACGGCTTCAATTTCTTCCATTTTATGATAGACTTAGAGGGTGGCCCTTGTGTATACAAGCGTCTTTCCGGCTGTGGCTCAGGAACAGAGTACCTGGCAGTGACTCCATGGGGAGATTTATATCCATGCCACCAGTTTGTGGGCAATGAGGACTTCCTTATGGGTAATGTCTGGGATGGCATCAAGGCCACTGACATCCAGGATGAGTTTAAGTGCTGTAATGTTTATGCCAAGGAAAAATGTCGCAACTGTTTTGCCAGATTCTATTGCAGTGGTGGCTGTGCCGCCAACTCATATAACTTCCACGGCACAATCACCGATGCCTATGATTTAGGCTGTGAGCTGCAGAAGAAGCGTATAGAGTGTGCTATCATGATTAAGGCAGCAGAGGCTGATATGGCAGATGATGCACAATAATTTGAATTTGTCACGGGAAACGGATAGCGGTATTTGTGACCCGTGTGCGAATATATTTGCCATCTGTATACCTATATGGATGGTAGCAAAATGACAGGAAGGTAAGCTCCAACTGTTTTATTTCTTCAAGTTTCAGCAGTATGGAAGGGAACTCTTTCACTCTAAGGTTGATACCCCTGCCAAAACCTCCTGTTTTGGCATCGGCTTTTAATTTGTTAATGAGCCGGGTGTTATCTGTGCTTTTCTTTCTGACCATCCAGCCGATTTGTGGTCTCAGGGCAAAACTCTCATTGTTTTGTTTGAGTCCGATGAAACCGGACCACAGTTCCAGTGGTGTTTCAATCACGGTATCATTGTATGCTTCAATATACTTTAAATCCACTTTTACTATCTCGCTCGGAAGTTTTTTACGACCCACAATCTGTTTTAGATTATTTCTTTTTCCTTCATTGTCATAAGGAAAGAATTTAATGATCCATCCATCAAAAGTCTCGGGAGCTCCACATGACTTTGGCGAATGACATTTAAACATATTACGCCAAAACTCTTGGTTAACGGTCCCCTTTGATGCCTTCACAAACTCCTCCAAAAGAGGTTCAAGTTGTGATATCCACCATTCAAGTTTATATTCTTTTAGTTCTCTGGCTTTATTTAAAACTTTTTCCCAGTCTTGTGGTGTGCCTTCAAGCGTGATTTCCGGAATACCGCAAGCAATCATTATGGTGATAAATTCGAAGTATGATTTCACCGTTTCCATTATTGTTATCTCAGAAACGGTCTTTTCCAAAGAAGTCGTTGTAGAGAAATTACAAGTGAGTGTTTCGACCAGATTACCTCCTACCTCTTTTCTTATCTGTTCCGTAAACTGAGGGAGCATTTCTTCCCATGAAAGACTCGGGTCTTCCAGTTTCTTATTGGATTGTACAACTAAAGATTGTTTCCCGGAGAAATCTACAAAATATTTTCTCAAAGACTCATGGTTGGCATTCACGTGTTGGGCAAAACCTTGGCTAATCAGTAACCAAATCATATCCGGTGATAAAACGAACGGTCTATGATCTGCATAAGCCTGATACATACCGCGGAAAAAAGAATTATACCCAAAATGTACTAAACTGTCAGGAGATTCACTTTTGGCAATTACATTAAATGGAGGTTTCCAGATGTCTTTTTCTGTAATTCTAATGGTTAATTCATTATCAGATAACATCAGGTATCTGTAGATTTCATCAGGCGAAGCCACAGGATGTAACTTTTCGGGTTTGGAGAGTTGCTCAACTTCAAAAGTCGTTCCATTTTGGGCAACTGCGGAAGTGCTGCATAGAATGAATAAATAGAATAGTAGTTTTTTCATAATACTAAATTTGTTTTATGGTTTGTACCTCAAATGTTTTCCTGTAGACAGATTATGGATAACAATATACAAATATACTATTATTAGAAATGGGATCGCAATGATATCGAATCTTTTTTATGACCTGTGTCTCTAAAAAAATAGATGCATATTATTCTAGAGATCTATTTATTCGGAAAATTGTAGTAAGTTTGCTCTGATAATCGAAGATAATGTCTCAGCGTAAGATCATACATATCGATATGGATGCTTTCTACGCCTCTGTAGAACAGCGCGATAATCCGGAACTTCGTGGCAAACCTCTGGCAGTGGGGCATGCCGAGGAGCGGGGAGTGGTAGCGGCGGCGAGTTATGAAGCCCGGCGCTATGGCGTCCGCTCAGCTATGGCTTCACAGAAGGCAAAGAAACTTTGTCCGCAATTGATATTTGTACATGGTCGAATGGATGTTTATAAGTCCGTCTCCCGTCAGATACATGAAATCTTTCATGAATATACCGATATAATCGAACCTCTTTCTTTGGATGAGGCTTTTCTGGATGTGACGGAGAATAAAAAAGGAATCTCTTTGGCGGTAGACATAGCAAAGGAAATAAAGCTCCGCATCCGTCAAGAACTGAATTTGGTCGCGTCAGCCGGTGTCTCTTATAATAAGTTTTTGGCGAAGATCGCCTCAGACTATCGAAAACCGGATGGCTTGTGCACTATTCATCCTGAACAAGCGCTTGATTTCATAGCCCGTCTTCCGATTGAATCTTTTTGGGGAGTGGGCCCTGTGACGGCAAAGAAGATGCATCTGCTGGGTATCCATAATGGACTTCAGCTACGTAAGTGTTCGCTTGAAATGCTGACTGCCCATTTTGGAAAGGTCGGGTCGCTTTATTATGAATGTTCCCGTGGCATTGACGAACGTCCCGTAGAGGCGGTTCGTATCCGAAAGTCTATCGGCTGTGAGCGGACATTGGAAAAGGATATTTCCGCCCATTCTTCCGTTATCATCGAACTATATCATGTGGCGGTAGAACTGATTGAGCGGCTTCAGCATAAAGAGTTTAAAGGGAATACATTGACTCTGAAAATTAAGTTTCATGATTTTAGTCAGATTACCCGAAGCATTACCCAATCGCAGGAACTGACTACCTTAGACCGTGTGCTGCCCCTTGCTAAAGAATTACTAAAAAGTGTGGAGTACGAACAACACCCGATACGGCTCATCGGACTTTCCGTATCCAATCCGAAAGAAGAGACGGACGAACAGCGCGGAGTTTGGGAACAACTGAGTTTTGAGTTTAGCGATTGGGAATAAAGCAGCCTTCAGATTGATAGTAACGACGGTTTTACGGAAGCTCGAACAGAGCCTCTGTTTACTTGGAACAGAGTGTCTGTTTACTTAGAATGAAGGCTCTGTTTGCTCTGAACAGAGCGTCTGTTTACTGGGGATAATAAGGTACTTATATACTTTTTCTTGAAGTCTGTACTTTTTTGTCATGAGGTTCGTATGATTTGCTCACCTTACTTTTTCAGAGATGTACTATCTTTGCCATACTTAAACGAACAAAAATACCATGAATCGAATGAAGCATTTTATTAGTTTTCTTCTGGTAGTTGCCCTTGGAAGTTTTTCTTTCAAAGCGAATGCCTATACTGAACGCAATATGCTGCAAAAAGCAGCAGACGAAACTACGTTGAAAAGTGTATTGGTAATGAAGCAGGCGTGGGTACCTTACCCGGCTTACACCGACCGTGCCGCATGGGATTCACTGATGGGACCTAACAAGCAACGTCTTATTGCAGCAGGAGAGAAGCTTCTCGATTACAAGTGGCAACTTATCCCCGCTACTGCCTATCTTGAATATGAACGTACCGGTAATCGTAAAATAATGGAAGTTCCCTATGATGCTAACCGTCAGGCATTGAATACGCTGATGCTGGCAGAACTGGCAGAAGGCAAGGGGCGTTTCATCGATCAGTTGCTGAACGGAGCTTACATGAGTTGCGAGATGAATTCATGGGTATTGTCTGCCCATCTGCCCCGACAAAGTAGTAAGCGTTCTCTTCCCGATTTCCGTGAACAAATTATTGATCTTGGTTCCGGTGGATATGGTGCATTGATGGCTTGGGTGCATTATTTCTTCCGTAAGCCTTTCGACAAAATCAATCCGGTTGTTTCTCTGCAAATGCGTAAAGCGATTAAAGAACGTATCCTCGATCCATATATGAATGATGATGATATGTGGTGGATGGCATTCAACTGGCAGCCGGGTGAGATTATCAACAACTGGAATCCTTGGTGTAATTCTAATGCTTTGCAGTGTTTTCTTTTGATGGAAAATAATAAAGACCGTCTGGCAGAAGCGGTGTATCGTTCGATGAAATCGGTCGATCAGTTTATCAACTTTGTGAAGTCTGACGGAGCTTGCGAAGAGGGAACTTCTTATTGGGGACATGCGGCAGGTAAGCTATATGATTATTTGCAAATACTTTCCGATGGTACAGGAGGCAACATATCTCTGTTCAATGAACCGATGATTCGTCGTATGGGAGAGTATATGTCCCGTTCTTATGTCGGTAATGGCTGGGTAGTGAACTTTGCCGATGCTTCCGCACAAGGCGGTGGTGATCCTCTGTTGATCTATCGTTTTGGTAAGGCTGTCAACAGCGATGAAATGATGCATTTTGCAGCTTATCTGCTGAATGGCAGAAAACCTTATGCAACAATGGGAAACGATGCATTCCGTTCCCTTCAGTCTCTGATTTGCTGCAATGATCTTGCCAAAGAAACGCCAAAGCATGATATGCCTGACGTAACCTGGTATCCCGAAACGGAATTCTGCTACATGAAGAATAAGAATGGAATGTTTGTGGCTGCCAAAGGTGGTTTTAATAACGAAAGTCATAATCATAATGACGTGGGAACTTTCTCTTTATACATGAATACGATTCCTGTCTTTATCGACGCCGGAGTGGGTACGTATACCAAACAGACATTCAGCAAAGACCGTTACACCATTTGGACCATGCAGAGCAATTATCATAACCTGCCGATGATTAACGGTGTACCGCAGAAATACGGTCAGGAGTATAAGGCGACAAACACCACTTGCAACGAAAAGAAACGCGTTTTCACTACTGATATAGCTAAAGCTTATCCGGCTGAGGCGAAAGTGAAGAACTGGAACCGTTCGTATGCACTGGACGACCGTAAGCTGACTATCACTGACAGTTACACTCTGAACGAAGCTGTAGCTCCCAATCAGGTAAATTTTATGACTTGGGGGAATGTGACTTTCCCTTCACCGGGTAAAATTCAGATTGAAGTAAAAGGGCAGAAAGTAGAACTGGACTATCCGGTCCAATTCAAAGCTGAACTGGAAACCATCCAATTGGATGATCCGCGCCTCTCTAATGTATGGGGCAAGGAGATTTATCGCATCACACTAAAAACAAACGAGAAAAAAGAGACTGGAAATTATAAGTTTGTTATTCAACAAGTGAAATAGAATTCAGCAGATAAAGTAGAAACAAGAAATAACGTATAAACAATTAAATCGCAGTAAGATGAAAAAAGTATTATTAATCGGTCTTTTGGCTGTCGCCGGAGTAAGCGTAAGTGCTCAGAATTTGATCAAGAATGAAAAGTTTGCTACGGAAGTAACGAATAAGGTTACCAACCCTAACAAGGCTACAGCAGGTGAGTGGTTCATCATGAATAATGAGGCAGACGGTGTGACAACCATCGCTTGGGAACAAACCGGGGATGCCAAATATCCGAATGCCATGAAAATAGATAATTCGGGTGCAGAAAAGAATACTTCCTGGTATAAAGCTTTTCTGGGACAACGTATTACCGACGGCTTGGAGAAAGGTATCTATGTGCTGACTTTCTATGCAAAAGTGAAAGAAGCAGGGACTCCGGTCAGTGTATATATCAAGCAGACGAATGAAGAAAAGAATGATAACGGTAAGCTGAACACTACCTTCTTTATGCGTAGAGATTATGATGCTGATGCTCAGCCTAATGCTTCCGGTGCACAGTATAACTTCAAAATCAAGGATGCGGGCAAATGGACAAAGGTTGTTGTTTACTATGACATGGGACAGGTGGTGAATACTATCAGCAGTAAGAAGTCCAATCCTGATATGGAAGTGTCTGATACGGATGATGATGATGCTATCCTGAAGGATTGTTACGTAGCTATCCTTGGACAGAATAAAGGTGGGGTAGTAGAAATCAGTGACGTGACTTTGAAGAAGAAATAAGAAGAAAATAAAAAAGAAAGAGCGGAGAACCAATCGGTTGCTCCGCTCTTTTCATGATATATATTAGTGTGTTTAATTACATGGCAGGCTGCTTCGTCAGCAGTTTTTGAAGTTTACCATTCAAGGTTTGGCACATAGCACCGTTTCCCATTGCTTGATAACGTTTAATACGGTACTGTAACATCATGATTTTTTCATTTGCATTCTTTTTCATAATTTGTTTCCTCTTTTTTTGCCCTCCACGTTTTGAAGAGCGGTTTTACATCTTGTTTTCTTTATTAACACTGCAAAGATACAAAATGTTTTTGAATTATATGCTGTAAAACATAAAAATCTTCTTTTTCTTATGAAATTTCTTTTTATAAGAGGTTCGAACACGGAGATGTTACAAACCTGTTACAATTTTCCCGCTGTTTTCCTTTGATGACAATATTATTCTTATCCATCACATTTTTATGTAGTTATCTAGGCATTCAGAAAATATTCTTGTATTTTTGTAAGACAGCAATCTTATTATCTAAAATAAACCAAACACTCTTATGAAAACATTCATCCATCTAGTATCTGTTTTGATTCTCTCGATTGTGCTGTTTGCCTGTAGCAATGCTCATTTCCTGAAAGAAGAGGATTATCGGAATCAAGTAACCAAAGACTTTGAACAAAAAAAACAGGCGCTTCCTCGTGGAGACTTATTTACTGTTTTGTCGAATCCTGACTTGTCTGTGTATGAGCAGGAAGCTTTGATGTTTCTCTATGCGTATATGCCGATAGGGGATGTAACGGATTATTCGGGAGATTATTATTTGGAGAATGTTCGGTTATCCGGTCAGACACGTGCCGAGATGCCTTGGGGAGATAAGGTCCCGAACGAATTGTTCCGGCATTTTGTGTTACCTATTCGGGTGAATAATGAGAATTTGGATGACTCCCGCCGGGTATTTTATGGAGAATTGAAGGATAGGGTAAAGCATCTTTCCATGAAAGATGCCATTCTGGAAGTGAATCACTGGTGCCACGAAAAGGTGGTGTATCGTCCGAGCGATGCACGTACGAGTTCTCCGCTGGCATCGGTGAAGACGGCGTATGGACGCTGTGGAGAAGAATCCACGTTTGCTGTGGCTGCATTGCGTTCGGTAGGTATTCCGGCACGGCAGGTATATACTCCCCGCTGGGCGCATACGGATGATAATCATGCCTGGGTGGAAGCATGGGCAGATGGCCAGTGGTATTTTATTGGGGCTTGCGAGCCGGAACCGGTTTTGAATCTGGGATGGTTCAATGCTCCTGCTAGCCGGGGAATGCTGATGCATACAAAGGTATTCGGTCGCTATAACGGTCCGGAAGAAATTATGCTTGAAACTCCTAATTATACGGAAATCAATGTGACAGAGAATTATGCGCCGACAGCAAAAGCAATAGTGACTGTGACGGATGTGAGTGGAAATCCTATTTCCGGTGCCAGAGTTGATTTTAAGGTATATAATTACGCCGAGTTCTATACAGTAGCTACAAAATATACGGATGCTGACGGGCAAGTATCATTGACAGCCGGAAAAGGAGATATGCTGGTATGGGCTTCCAGTGAAGGAAAGTTCGGCTTTACCAAATTATCATTTGGAAAACAATCGGAGTTGGCCTTAGTGCTGGATAAAAAAGAAGGAGATATCTTTGAAGTGGATCTTGATATGGTTCCTCCTGTAGAGAATGCCAATTTGCCTGAAGTAACATCGGAGCAACGGGCAGAAAATGACCGGCGGATGGCTCTGGAAGACTCTATCCGCAATTCGTATATCGCTACTTTTCCGACTGCTGCGCAGATTGATTCTATAGTTTCCGGATGGAAAGGGACAAAAACTTCTAGTGTGAAGAAAAGTTTATGTTCTTTCTTAGTGGATGCCAGAGGAAATTATGATGTGTTAATTCGTTTTCTGCAGGAGGCTGATCGACAAGGAAAATTGCTGAAAGCTGCTGCGCTATTATCTATCATTAACGAAAAAGACCGTCGTGATGTTTCTTATGAGGTATTGATGGATCATTTCATGTATACAGAAGATGATTCTAATAGTTCATACGTGTGCGCTTTACCGGGGCCTGTTTGTATGAGTGATCCTCCGGAATTAAAAATACATGAAATTTTCAAACCACGTATTTCTATGGAGACATTGACTCCTTACAGATCTTTCTTCCAGTCAAAGTTTTCGGAAGCGGAAGTAGATACATTCCGTAATCGTCCACAAGCTTTGGTAGAGTGGGTAAACCGTTATGTGACTGTCGACGGAACGCATAATTCTCAGGGGATACCTGTTTCCCCGGAAGGAGTCTGGCGTTCTCGGGTGGCTGATTCACATTCGCGGGATATATTCTTTGTTGCGTTGGCACGTAGCATGAATATTCCTGCTTATATAAATAGTATGAATGGGAGTGTATCTTATTATATGACTTTTGAAGATAACGGTTATTTTTGGAATGAATCCGTGGATGTTAACTTCGATAAAGCAGAAAGCGTAGAAACGCCCAAAGGAATATATCGGATGTATGATGGAAACAAACCCATTGCAAATGGTGATGACAGAGTGAAGTATTATAGTAAGTTTACGATCTCCAGAATAGAAGATGGAAGGCCGATATTAATTGATTGTGATGAAAATAATCCTCAATTGAGGAATATAGGAGTATTGGATGACGGTGGTGTGTTGGCTAGAATTTCATCTTTTGTATTGCCGATGCAGAAAGATGACTTGAAATTGGAAGCTACAAAAGTTTCTTATCATTTACGTGAATCAGGTGAGAAGGTTGCTGTAATTGGCGGGTTTAATTCCGAGTCTCTTTTTACTCCAGTGGAAGAAATGGGGCAGAAGACAACACTTTTGGATAGGCAAAGTTTGTTGCAAGCTTGTGGCCGCGGCTACTTTATAGTCGGGATACTAGGTCCGGGGCAAGAACCCACCAACCATGCTTTGCATGATATTGCAGCTTTAAAATCTGACTTAGAGAAATGGAACCGGAAAATGGTATTGCTTTTCCCGGATGAAGCACAATGTAAGAAGTTCCATCCTTCCGAGTTTCCTGAGTTGCCTTCTACCGTTATTTATGGTATAGATACGGATGGAATTTGCAAACAGATAGTGGATAATATGAAACTGAAACATAAAAATAGTTTGCCGATATTCATCATTGCCGATACTTTCAACCGGGTAGTCTTTGTCTCTCAGGGATATACGATTGGTCTGGGAGAGCAATTGATGAAAGTAATACATGGATTATAAGGTGAAGCCAGAGTGCAATAATCGTTAATTCTTATTATTCATACATTGTTTTTGGAAAAGAATGATTACGTTTGCAGCAAATTATGACTAAGTACATTTTTTGCATATTAGCATGTGCATTTCTGGTATTGGGATTTAGTAATGTTTCCAATAAAGAATTGCAGGGATTTCAGAAAAAAACTGAAACCTCGTCTAATGACATGCGATATGAAGCAGTGTCATGCTGTTGCGTTTCTTCTGCCGGCTTCGACAAGCCAGGTAAAGATTCTCATTCGCAGTTTGTTGACGAGACATCCACTTGTAATGTTAGTGACTGCATTTTTGACAATATCTCTTTTCCGAGAAGCATTGTTCCTTTCAAGAATTTGAGGTTCAATACTACCAATACTGTAATTCTACAGATATTGAGCTCGTTGAATACGATGCTTCCGGAGAAACGTCTGAGCCATACTTGCTTTGATGTCAATTACACAAAATATTCGTGTAAATACTACGTCTATACATTAGCCCATATTCTTATTTAGGCTACATTGTTTTCCTTTGGCAGGGTGAGAAATGTCTTTCTCGCTGCCCCTCCTTATTATTTATTGTTCCTATAAACGTATGATATACTTCCCGGATACCAAGTTAAGGTGTCGGGATCAAAATATTGTGTTTTTCGTTGTGAAACGGGAGTTACGTCTTATAGAAGCAAAGATGTATACCG
>ENA-UEOJ01002449-UEOJ01002449.1-human-gut-metagenome-genome-assembly--contig:-NODE-2449-length-11008-cov-3.320465_pt1 | contig 11008 bp, 8 predicted proteins | sample MGYA00242885_ERZ507886 | MGnify/ENA primary metagenome ERZ507886 (study PRJEB26167, sample SAMN06115505) | human gut metagenome | host: Homo sapiens | place: China:Anhui | collected 2015-08-07 | study... | reverse complement strand
ATGGGAATCGAACCCACGTATCCAGCTTGGAAGGCTGGTGTTCTACCATTGAACTACACCCGCAGATGCCCAGTTCCGGAATCGAACCAGAGACACAAGGATTTTCAGTCCTTTGCTCTACCAACTGAGCTAACTGGGCTTGTTGCTCACAACAAAGATTATTGTAAAGGAAGGAACCTTTGTTGTCAAGCAAAAAATGAAAATTATAAATAAGGAAGAATATCTTCACAGTAGCAGCGCAGTACCTCCCCAACACTCCAGGCCTGGGCATAACAGCCGCGGGGATTGTGTGGTGTATCCCCGTCAAAGATTTCTGAGATGGAACCGATACAGCCGGAATCCGACAGATGCTTTCTCACAGGCTCTAACATGTGGACGGCATTTTCGACAGCAGAGGAGGAGTGGTGGTTCACTTTCATATAGGCACTGAAAAATCCACCGAGCAAAAAGCCCCAGGCAGTTCCCTGATGGTAAGCGGCGTCCCTCTTTGCAAGAGCACCGCAGTAAATGCCATGGTAGTCCGGATGATCCGGTGCGAGAGAGCGAAGTCCGCAGCCGACAAACAACTCTTTTTCCACAAGCGCGACAACTGCTTTTTCCTGTTCCTCCGGGAGCAGGGAAAATGGAAGGGATACGGCATAAATCTGGTTTGGACGGATATGGTCGTCTGGCTCGTCACCATCCACAACATCAAACAGGCACTGGTTGGCGGAATCCCAGAACTTGGCATTGAAGGATTCTTTTACCTGTTCGGCGCGTGTGCGGTAGGCAGAAGCATCTTCGTCAAATTTTTCGCAGAGTGATTCCATGATCCGTAAAGCGTTATACCACAGCGCGTTGATCTCCACCGGTTTTCCGTGGCGCGGTGTTGCTACCCAGTCACCGACGCGGACATCCATCCAGGTGATCTGGTCAAGTCCGCTTCCGGCGTGGATCAGCCCGTCGTCTTCCATATAAATGCTGAAATCCGTTCCTTTTTCATAGGCGGAGATGATCTCTTTTAAATGAGGGAAAATCTGTTCTTTTACAAAAGCTTCCGCCTCGGCAGCCGGGTTATAATGAAGGTACTGATAGACCGCATAAAAGTACCAGAGAGAGGCGTCCACCGTGTTATAGAGCGGCGGCATATTGTCGTCCGGGAACATATTCGGCACAATTCCGTGGCGGATATATCTGGCAAATGTCAGAAGGATCTCCTCAGCTTCTTTGAAACGTTTCGTGCAGAGCGTCAGACCGGTAAAGGCGATCATTGTGTCTCTGCCCCAGTCAGTAAACCACGGAAGTCCGGCGAGAACGGTCATCATTTTCGTGGACTCGCGGTAAGTCAGAAACTGGTCGCTGGCAAGCACCAGCTGGTTGGCAAACGAGTCGTGGTATCCGGCTTTTTCAAAAAGTTCTGCATGGCAGCGGGCATTTTCCTCTAAAATGGAAAATGCTTCCGTAGCAGACACAGGGGCAGGACGCTCGTTCACGTCACCGATACTGCACAGGATGGAAACTTTTTTGGTTGTGTTGGCAGGAACTGCAATGGACAGGTCAACCGGACAGTAATGGCAGTCAAGTCCATCTGTCTCAAGATCCACTTCAATCTGTAACTGCATGTCGATGTCATAAACAGTTTCACGTTCGGAAAAAGTTCCTTCACTTGTCTGAAAACGAATGGCAATATCTTTATTTTTTTCCGGAACAAGATAAAATGTCCTGTCTTCTGTAAATGTATCAAATCTTAAGGTGTCCGGGGTGCTGCTCTCACTGTGCTCGCGGTAGTTAAAAAGCGGTGTGAGCGTAAAGGTACAGTCGCTGTCCCCGGCGGTCAGTTCATAGGAGACTGCGCAGACATTGGCGTTTCTTTTTAATGTGATGTGCTTTTCAAAAGAAAAATTGTCTGTCTCATAGGTGTAGTGCACGCTTCCGTCATAGATAAAGGAAGTGAGAAACTTCTGTCCCTCTGTGTAAACCGTTTTTCCGGAAGCACAGTGCTGGGAAGTCTCAAAGGAAACCGTGCTGGTTCCGACAGTGGCTGTTTCGTTGATCTTGGAAAAAACGAGATAGCGCTCAATTGGTGCATGGAGGCTGGCAATCAGGTAACCCTGATGTGTACGGCTGTGTGCGCCGATCATCGAGCTTCCTGCGTATCCGCCAATGCCATTGGTGACTGCCCACTCACGTTTGATCCCTTCTTTGAATGTTGTCCAGTCTTTCTGGGTATACTGATATGTGATCATTCTTTTCCTCCTGAACGAAAAAATACGAAAATTTCTATTATCTTATTTTACATGATAAAAAAGAAGTTGTACAGAGGGAAAAAAGCGTATATAATTATCATTACGAAATTTTGTTTGGAGGAAATGATTATGCAGGAAAAATTAGTTATTGTTCCGAAAAAAACAACGGGTGGACATAAGGCAGGAATGATCGCATTTTTTGTTTTAACTTGTCTTTGTTTAGTACTTAGTATGTTTGTATCACCGGTTATGTTTCTGGTGCCGACGATCATCTTTGGTGTGATCTGGTATCTGTTTGCATTTCGCAGTGAAGTGGAGTATGAGTATACATATTATGATGGCGACCTGAGATTTGCGAAGATCAGGAATAAAGCAAAGAGAAAGAAAATTGCCTATCTTAGTATGGATGATGTGCTGACCATTGCCCCGAAGGGTGACCGCAGCATTTACAAGTATGAGAATGACAGATCGGTTACAGTGAAAAACATTGCGTCCGGCAATGCAGGTGCAAAACTTTATGAGGCAGTCTGCAAGGGCGAAAACGGTATCACAAGATATGAGTTTGAGCCGGATGAGGACATGTTAAATGCCATCATGGTAAAGTATCCAAGAAGCGTTATAAAGTAACAGGATCGCAATTGCAAAAAATACTGTGGCTTATCGGCTGCACAGTGGAGGATTTATGTTAGAGTTAAGAAATATCACCTATGAAGTAGATGATAACAACGAGAATAAAGAGATTTTGAAAAATGTCAGTGTCAACATTGACGATCATTTTGTGGCGATCACAGGACCAAACGGCGGTGGAAAATCCACACTTGCCAAGATGATCGCAGGAATCATCCGTCCGACAAGTGGGCAGATTCTTTTAGACGGAGAGGATATCACCGGTTTAAACATTACGGAGCGCGCCAGAAAAGGAATCAGTTTTGCATTCCAGCAGCCGGTCCATTTTAAAGGGCTGACCGTAAAAGACCTCATCACGATCGCTGCAGGCAAAGAGATGAGTGTGAATGAGATCTGCGATATTTTATCGGAGGTAGGTCTGTGTGCGAGAGAATACATTGACCGTGAGATCAACGGAAGTCTTTCCGGCGGTGAGCTGAAAAGGATCGAGATCGCAATGATCACTGCAAGGGGAACAAAGCTTTCTATTTTTGATGAGCCGGAGGCAGGGATCGACCTCTGGAGTTTTAACAGTCTGATCAAAGTATTTGAAAAAATGAGAGATGAGATCAACGGAACGATTCTGATCATATCCCATCAGGAACGGATCCTTGACATTGCGGACAAGATCATCGTCATTGCAGACGGACAGGTGCGCAAGACCGGAACCAAAGCGGAAGTGCTTCCGGAACTTCTGAATACGGCACAGACCTGCCAGACGTTGATCGATAAAGCATAGCCGCACTGGCAGAACAGATTTGTAGTGAGAGAGCTGCTGAAAGGATGATGATCGACAGAAAACAGCAGCAGGAGAATGAGGAAGAAACATGGATTTAGTACAGAAAAATTTATTAGAACAGGTGGCGGGACTTCATGAGGTTCCGGAAGGTGCCTATAATATCCGTGCCAATGGAAAAAAGGCTGCACGAAACACCACCGCCAATATTGATATTGTCACAAAAGAGGACAAGGACGGAATTGACATCATTATCAAACCGGGAACGATCAATGAGAGTGTTCATATTCCGGTCGTTTTGAGCGAGAGCGGATTGCAGGAATGTGTATACAATGATTTTTACATTGGGGAGGGCGCAGATGTCCCGATTGTTGCGGGATGCGGAATCCACAACTGTGGCGTGGACACTTCCAAGCATGAGGGAATCCACACATTTTATCTGGAGAAAAATGCAAAAGTAAAATACATTGAACGCCACTACGGTGAGGGAGATGGAAATGGTGAGAATGTCATGAATCCACAGACCATCGTGCATTTAAAAGAGGGCGCACACATGGAGATGGAGACAACCCAGATCAAGGGAATCGACTCCACAGTCCGTATCACCAAAGGAGATCTTGCAGACGGAGCTTCCTTAGAAGTGCATGAGAAGATCATGACACACGGAAAACAGTATGCCAAGACAGATTTTGCAATCGATATGAACGGAAAAGACTGCAGCTGTAATCTGGTGTCACGTTCGGTGGCAAAGGGAGAATCCCGACAGGAATTCTTCTCTATTATGAACGGAAACGCAGCCTGTGCAGGCCACAGTGAGTGCGATGCGATCATTATGGATCATGGATGCGTGACAGCAAGCCCACAGCTTACCGCCAATAATATTGACGCAAACCTCATTCATGAGGCAGCTATCGGTAAAATTGCAGGCGAGCAGCTGATCAAACTTATGACACTTGGACTTACGGAAAAAGAAGCCGAGGAACAGATCATCAACGGATTTTTGAAATAACAGACTGCCATGGCAGACAATGGAAACAGTTGTCTGTTGTGGCTTTTTCTGTAATAGGAAACGTCAGCTTAGAGCAAAAGGAGAGGAACATGAAATTCTTTCATTTGTCGGATCTGCATATTGGAAAGCAGCTGCATCATTACAATATGATCGCAGAACAGCGGGACATATTAGGGAAAATCGTGGCGTTGGCAGAACGCGAGAAGCCGGATGCGGTTCTCATTGCAGGGGATGTCTATGACACGCCGGTGCCGTCAGCGGAGGCAGTGTCAGTGTTTGATGAGTTTCTGACAGCACTGAACGATCTGGAGCCGGAAGTGACAGTCTGCATCATTGCAGGGAATCACGACAGTGCGAAACGGATTGATTTTGCGAGTGATATTCTGGCAAAACACAGGGTGATGATCGCAGGTATGCCGCCGGTTACCCGGGAGGAGACCATCAGAAAAGTGAGTTTTTTTGATGCATACGGCGAGGTATGCATTTATCTGCTTCCTTTTGTGAAGCCTTCCTATGTGAGAAATCTGATCGATAGCGATATCACGACTTATGATGAGGCCGTCCGGCTTGTCATAGAGCGGGAGAACATCGACACTGCAAAGCGCAATATCCTCGTAAGCCATCAGTTTTATATTGCTGCGGGCAGGGAGCCGGAGACGTCAGACTCCGAGATCCGCATGGTTGGAGGAATTGAAAATGTGGATACAGCGGTGTTGGAACCGTTTGATTATGCAGCACTTGGGCACATTCACAGAAAACAGAAAATAGGGCGTGTACAGAACAGTTACTGTGGAACACCGTTACAGTATTCCGTGAGCGAGGCAGGCGATGAAAAGACCGTGACGATGGTGGAACTTTTGGAAAAAGGAAGTGAGCCGCATATCACAGAACTGCCGCTTACGCCGATGCGCAGGGTACGCAAAATGATCGGACATCTGGATGGGATTTTAAATGCAGCGGCAGAGGACAACTGTCACGATTATGTGAGCATTACATTGACGGATGAGGTGGAAGCGTACCAGCCGAAAGAAAAGTTAGAACAGGTCTATGACCATATTCTGGAGATAAAAATAGACAATGAGCGGACAAGGAAGATTCTGGAGTTTTCGGAAGAGGAAGTGGAGAGCCTCGATCCTTATGATGCGTTTGTGACCTTTTTTCAGGAGATGAACGGAAGGGCGATGACGGAGGATGAGGACAATGTGATCCGCACTGTGATAAACGGGGAAAAGGAGGTGGCAGAATGAAGCCTTTGAAGCTTACCATGTCGGCATTTGGTTCGTATGCGGGAAAAAATGTCATTGATTTTACCGGGCAGCAGCAGGGGATTTTTCTGATCACCGGAGATACCGGAGCAGGAAAAACGACCATTTTTGATGCGATCACTTACGCACTTTACAATCAGACCAGCGGCGGTGAGCGAAACGGAAACATGATGCGCAGCCAGTATGCCAGACCGGAGACGGAAACCTATGTGGAACTGGAATTTTTATACCGGGGACAGACATACCGCGTGCGCAGAAACCCGGACTATAAGATTACGAAAACACTGAAAAACGGCAAAATCAGGGAGCAGAAAGTACCACACAGTGTCGAACTCACCCTGCCGGATGGAACTGTTTTCCCGGAAAAGAAAAATGCTACCGATGCAAAAATTATTGAAATACTGGGGCTTACCGCAGACCAGTTTTCACAGATCGTGATGATCGCACAGGGAGATTTTTTAAAGCTTTTGTATACAAAGTCGGACGAGCGGAAAATGATCTTTTCCAAATTATTCAGGACAGACATCTATTGGAAAATCCAGGAAAATCTTAGAAGAAAATCCATGGAGATGGATGAGCGCATCCAGGAGAACGACCGTGCATTTGAGCAGGAGAAAAGCAGGATCATTCTGCTTCCTGAAAGTGAAGAATTACCGCTGGATGAACTTGTGGAGCGTTTGCGGGAACGGTTAAAGGATGCGTTAAAAGAGCAGAATCTCCGCAGGGCAAATGTGGAGGAACTGAATAAAAAGATCACAAAGTATGAGGAGATCAATAAACTTTTTGTTTCTCTGGAAAAAATCAGACAGAATGGAAAAGAGCTGGAAGCAAGACAGGTGGAATCGAAAGAGCGCAGGCAGCAGATTGAGAATGCGCTGAAAGCGGATAAAGTGCTTGTGGCGGAGCAGCAGAATCTCAGACAGCAGCAGACAGTGGAGCAGTCGGTACAGGCGATTGCAAAAATGGAGGAAACACTGACAAACAATCAGGAGATGTTCGAGACATTAAAGACACAGCTGCAGGAGGTAGAGGCAGAACAGAAAAGAGAAGCGGCAGACATCCAGAAAAAAATGCTTGCGTTAGAGCAGTCATTTCCGTCATATGAGGCACTGCAGAATGCGAGGTCAGAGGAGCAGCAGGCCAAAAAGGTGTGGGAAGACCTCGGGAAAACATCAGAGGAGTCATTCCATAAGAAAGAGGCTGGGATTGCTGCATTAAAAGAACAGCAGAAGCGGCAGGAGCAGGTCGTGGAGCAAATGAAGAAAAACTGGGAGCAGACATCTCTCAGCGCTTCGGAGTCGGCAAAGCATTATGAACATATGTATGAAGCCTTTTTAAAAGAGCAGGCGGGGATCCTGGCAGAAAATCTGAGCGCGGGCTGTCCATGCCCGGTCTGCGGTTCAACGGTCCATCCGGATCCGGCGAAGCTTTCTGACCATGCGGTGACAGAACTGGAAGTGGAGCAGGCAAAAAAGACAAGGGCTGCAGCAGAAGAAAAGCGCGATCTGGCGTATGCTGCTTTTGAGGCAGAGAAAACAGAAAAGCAGAAGCTTGCGCAGGCAGTCGAGAAAGAGGAAGCTGATTTTGTACTGGCACAGACGATTGCAAAACAGCAGAGAAAAGAAGCAGAGCAAAACTATGTCAGTCTGCAGAAAATAGCCGAACAGATCCGTGAGAAGCTTGTGTATCCATCTCTTGCCGAAGCAAAAAAACAGTATGCCGCAATGCAGAAAGCATTGGAGGCGGCAGAGCAGGAGATAGAGAGGAAACGGCAAAAAGTGTCGGAGCTGGCAGAAGCGATGAACACGTTAAAAGGACAGAAGCTCGCAGAGGAAGAGAATCAGAAAACGGCAAAAAAGCTTGCAGCAAAAACGGAAAAAGAATATGCAAAACTTTTGGAAAAATCCGGGTTTGTTTCCGAAGAAACATACCACCTTGCAATCCTGCCGGAGCGGAGCAGATCCAAACTGGAGCGGGAAGAGAAAGAGTATGAGTCTCAGTGCTTAAGACAGCAGAGTGAGCAGAAACTTTTGGAGAAACAGGTCAGCGGAAAAACATATACTGATACGACGGAATTAAATGAGCAGCTGAAAGCAGAAAAACAGGCATTAAAAGAGGCGGAAAAAACGTATATGGAGCTGCACACAGCATATGAAAATGACAGGTCAGTGCTGCAGAATTGTGCCGTCTATCTGGAAAAGGGAAAAAAACTGGAGAGCGAAGATCAGGTCATCAAAAGTCTGTCTAAGACAGCGAACGGAAGACTTTCCGGTTCTGCAAAAATCGATTTTGAAACTTATATCCAGAGGCAGTATTTTAAACAGATCATCCATGAAGCAAACAAGCGGCTCTTGACGATGAGCAATCATCAGTTTATTCTTAAATTAAAGGAAGAGGCGAACACGGGAAGAAAGACAAACGAGGGACTGGATCTTTCTGTTTACAGTCTTGTGACGGACAGCGAGCGAGACGTGAAAACACTGTCCGGCGGGGAATCTTTTCTGGCAGCACTTGCGATGGCACTCGGATTGTCCGATATCGTGGAGCGGAGCGCAGGGGCGATCCACCCGGATATGATGTTTATCGATGAGGGATTTGGTTCTCTGGATGCGCAGTCGAGACAGCAGGCGATCGAGGTGCTTGCGGAACTTGCCGGTGACAGCCGCATGGTTGGGATCATCTCCCATGTGACGGAACTGAAAGAACAGATCGACCGTAAACTCGTTGTCAGCCGTACGGACAAGGGCAGCAGGGCTGTGTGGACGGAATGAATGTTATCATAGGTAATAGGCACAACTGAAGCAGGTAAGTAAAAAGCACATTTCGAGCAGGTGCCTTGTTGGAATAGTAATCAGTACGAGGAAAGAACAGATCGCGGTGTTTGCAAAATAGAAGAAAAGAAAGCAGGAAATCGTAATATGGACGAAATGCAGAGACCAATTGGAGTATTTGATTCCGGCGTTGGTGGAATCAGCGTACTTCGGGAATTGGTGGCATTGATGCCAAATGAAAATTTTATATTTTATGGGGATTCAAAAAATGCGCCCTATGGAACAAAGACCTTAGAGGAAGTGCGGAAACTCACACTGGCAGATGCGGAGTACTTAAGGTCGCGGAATGTAAAAGCACTGGTTGTCGCATGCAACACGGCGACAAGCGCAGCGATTCACATTTTAAGGGAAAAATATCAGAAAGAGATTCCGGTCATTGGAATTGAGCCGGCATTAAAACCGGCGGTGTCTGTAAAAGAGAATCCAAGGGTGCTTGTCATGGCAACGCCTATGACATTGCGGGAAAAAAAGTTCCATAACCTTATGCAGAAATTTCAGGATCAGGCGGAGATCATATCACTGCCATGTCCGGGGCTTGTGGAATTCGTAGAGCGCGGAGAACTTTCCGGGGAAGCACTGGAACATTTCTTAAAAAATCTGTTTGCACCGTACCAGGAAAGAAAAGTGGATGCAGTTGTTCTTGGCTGCACGCATTATCCACTGGTGCGTAAGACGATTCAGAAAGTACTCGGCTCCGGGGTAGCGGTTTTTGACGGTGGTGCAGGAACTGCCAGAGAGACACTTCATAAATTAAAAGAGTATAGTCTGGTTTCGGATGCAGTGACACCGGGAACGGTGCAGTTTTATAACAGCACAGAAGATCAGGCAATGATCGAGTTGAGCAAATATCTGCTGGAACAGAGGAAGATGTGATAAATAAAAAATTGAAGTGTTATGTATAAAAGGAAAAATACCGGGCAGACTATGATCATACAAAAAAATCTAAACAGAAACAAATAAAATATTAACGAATTATAAAATAATTTATTTGGAATTTTAGAAATGTTTTCGAAAACCGACATAATTCGTACACATTTATTTTGTATATTACTATTATCAACAAGAGAACAACAGACAAGCACTTGTTGATGTAAGCATTCAGAATGGTGCTTACTAAAAATGCCAATTTTCCTTTATATAGATTAACATTTTCATAACTAAACTCCTCGAAAAAACAGTCCGCAAGGGCTGTTTTTTCATTGCAAAAAAAGATATGAAATTCACGGATAGAATTTAATGTCTTTGAGTTTTTATAAAAACCAAATCTTCTCATTCGTCGAGGAAATGCTGACCACGCCAGCCTGGAGCAGTGCCATGACATCTTCCTTATCGGAAACCAGTCCTCCTGCAATGACAGGAACAGTGGACAGTTTGCAGACCTTAGCGAGTACTTTTGGCATGAGAGCCGGAAGCACTTCGATCAGGTCAGGTTTGGCGGTTCGAAGCTGGTGTTCAATGTTCGAATAAGCCATGGAATCAATGACAAACAGCCGAAGGATTGTATACAATCCTAGCTCTTTTGCACGTTTGATCAGAGCAGGCTTGGTGGTGATAATGCCATCTGCTCTGGTATATTTTTGGATAAAGTCGACCGCAATCTCTTTGGAACTTAAACCTGCGATCAGATCAATATGAACCATTGCAATTTTTCCAGAGGATTTCACGGTCTCAACAATGTCTGGAATATTGCAGATGTCACCATATAAAATAAAAATGACACGGCTTTCGCTTGTGAGACATTTTTTTAACCCTTCATCATCCTTAATAGCTGCAATGATCGGGGAATCTTCGATTGCTTCTTTAAATTCTTTTTTCATAAGAAATTACTCCATTTCGTTTTTATCTATCTATAATTATACAGCAATATTTCAATTTAAACCAGAAATTAACTTGTGAACTGCCGCCTGCAGGTGGTGTTACGGATTTCCAGAGCTACTGTATTGCATGCATAACAACTTTATAAAATAAAAAATAGAACTGTTTGTTTTCAGGAGCGCTTCCGCTTGTTGTCGCTGGCAGCGGTACTAAGAAAGTATCCATCGTGATTTCAAAATCCAATTGACATTGTCTTTTGAAATCGCAATGTTTACTTTCTAAGGACCGGCCGCTCCCAAAATCCTGAAAACAAATCAGTTCTATTTTTTATTAAGCCAAGACTGTGCAGCATGCAATATCCCAGTTGTGAAAATCCGTCAATCCAGAGTACGAGCGGCAGAATCCAAAGTTAACCGTGAGTTCCATAACGTAAATTGCAGATTTTGTGGTGCGATTCATGA
>ENA-UEOJ01002446-UEOJ01002446.1-human-gut-metagenome-genome-assembly--contig:-NODE-2446-length-11017-cov-2.672121_pt1 | contig 11017 bp, 10 predicted proteins | sample MGYA00242885_ERZ507886 | MGnify/ENA primary metagenome ERZ507886 (study PRJEB26167, sample SAMN06115505) | human gut metagenome | host: Homo sapiens | place: China:Anhui | collected 2015-08-07... | reverse complement strand
GCCGCTGTGGGCGTATGCGGTGGGATAAAAACGGGTTTTCTTTTTGATCGCTTTGTGCTAAGATAGCGATACTGTGTTAAAAAGGATAGGGAGGACTTGGATGGCTGCGATCGTTTTATTTTGCCTTGCGCTGCTTGTGTGCATCGTATTGAGGGCGAACATCCTCTACGCGCTCCTGGCGGGGCTTGTGATCTTTACGCTGTACGGCAAAAAGCAGGGCTTTTCGTGGAAAGAACTCGGGAAGATGATCTGCTCGGGCGTGAAGACGTCGGCAAGCGTGCTGCTCGTCTTTCCGCTGATTGGAATTCTGACGGCGTTCTGGCGCGCGTGCGGCACGCTGCCGTTCATCATCTGCTGCGCCGTTGACCTCATCCGGCCGGAAATTCTGCTGCTGATGACGTTTTTGCTGAATTGCGGCGTCTCGATGCTGACAGGCACGGCGTTCGGCACGGCGGCGACGATGGGCACCATCTGCGTGAGCGTCGGCATTTCGATGGGCATGGACCCCGTGCTGCTCGGCGGCGCGATGCTTTCGGGCGTATACTTCGGCGACCGCTGCTCGCCGGTCTCGACGAGCGCGCTGCTCGTGAGCGAGCTGACGGAGACGAACATTTACGACAACATCAAGCGCATGCTCAAGACGGCGCTCGTGCCGTTTCTTCTGAGCTGCGGCGTCTATGCGGCGCTCGGCATGGTGAAAAGCGGCAGCGGCGCGGCGGGCGAGCTGTGGTCGCTCTACGGGCGCGAGATGACGCTTCACTGGGTCATGTGCCTGCCGGCGGTGCTCATTTTGATCCTGTCGGTCCTACGCGTGAACGTGAAAAAGGCGATGTCGGTCAGCATTTTAGCGGCGGTCGTGCTGTGCATTTTCCTGCGGCATCTGGACGCGGTGACGATCCTCAAGACCGCAATCTTAGGCTACACGGCGTCGGACGCCGAGGTCGGCGCGATGCTCAACGGCGGCGGCATCATTTCGATGGTGCGCGTGGCGCTGATCGTGATGATCTCGTCGGCGTATTCCGGCATTTTTCGCAAGACGGGGCTGCTCGACGGGCTGTGCGGGCGTGTGACGGCGCTGCGCGACAAAACTTCGCCCTATGCCTCGATGCTGCTGACGGCGGTTTTGGCGAGCCTTCTCGCCTGCAACCAGACGCTGACGATCATCCTGACACACCAGCTCTGCGCGCCGTCGCAGAAGGATAAAGAAGAATTTGCCATCGACCTTGAAAACAGCGCCGTCGTCGTCGCGCCGCTGATCCCGTGGTCGATCGCGGGGGCGACGCCGCTCTCGACCGTCGGCGCGCCGATGACAGGCATGGCGTTTGCGTGCTTTTTATACATCCTGCCGCTGTGCGAGCTCGTGCGGCGGACAGCGCAGCAGCGCGCGGCGAAAAAAGCCGCCGCGCAGAAATGAGAAAGGAAGTTTGCATGAACGGAGAGACTTTACTGGCGGAAGCCATCGAAATGAAAGACGAGATCGTCGAGAACCGGAGAGCGATCCACCGCGCGCCGGAGGTCGGCGCGCACCTGCCGCAGACGGTTCAATTTGTCGAAGAAAAGCTGCGATTGCTCGGCTATGAGCCGCGCGAGCTGGGCGGCGGCGTGGTCGCGGAGCTCACGGGCGAAGACATGGGGCGCTGTATCCTGCTGCGCGCCGACATGGACGCGCTCAAGGTGCGGGAGAAGACCGACCTGCCGTTCCGTTCGGAAAACGGCAGCATGCACGCCTGCGGACACGATATGCATGCCGCGATGCTGCTGGGTGCGGCAAAGCTGCTCAAGGCGCATCAAAGCGAACTCAAGGGCACGGTGAAGCTCGTCTTCCAGCCCGACGAGGAAGGCTTCACGGGCGCGAAAGCGATGCTTAAGGCCGGTGTGCTGGAAGTGCCGAAGCCGCAGGCGGCGATGGCGCTGCACGTGAACTCCGGGACGCCGTCGGGCCTCGTGCTGTGCGGCAAGGGAACGTTTATGGCGGGTTGCACGCTGTTTCGCATCACGGTCAAGGGTGTCGGCTGTCACGGGGCAATGCCGGAGACGGGCGTCGACCCAATCAACATTGCCGCGCACATCTACCTTGCGCTTCAGGAGATCACGGCGCGCGAGCTGCCCGCAAAGACGCCCGCCATCGTGACAATGGGCAAATTCAGCGCGGGGCACGCGCCGAATATCATCCCGCAGGAGGCCGTGATCGAGGGCACGATCCGCACGTTCGACCGCGACGTGACCGCGCTGATCCTGCGCCGCATCGGCGAGATCGCGGACGCGACGGCCAGGGCCTTCCGCGGCAGTGCGAGCGTCGAAGAGCTCGCGAGCGCGCCGCCGCTCAAAAACGACGAGGCGCTGACCGAGCAGATGGCACGCTGCGCCGAAATGCTGTTCGGCGAGAAGAGCGTCTACCGCCTGCGTGAGGGCGGGATGGGCTCGGAGGACTTTGCGTCCTACACCTACGAGCTGCCGTGCGCGTATCTGTTGCTCGGCGCGGGCACGGCGCAGGAGGACGCGCGCTACGGAAAGCCCATGCACAACGAGAGCGTCGTCTTCAACGAGAACATTTTACCGCGCGGGAGCGCACTGCTCGCCTATGGCGCGATGCAGTGGCTCGAAGACCGGCAATAAAAAAATCCGCTTACGAATTTCGTAAGCGGATTTTTTATAATCGATTGTCGATGACTTAGCCGACGAGCGCCTCGGTATCCATGGCGATCATGAGCTCCTCGTTCGTGGGGATGAGGAGGACGGTGACCTTGGAGTCGGGCGCGGAGATGACGCGTTCTTCGCCGCGGACCTTGTTGGCGTCCTCGTCCATCTTGACGCCCATGAACTCGAGGCCGGAGGCGATGGCCATGCGCTGGGAAGCGCTGTTCTCGCCCACGCCGGCGGTGAAGTTGTTGGCGTCCACGCCGCCCATAGCGGCGGCATAAGCGCCGATGAGCTTCTTCACGCCGTAGTTGAACATATCGACGGCAAGGCCGGCGCGCTCATTGCCCTGCTCGAAGGCCTCTTCGAGATCGCGGAAGTCGGAGCTGACGCCGCTGACGCCCATGACGCCGGACTTCTTGTTGAGGACATTGACCATCTCCTTGATGTCCATGCCGTACTTGTCCATCAGGTACTCGAGGATACCGGCGTCAATGTCGCCGGAGCGGGTACCCATGGGAAGACCGGCGAGCGGGGTGAAGCCCATGGAGGTGTCGACGCTCTTGCCGCCCTCGATCGCGGTGACGGAGGAGCCGTTGCCGAGGTGGCAGGAGATCAGCTTGAGCTGCTCGATGGGCTTGCCGAGCATATCGGCCGCGCGCTGGGAAACATACTTGTGAGAGGTGCCGTGGAAGCCGTAGCGGCGGACCTTGTCCTTCTCATAGTACTCATAGGGAAGAGCATAGGTGTAAGCCACGGGAGGCATGGTCTGGTGGAAGGCAGTGTCGAACACGGCGACCATGGGCACGCCGGGCATGAGCTCCTGGCAGGCCTTGATGCCGATGATGTTGGCGGGGTTGTGGAGCGGGGCGAGGGGATTGCACTCCTCGATTGCCTGCATGACCTCGTCGGTGATGACGACGGACTTGGCAAACTTTTCGCCGCCGTGGACGACGCGGTGGCCGACAGCGTCGATCTCCTTCATGGAGCCGATGACGCCGTTCTTCTCGTCGACGAGCGCGTTCAGCACGGCCTGGATAGCCTCGCTGTGGGTGGGCATGGAGACGGAAGCGGCCTTGATGGCTTCCTTGCCGGGAAGCTGGGGCTTATAGGTGAACAGACCGTCGATGCCGATGCGCTCGCACAGACCCTTCGCCAGCAGCTCGCCCGTGGTGGGGTTGAGCAGCTGATACTTCAGGGAAGAAGAACCTGCGTTGATGACCAGAACATTCATAAGTATACTCCTTTTTCCGAGGGCGCTTGCATTGCGCCCGAATTTCCGATAAAATAAGAATCAAATTAATCGGATGTACAATTCGATACAGAATATATTATAACAACTTTTTTCGCAAAGACAAGTAAATTTAACAAAACGTAACTCTTTTGTAACCGCTTTGAGAGGACTTCCATGAGGGTATTTGGTATAATATGCGAATATAATCCCTTCCACCGCGGCCACAAGTGGCAAATTGATGAATTGCGCCGTCTGGCAGGTGAGGAAGAGTGCGCGGTCGTGTGCGCGATGAGCGGCGATTTTGTCCAGCGGGGCGATTTTGCCATTGAACGCGCGCATGCGCGCGCCGAGGCTGCCGTGCGCGGCGGGGCAGATTTAGTCCTTGAGCTGCCGCTGCCGTGGGCCATTTCGTCGGCGGAGGGCTTTGCCCGCGGCGGCGTGAGCATTTTGGCGGCGGCGGGCGTGGTCGACACGCTGGCCTTTGGCAGCGAATGCGGTAACGCGGCGAAATTGCAGCGCGCGGCAAAGGCACTGCTGCGGGCGGATTTTCCCGACGCGCTGCGAGAGGAGCTTGCCAAGGGCCTGTCCTTTGCCGCGGCGAGGGAGAGCGCCGCGAGGGCGCTCATCGGCGAGGATGCCGCGGTGCTCCGGGAGCCGAACGATATCCTCGGCGTAGAATACTGCAAGGCGCTGCTGCAAAGCGGCAGTACCATCGCGCCGCTGGCAATATTGCGAAAGGTCGTCGGGCACAACGGGGGTGCGGCGAAGGGCTTCGCCTCGGCGAGCCACATCCGCGAGCTGCTTACGAACGTAGAGGACGCCTCCGCGTATCTGACGGCGGAGAGCGCCGCCATCTATGCGCGCGAATGCGCAGCGGGCCGCGCGCCGGTGACGATGCAGAATGCGGAGCGAGCGGTGCTTTCCCGGCTGCGCGCGATGTGCGAGGAGGACTTCGCCCGCTATGACAGCGGGAATGAAGGCCTTTATCGCCGGTTTTATGACGCAGCGCGGACGGCAGCGTCCGTCGACGAGCTGCTCTCCGCGGTGAAGACGAAGCGCTATGCCTATGCGCGGCTGCGGCGGATGCTGCTTGCGGCGTATCTGGACGTGACGGCGGCGGATGTGCCGCCGGAGGTCCCCTATCTGCGCGTGCTGGCGTGCAATGAGCGGGGACGAAAGCTGCTCAAAACGATCAAAAAAACGGGAAGCGCACCGGTGCTGACCAAGAGCGCCGATGTGCGCGCGTTGAGCGAGGAGGCGCAGAAGCGCTTCGCTCTGACGGCGCGCGCGGCAGATCAATACGTGCTCGCCTATCCCGAGCTGCGCGCGGCCAGAGGCAGCAGCGCGTGGACGGAGGGGCCTGTGATCGTTTGAGCAAGGAACCGAGACCTCGAAAGGAGAACAGAATGAAAAAATGGATGACGCTGCTGCTTTGCTGCGTGCTGGCGCTGAATTTGACCGCCTGCGGCGCAGGAGCGCCCGGCGGGCCGGAGGACAACGCGCCGCCGCAGGCGAGCGCACTGCACTTTGAAGTCGCGACGCAGATCTACGAAAACGAGTACAAGGCCGACGACGGCACGGTGCTTCTGGCGGAGCGCTACGAACTGCCGGTGCTCGAACTGCGCACGGAGGACGGCGAGCTCTACACGCTGGCGGAGAACGTGACGGCGAACGGCGGCACGGGCAACCCCGCGCAGTTCACGGCGCAGAACGCCTTCAACACGGAGATGAATAACGTACTCGCAGGGCTTGAGTCCGAGGCGGCGCAGATGGCCGCGGAGGCCAAGGAGCTCTACGCGGAAAACGGCACATCGGTTTTTTTGAACGGAAGCTACTGGACGAACGAGCTGAGCCTGACGCAGACCTACATGACCGAGGGGAAGCTCCTGAGCATCGCGGCGGAGAACTACACCTACTACGGCGGCGTGCATCCGAATTCCGCCACCCGCGCGTGGAGCTTTGATCTGACGACGGGCGAATTCCTGACGCTGGACGCGCTGGCCTCGGAGGAGGGCGATTTGCAGGGAAACTCGCTGCAGGAGAGCATTTATTGGAATATCTACGAGCAGATCGCGCAAAAGGGCCTCAGCGAAGGATATTTTGACGATTATGACTCTTATTTGCAGGATTTCCCCACGCTCGCGACGCTGAACTTTACGGAAAACGGCCTGACGGTCACGTTCGACCAGTACGTCATCGCGCCGTATGCGGCGGGGCCGCAGGTGTTCTCGGTGCCGTACAGCGAATTCTACAACGCGCTCAGTGAGCACGCGAAGACGATTTTAGACGTCTCGCAGGAGCAGACCGTGACAGCGGATTTCAAGGCGGCGGCGACGCTGTGGTCGTGGTTTTATATGGACGATCCGCCGATGGATTACAATGTGACAGCCGAGGTCGACGGCAATCTTTATGATCTGGCGGACATCAAGGGCGTGGAAACGCTGGAGGGCCTCCGTGCGCTGCTGCTGCGGTATGTCACACCGGAACTTGCCGACGAATGGCTGGGCAGCACTGAGCAGCGTTACCGTGATATTGACGGCAGACTCTATGTCATGTCCGCAGGCCGCGGCGGCAACGAGAGCCTGGGCGGATACACGTGCACGGCTGCGCTCGACGGCGACAGCGGCGTGCTGACGCAGACGGTCACGCTGCTTGCGTGGGACGACACCGCGCAGGCGTGGGCGGATACCGGCAAAACGGAAGCCTACGAATATCCATTTACCCTCGTCGACGGCCACGCAGTGTTCTCCGCATTCCCGTATCCGTACTGAGAGAATAGGAGAGAGGGAGGGGAGTCCCATGGCGTAAAAAGTGCGGCCGCGCCGCAGAAGCGATCATATAGGACCACTTTTACGGAGGATGAGAGAAATGAAGAGAGTAAAAATCTTTCTGCTGCTTTTTACCCTGTGCTGCGCACTGACTGCTTGCGGCACAAAGCCCGCGGACGATGTACCGCCGCCGGATGATGAGACGTCTGCGGTGGACATCGAATGGTTCAACACGGAATTTTTCAATGTGGGCAGCGGCGTGTGCATGACGAATATGCTGCTCAGCAGCTATTACGACACCGCCGCGGACATCGACCTCTATGAGCTCTTCTATAATGGCCCGACAGGAATACAGGAAGAGGTCACTGAGGCAGAACAGACAGCAATCGGCCCAGTGGCGTTTGAGCATTATCCCATCAAAACGCAGAGAACGGAAATGGACGCCTTTTTGCAGGAGTATTTGGGCGTGGCACTGGACGAGACGAACAAAAAGAATCTCGACCAGTTCATCTATCTCGAGGAGTACGACGCCTATTATCTGCTCCACGGCGATACGAATTTCCAGCGCTGCACGGTCACCTCGCTCGAGCAGAACGAGGACGGGACTATCGCGCTCACCTATGAGCAGGAGAGCGGTGAAAAGGGGATCGTCACGCTGAAGGGCAGCAAAGGCAGCTACCAGTTTGTGTCGAACAAGGAAGCGTGAAGATAAAAGAAAAATGCTGGCTCATAAGAGCCAGCATCTTTTATATGTAGCTTACCGGAAGCGCTCGCGGTGTGCGTGCATGATCTCAGCCAGCAGCACACCGTTGTCGGGCGGGGTGTAGGTGATGGCGTTCGCGCCTGCCGCGATGGTCTTGCGAATAGTCTCATCCTTCGGGCCGCCGGTGGCGATGATGGGGATCTCGGGATGGCGCTCGCGGAGCGCGGCGACGAGCTGCGGCGTTTCCGACGCGGCAGAGACGTTCAAAATGTCGACGCCTGCGGCGATACGAGCCTCAGTGTCCTGCGTGGCGGAGACGATGGTCGCCACGACCGGAATGTCGATGTGCGACTTGATGTCGCGCAGGATATCCGCCGAAACGGGCGCGTTGAGCACAACGCCGTAAGCGCCGCAGTGCTCAGCCTCCATCGCCTGGGCGACAGAGCGCGCGCCAGACGTGAAGCCGCCGCCGACGCCGCAGAACACGGGCATATCCGCCACGCTGATGACGGCGCGCACGATGCGCGGCTGCGGGGTAAAGGGATAAACGGCAATCACCGCATCGGCATTGACGCTTGCGATGGTGGCAACGTCAGTGGAAAAGACAAAGGACTTGATCGTTCTGCCGAAGATGCGGATGCCGCTGCACTCGTTGATGCACTCGGGTACCATCAGCATATGGTTGCGGAGCTTTCCGCTGTAACTCGGCGTGGGCGTAGGGGTAAAATCGCTCATAAAAACACCTTCCTTTCCGCAGGTAATAGATGACCGGTAAAATGTTATGCAGGGGAATTATTCGACATGAATGCTTGCACGCATGGCGAGGATCGTCTGCTCAATGAGCGTGTCAAGATCCCAGCCGAGCATTTCCGCGCCGCGCTCGATGACCTCGCGCGAGCAGCCGGCGGCAAACTTCTTGTCCTTGTACTTTTTCTTGACGGACTTGACCTCAAGATCGCTGACGCTCTTGCTCGGGCGCATGAGCGCGACCGCGCCGATCAGGCCTGTGAGCTCGTCGGTGGCGAAGAGGACCTTTTCCATCTCGTGCTGAGGCTCGGGAAGGCCGTCAAAGTGCAGGCCGTAGCCGTGACTGGCGGTGGCGCGGATCAGGCGCTCGTCGAGACCGTTTTCACGCATGATCTCCTGCGACTTGATGCAGTGCTCGTCGGGATACATCTCAAAATCAAGGTCGTGGAGAAGGCCGACGATCTCCCAGAAGTCCGCCTCGTCGCCGTAGCCGAGCTTTTCCGCGTACCAGCGCATCACGTCGGCGACGGTGTTGGCGTGCTTTAAGTGGAATTCGCCCTTGTTGTACTGCGTGAGCAGCTCCCACGCCTGTTCTTTCGTATATGCCATAATGATGGCCTCCCTTTGCTTATGGCTGCTCGTCCGTAAAGTGGACGTGATTGAAAATGTGGTCAGAGCAGAAGCAGTGGTACCCTGCGCACTTGCTGCAATAGCGGAACTGCAGCTCAGGATTTGTCACGTCCGTGCGGCCGCACACGGCGCATTTGTGGCGGAAGCCCTGCGTCTGCTGCTGATACTGCTCCTGGCGCTGCTGGGCACGCACGGTGTTATGGAAGTGCGTGGCCTGCTTGCTCTGGTGGCGTTCGAGTCCCCAAAACCGTGTAAGCTCGGGCCAGAAGAAAATGACGAAATTCAAAAGCGCCACAATGGGCATGATGGAATAGTACCATCTGCCGGCGGCAATGTAGCGCGCAATGTCGAAGAAGAAGTAGAATACGTCAATATACGCGAGCCACTTCATGCGGATGGGGAAGACGAAAAACAGCAGCACCTGCGCATCGGGATAGAGGAGCGCGAAGGCCATGAACATGGCAAAGTTGACATAATTTGCACCGTAGACGGGGATGCTGTAGCCCGTGATCAGGCTGACGATGCTCGCGCCGACGACGGTGAGCAGCATGCCGCTCAGGTAATACGTCGTAAACTTGGCTGTGCCCCACTGCCGCTCGAGCGTCGAGCCGATCCAGTAGTAGAAATAGCAGGTGATGAGAAGATAGAACGGACTCGTGCTCTCAGGGATGAGGACGAAGGTGATGAGCCGCCAGACCTGCCCATGGAGAAGACCCGAGAGCGTGTAGGAGAAGAAGCTCAGAAAGTTGCCGTTCGAGAAGTTGGACAAAAGCCCCAGCACCACGTTGCCGATGACAACATAGAGCATCAGGTTGGGGATGCCAAAATTCGGGTGCAGGATACAAAAGCGGTCGATCGCCTGGTTGAGTTTTTTCAATGCGGGATACCTCGTTTCGATCAAATAACATTTATAAACATTATTACACAGCGGCGGGGAAAAGTCATCAATAAAGTTTGAACAAATGACCATTCCCGAATGGAATGAAGAGCAAGAATGCGGAAAGAAACGAATTCTTTCCACATTCTTAACACTTGTTCACTTGAGATCGAGCTCGGGCGGAACGTCGATCTCCTCGCCGACGTATTTGCCGTTCTTTTTCCGCTGGCGCACGCACTCGGTCAAAAGATACTCGATTTGGCCGTTGACGGAGCGGAAATCGTCCTCTGCCCAGGCGGCGATGGCGGCGTAGAGCTTGGGGGACAGGCGCAGGGGCACCTGCTTCTTGGCGTTGTCGTTCATGGCAGCCTCCCAAAAAGTAGCGCGGCGCGGTTAATACAGGCTGCCGGAGTTGACGACGGGCTGGGCGTCGTGGTTGCCGCACAGCACCACGAGCAGGTTCGAGACCATGGCCGCCTTGCGCTCCTCGTCGAGCTCGACCGTGCCCTTTTCCGCCAGACGCTCAAGCGCCATTTCGACCATGCCGACCGCGCCGTCAACGATCATCTTGCGCGCGTCGATGATGGCGCTGGCCTGCTGGCGCTGGAGCATGACGGCCGCAATCTCGGGCGCATAGGCGAGGTAGGTGATGCGCGCTTCGATGATCTCAAGGCCCGCGTCGGCGACCTTGGCCTGAATTTCATCGCGGATGCGCGCGGCGACGACCTCGCTGGACCCACGCAGGCTCCCCTCGTCGGCCTGACCGTCGCCCGTGGTGTCGACATTCGGAGCGACGTCGTAGGGATAGACGCGCACGATGTTGCGCAGCGCCGCGTCGCACTGGAGCGACAGGTACTCCTTGTAGTTATCCACATTGAATACGGCCTTGGCTGTGTCGGTCACGCGCCACATCACGGCGATGCCGATCTCCACGGGGTTACCGAGACAGTCGTTGATCTTCTGGCGGGCGTTGTTGAGCGTCATGATCTTGAGCGAGATCTTCTTGCTGCCGCCCACCTCGACCGCGGCGGACGCGCCCTGCATGGCAGCGAGAAGGTCCGTGCCCTTGTGGCCGCCGTCCACATCGCCGGACTGGTTGAGCTTCGTCTTGGCGGCGGGGTTAAAGGACGAGCAGAAGGGATTGACGAAGTAGAAGCCCTCGCCCTTGAGCGTGCCGATGTACTTGCCGAACAGCGTCAGCACCAGCGCCTCCTGCGGCTTCAGAACGCGCAGGCCGCACAGTGGGATCCAGCCGAGCAACAGCAGGATGACGCAAAGGACGACAAGGGGCAGAAAGCCCGCATTGATGCCGACGATCAGAAAAACGACCGCGGCGATGTAGAGAACAAGCTCGAGCAGCAGCACGAGCATGACGTTTTTGTGACCGGTGATGATCTTTTCTTCCATAAAAAGCACCTCCA
>ENA-UEOJ01002442-UEOJ01002442.1-human-gut-metagenome-genome-assembly--contig:-NODE-2442-length-11024-cov-2.935690_pt1 | contig 11024 bp, 10 predicted proteins | sample MGYA00242885_ERZ507886 | MGnify/ENA primary metagenome ERZ507886 (study PRJEB26167, sample SAMN06115505) | human gut metagenome | host: Homo sapiens | place: China:Anhui | collected 2015-08-07... | reverse complement strand
CATTTCGCGTCCGCAGACGCAAAACCTTTTCTAATCCGTATTTACTGACGACATGTGCGTCAGTAAATACACTTTGCACGGAGTGAGTGTCGAGCCAAGGGCGAGGCACAGAACGCAGTGAATCTTTTACACAAACAAGTGACTTATGTCACTTGTTTGTGTAACTCACGTGCAGTAGCTCATGGCACCGCTCTTCCCCGTATTCCGCCATCATCTGGGCGACCACGGGGTTTCGCTCCGCGCGCTTGAACATTGCCGCGTTGTCGGAAAGGTGCAGGCCGTCGCCGCGCTTTTCCTTGCTCTTCTTGAGGCCGTAGGGCTGGCCCGCACCGCCGACGCAGCCGCCCTGGCAGGTCATCACCTCGATAAGGTGATAGAACTTCTTGCCCTCGTCGATTTCCTTTAAGAGCTTTTTTGCGTTGGCAAGGCCGTTGACGACCGCGAGCTTGAGCTCGGTGTCGCCGATCGTCACGCTCGCCTCCTTGATCGGCGCGTCACCGCGCAGGCCGAGGATGCTGATCTCGCGCAGGGTGTTTTTGCTCTTATCCGGCAGGCAGTGGCGCACGACCGCTTCAGCCACACCGCCGCTCGTGCCGTAGATGACCGCCGCACCGGAGCCGAGGCCGAACGGCAGGTCGGGGGACTCAAGCTCCAGCTCGCCGAGCTGGATGCCCGTCTCCTGCATCATGTCGATCACCTCGCGCGTGGTGAGCACAAGGTCGACGTCGGGTCGACCGTCGTGGATGAACTCGGGGCGCGCGGCCTCCATCTTCTTCGCCGTGCAGGGCATGATGGCGATGTGATAGGTCGTGCGGCCGTCGGCGGCATCCTTCGCGGCATACTTGTCGCGGAAGATCGCGCCGACCATCTCCATCGGCGACTTGCAGGTCGAAATGTTCTTCAAATACTTGGGGTTCTCGTTTTCGAGATACTTCACCCACGCCGGGCAGCAGGAGGTGAACATCGGGAACGGGCCGCCGTTTTTCAGGCGCTCGAGGAATTCTTCGGATTCGGCGATCGTCGTAAAGTCCGCGCCGAACGTCGTGTCGTACACCTCGTCCACGCCCATGAGCTTGAGCGCCGTGACGAGCCTGTCGAGCACATTTTCGCCCGCGGGGAAGCCGAACGCCTCGCCCACGGCCACGCGCACGGCGGGTGCGATCTGGATGACGACGCGCTTGCTGGGGTCGTGGATGGCGCGCCACGCCTCGCCGATCTGGTTTTTCACCGTGATGGCGCCGGTGGTGCACACCGCCGCGCACTGGCCGCAGCTCACGCACTTCGTCTCGGCGAGCTTGCGGTCAAAGGCGGGCATGACCTGCAAATTGCTGCCGCGATAGGCAAAGTTCAAAATGCCCATACCCTGCATCTCCTCGCACACGCGCACACAGTCGCCGCAGAGGATGCACTTGTTCGGGTCGCGCAGCACCGCGGGCGACGAGCTGTCGATCTCGTAGTGCTCGCGCGTATCGGGGAAGCGAATTCTGCGCACACCGAACTGCTGGGCTAGCTCCTGTAAGCGGCAGTGGCCGCTCTTTTCGCAGGTGGTGCAGTTGCAGTTGTGCGAGGCAAGCAGCAGCTCCAGAATGACGCGCCGGTGCTTGAGAAGCCGCGCGCTGTTCGTGCTGATGCGCATGCCGTCGCGCGGCTCCATCGAGCAGCTCGCGTCGATCTTGCCGGTCTTTTCATCCTCCACCACGCACATGCGGCACGCGCCGTAAACGGAGAGGTCGGAGTAATAGCAGAACGTCGGCATTTCAATACCGGCCTTACGGATGACGGAGAGCACGTTCTTTTCCCCATCGAAGTTGACGCGCTGACCGTCAACGATCATCATACCTTTTGCCATGTCTCAGTCCTCCTCTTCAATGGCGTCGATCGCGCCGAACGGACACGCGCCCCAGCATGCGCCGCAGTGGATGCACTTCTCGTTGTCGATCGTATGCGGCATGCGGATCTCACCGGAGATGGCCTCCATCGGGCAGTTGCGCTTGCACTTGCCGCAGCCCTTGCACAGCTCGGGCTTGATGACAAGGCGGCGCTTGCGGCCGTTGCAGATCGGGCAGTGGTGGTCGACCACATGGCGCAGATAGTCCTGGCGGAAGTGGCGCAGCGTGCTCTGTACGGGCTTGCACGCGCTCTGGCCGAGGCCGCACAGCGCCGTTTCCGAAATGGTCTTGGAGAGTTCCTGCAAAAGGTCAAGGTCCTCAAGGCTTCCTTCGTTTGCGATGATGCGATCCAAAATCTCCAGCATACGCTTCGTGCCCTCGCGGCAGGGAACGCATTTGCCGCAGCTTTCGTTCTGCGTAAAGCGCATGAAAAAGCGCGCGGTCTCGACCATGCAGGTGTCCTCATCCATGACGACGAGGCCGCCCGAGCCGATCATGGCGCCGATGCTCTTGAGCGAGTCGAAGTCGAGCGGCAGGTCAAGATGCTCGTCGCTCGCCGTGGTCGCACCGCCGGAGGGTCCGCCGATCTGCACGGCCTTGAACTTTTTGCCGTTCGGGATGCCGCCGCCGATGTCGAAAACGACCTCGCGGATGGTCGTGCCCATCGGCACCTCGATAAGGCCCGTGTTGACCACGTTGCCTGTCAGGGCGAAGGCCTTCGTGCCGGGGCTCTTCTCCGTGCCGATGCTATGGTACCACTCCACGCCGTTTTTGATGATGAGCGGGACGTTGGCAAACGTCTCCACGTTGTTGAGCACCGTGGGCTCTGCCCACAGGCCATGCTCGATGGTGCGCGGAGGTTTGACGCGCGGCATGCCGCGGTTACCCTCGATCGACGCGGTCAGGGCGCTGCCCTCACCGCAGACGAACGCGCCCGCACCCTTGTTGACGTGGATGCGGAAATTGAAATCGCTGCCAAGGATGTTCGTTCCGAGAAGCCCCATCTCCTCGGCGCGAGCGATGGCCGTTTTCAGGCGGTTCACTGCCAGTGGATACTCCGCGCGCACGTAGATATAGCCCTCGTCGCTGCCGACGGCGAGACCCGCGATCATCATGCCCTCGAGCACGCTGTGGGGGTTGCCCTCCATCACGCTGCGGTCCATGAACGCGCCGGGGTCGCCCTCGTCGCCGTTGCAGACGATGTATTTTTTCGCGCTCTTCTGTTTGCGCGCGCCATCCCACTTGCGTCCGGCGGGGAATCCGCCGCCGCCGCGGCCGCGCAGGCCGGAATCGAGAATATTGCGGCAGATCTGCTCGTCCGTCATCTCGAACAGCGCCTTTTCAAACGCGCTGTAGCCGCCCTTGGCGATATACTCCTCGATGTCCTCGGCGTCCGACGTGCCGCAGTTTTCCAGCACCACACGGTGCTGCTTTTTATAGAACGGGATATCCTCCTGCTTCGGGTACGCTGTGCCGTCGAGATGGTAGACCAAACGGTCGATGACCTCGCCGCCGAGTACGGTCTTCTCTAAGATCTCGTGGCAGTCCTCGGGCTTGACGTGAATGTACATCACACCCATCGGCTCGATGTGCACGAGCGGGCCCATCTCGCAAAAGCCGTGGCAGCCGCTCATTTTGACGTGCAGGCTCTTTTCCTCGTCCGAGTCGTGCTTTAAGCCGACGTAGACCTTCAGCCCGCGCGCCTCGCACTCGGATTTGAAGTTGTCGTAAATCTTCATCGCGCCGCCGGCGATACAGCCCGTGCCCGCGCAGATGAGGATGGACGGCACCTCGCGGCTCTGCGCGAGGTCGTGCTCCGCTCTTGTGCGCAGGACGCGGAATTCTTCTCTTGTCAGCTTGCTCACGCTCGCACCTCCTCTTTGCGGATGGACTCAAGCAGCTCGATGGCGCGCTCGGGGTCCATCTTGGCATGCACCTCGCCGTCCACGGTCATGACCGGCGCCAAACCGCAAGCGCCGAGACACGCGACCGTTTCGAGCGTGAAGAGGCCGTCGTCCGAGGTCTTTTTCTTTCCGTGCAGACCCAGATACTCATAGATCGCATCGTAAATCGGCCCGGACTTCCGCACGTGGCACGCCGTGCCCGCGCAGACCTTGACAATGTGCTTCCCCTTGGCTTCGAGCGAGAAGTTCTCGTAGAACGTCGCCACACTGTACACCTTCGACACGCTTAATCCGAGCGTGTCAGCGATAAGCGTCAGGTTTGCTTCGCTTAAATAGTTGTACTCCGCCTGAACATCCTGCAAAATCGCGATGAGATTCGATGGGTCATTCTCATGCGAGGCAAGAATGCTCAGGATCTTTTCTGTGTCAGGTTTCATGGTTGCCCTCCTATCTAATCCTGACGGCGATTATACCGTATCTTTTAAGGCATTTTCAACAAATTACTTCAAAATCATCGATTGATTATCTATATAAGCTTCATAATTTTATGCCCATCAATAAATCCGGAACAACCCGTATCTCTGTGCGGTTTATAAAAAATGACTTCCGTTCAGGTTTTCCCTGAACGGAAGTCATTTTTCTCACTTTATTGCGCACTTTTACTGCGCGCCGTGCGGCATGCGCTCCTTGACTGCCTTGCCAGTCGGCGTAGCGGCAAGACCACCGAGCGCCGTCTCGCGGAACTCGACCGGCATGCGCCGTCCGACCTCGCCCATCGCGTCGATGACCTCGTCGACGGGGATGCGGCTCTCGATGCCCGCGAGCGCCATATCCGCCGCGGAGATCGCGTTCACCGCGCCGATGACGTTGCGCTTGACGCACGGGACCTCGACAAGGCCCGCGACGGGGTCGCACACAAGGCCCATCAGATTTTTGAGCGCCATCGCCACGGCGTGGCCGAGCTGCTCGTTCGTGCCGCCGCGCAGCGACACGAGCGCGCCCGCAGCCATGGCCGACGCCGTACCGATCTCGGCCTGGCAGCCGCCCGCCGCGCCGGAGATGCTCGCGCGGTACGCGATCACCGCGCCGATGCCCGAGGCGACATACAGCGCCTCAAGCAACTCGTGCTGCGTGTAATGCTCGCGCTCGCACAGCGGCAGCAGCACCGCCGGCACCACACCGCACGAGCCCGCCGTCGGTGCTGCCACAATGCGGCGCATGCAGGCGTTCGACTCCGCCATGGAGATAGCCTGCACGATGACCTCGTCCATGAATTCACCGCCGATGCTCTCTCCGCGGCGCGCGTACAGGCGCATCTTGAGCCCGTCGCCGCCGACCAGACCACTCACGCTGCGCTGCGTGCCGGTATAGGAGTCCGCCGCATCCTGAATGGCCTGCCAGGTCGACAGCATCTTCGCCATCGAGGCCTGACGGCTCACCTGGCGCTCCTCCATATCATACTGCAAAACGATCTCCCAGAACGGGATATTCTCCCGCGCCGAGCGCTCAAAGATTTCCTTCATCGAATCCAGCGCCATCTTCATCGTCCTCCTTATCGTAATAGGTCACGCTCAGGATGCCCGGCAGCTCCGAGAGAAATTCCACCTGCCGGGGCTTGATGTGCTGATCCGTTTCAATGACCATCAGCGCGTCGCCGCCGCGGCGGTGACGGTTCACGCTCATGTTCGCCACGTTGATGTGCACCTGACTTAAAATCGACGTGATTGCCGCGACCGAGCCGGACTCGTCCTGATTGCGGACGATCAGCGTGTTGAAGTCGCCCGTAAAGTTTACGTCGATGCCGTCGATCTTGTTGACGACGATCGCGCCGCCGCCGATGGACGACGCCTGAAGCGTCAGCTTTTTGCCGCTTTTGCCCGTCAGCTCCAAAAGCGCGGTGTTGGGGTGCGCGTCGCGCAGCTCCACCGTGCGGAACGAATACGCCATACCCGCGCGGTTCGCCTCTTCATAGGCGTTCGGGATGCGCAGGTCGTCCGGCTTCATGCCGAGAAGTCCCGCCAAAAGCGCGCGGTCCGTGCCGTGGCCGTAGCCCGTTTCAGCAAACGAGCCGTACAGGCCGATGTCCGCGCGCGCCACCTCTTCGCCGAGCAGAGTTCTTCCCATATTGCCGATGCGCGCCGCGCCCGCCGTGTGAGACGAGGACGGACCGACCATCACCGGCCCCATCATATCGAAAATATTGATCATGGAAACCTTGTCCTTTCTGACCATCATTTGGGAAAAGCATATCATATCCGCCGCCAAAAAGCGAGTAAAATTCCGCTCTGCGCATTGCGACTATTGAATAATATCCTTTACCTTGATTCATTTTCGATATTCATTGAAACAGCGCTCACATTCATTTTTCTTCATAGCCTGATGCAAAAGGAGCCGTCCACAGGCGGCCCTTTTCTTTCTTTCGATGCAGAGCGTCAGGCCAGCATCAGCCCGATGAAAAAGCAGATCTGCGCAAAGCTGTTGACGGTCTGCTCCATCCAGTTCACCTTCGGGTCGCTCGAATCCATCCGGAACGCGAAAACGAGCATCAAAATCATCCCAAGCGCGCCCGCAAGGAAGAAAAGGCATGCCGGAAAACCGCTCAGCTTTGCAAGCATCGCTTCCCCGTTCAGCCCTGCGCGGTCTACGATCAGTGCCGCGAACATCGTCAAAAAGCCGACCGGCATCAGGACGCGCATCTGCACAAACATCGGCCAGATGTTCCTTTGGGAGACGGCCGCGATGAGCTTCCATCCCACCTTCACAACACCCGAGAGCAGGCAGACTACCGCACCCGCTACAAACAGTCCGCTGTGGAACAGGTTCCCCGCCTTCACCGCGGAGAGGCCGAAAAATACGACAGGGAGCAAATCGACGAACGCCATCGGGGCGCTGAAGCCCTCGGGGATGGTCTCTCTTGTCATGCGGTTTCTCGCTTTTCTGCTCATGGCGTCCTCCGTGATGATTTTTCTCTGCTTCTTATTCTGCCCCAAAGCGGCGGACAGGCGCGGCGGATGGTCCGCCGCGCCTGCGTTTTCTAAAAAATTCTTTTACACGCGCTTCCACTTTGCGCCGCCGGGCATGTCGGTCACTTCGACACCCTGCGCCTTGAGCTCGTCGCGGATGCGGTCGGCCTCGGCAAAATTCTTTGCCTTCTTGGCCTCCGCGCGCTGGCGGATCAGATTCTCGATGCCCTCGTCCGCCGTGCCGTCCTCAGAGACGACCGTGAAGCCGCCCGCGCTCTGCTGGGACGCGGCCTTCTCCTTCTTCTCGCGCTCGGCTTCGGCCTTTTTGAGAAGGTCGAGGCTCAGCACCGTGTCATAGTCGCCGATGATGGCAAGCTTCGTCGCGCCCGTGGTCTTGGCCTTGAGCACGTCGTAGAGCGCGGTCACGCCCATGGCGGTGTTGAGGTCGTTGTCCATCTCCTTGGAGAATTTCGCGCGGTACTCGGCGCGCACGGCCTCGTCCACGCCGCCCTCGTCCTTGATGTTCGCGATCTTCGCGATGAGCTTGTTGTACGCGGCGACCGCATTGTCAAGGTTTTCCCACGTGAAGACAAGACTCTTGCGGTAGTGGCTCTGTAAGCAGAAGAAACGGTACGCCAGCGGGTCATAGCCCTTTTCCTCAAGCAGCGAGACCGTCAGAAATTCGCCCTTGGATTTGGACATCTTGCCGTGCGAAGTATTGAGGTGCGCCACGTGGCACCACTGGAGGCACCATGGATGACCGAGGTAGCTCTCGCTCTGCGCGATCTCGTTCGTGTGGTGCGGGAAGGCGTTGTCCACGCCGCCGCAGTGCAGGTCGAGGTATTCGCCGTTGTACTTCATCGAAATGCCGGAGCACTCGATGTGCCAGCCCGGATATCCGACGCCCCAGGGGGAATCCCACTTGAGCGCCTGATCCTCGAACTTGGACTTCGTGAACCAGAGGACGAAGTCGTTCTTGTTCTTCTTGTTCTCATCCTCCTCCACGCCTTCGCGCACGCCGACGGCGAGGTCTTCCTCGTTGTGGTCATTGAAGATATAGTAGCGAGAGAGCTTGCTCGTGTCGAAGTACACATTGCCGCCGGCGATATAGGCATAGCCGGTGTCGAGCAGCTTCGTGATGATCTTGATATAATCGTCGATCAGGCCCGTTGCGGGCTGGACGACGTCGGGGCGCTTGATGTTGAGCTTCTTGCAGTCGGCGAAGAACGCGTCGGTATAGAACTTGGCGATCTCCATGACGGTCTTGTGCTCGCGCTTGGCGCCCTTGACCATCTTGTCCTCGCCCTCGTCGGCGTCGCTCGTCAGGTGGCCGACGTCGGTGATGTTCATGACGCGGTTCACGCTGTAGCCCGAAAAGCGCAGGTACTTTTCCAGCACGTCCTCCATGATGTAGGAGCGCAGGTTGCCGATGTGGGCAAAGTGGTACACGGTCGGGCCGCAGGTGTACATCTCCACATGGTTCGGCGTATGGGTCTTGAATTCTTCCTTTTTATGGGTCGCGGAATTGTATAAATACATGATAGATCTCCTTTGAGAAGATGAAATAACGGATTTAGTCCGCCTCTTTGAAGACGTCGAGGTTCTTTGCGAAATACTCAATGCCGGAGTACACGGTCGTCGCCACGATGACCGCGATGCACACGACATTCAAAAGGTTGCTCTGGAACACCAGCATCAGGCACAGGCACACCATGGTCGAGGCGGTCTTCACCTTGCCCGACCACGCGGCCGCGATGACACGCCCCTGCTCCACGGCGACAAGGCGCATACCGGAAACGGCAAATTCGCGCAGCAGCACGATGGCGAGACACCAGCCGGGCATCTGCCCACATTCGACAAAGTAGCACATTGCCGCCATGACGAGCATTTTGTCCGCCAGCGGGTCCATGAACTTGCCGAAATTTGTGATCTGATTATAGTGGCGGGCGATGTAGCCGTCGACAAAGTCCGTCAGGCACGCGACGATGAAAATGCCGAGCGCCCACCACCTCGCACCCGCGAAGTCCAGGTACAGCACCACTAAGAATACGGGGATCAGCGCAATGCGCATGATCGTCAGCTTGTTTGCAGTTGTCATATCTCTCTTTCCTCCTGCCTTGCAAGGCATTTACTTATTCGACCGCTTCGCCGGTCAGCTCGCCGTCCATCGTGCCGGTCAGGCGGACATTGACGAACTCGCCTGCCATGATATCACGTTCTGCGGAAAAGTAGATCTTTCCGTCGATATCCACGGATTCGGCGTAGCTGCGGCCGACATAGGACTGCGCTTCCTCACTCCAGCCCTCGCACAGCACTTCGCGCACATCGCCGAGGACGGATTCATTGTATTCGTCGATGATATCGCTCTGCACGTCGACTAAAAGCTCCGTGCGGCGCTGGGCCTCCTCCATCGGAACGTGCTCCATCGTCGCGGCCTTCGTCCCCTCCTCGGGCGAGAACGGGAACACGCCCGCGGACGCAAGCTCGCTCGCCTCGTCCAGAAGTTCGTTCATCGGGCGGCTGCGGTAACGGCCGCGCAGGCGCGGAATGACGCAGTAGGCACAGCAGTTGTCGCAGCCCTCGGCGATGCGCAGATACGCATACCATGGGGGTGTGGAGAGGATGCGCGCGCCGCCCTGCTCGCAGTGGTGGATATCGCCCATGTGACAGGGGCGCAGCGTCTGCGCGCCCATCACCTCGTCGATGGCAAGGGCAATGTCGCCGTAGCTGCCGGTGCCGAGCACCGCGTCGACCTCAGGCAGCTCATGGAGCACATCGTCCTTGTAGCGCTGCGCCATGCAGCCGGTGACGATGATCTTTTTGAGCTTGCCCTCTTTTTTGAGCTCCGCCATCTCTAAGATATTATCGATGGCCTCCTCGCAGGCAGAGGCCAGAAAGCCGCAGGTGTTGACCACGGCCACGTCCGCCCCCTCGGGCGAGGAGACGATGTCGTGTCCCGCGTGCTGCACTGTGGCCATCATCTGCTCGCAGTTGACCTGATTTTTGGCGCAGCCCAGGGAAATGAAAGAAACGTTATAGGGCATAGAACCCCTCCTGATCGTAAACTAATTGTAAAAAATAGCCAAACGACTACTCTTCGTAATCGAATTCCGTCGCATTCTCGCTGATTTGGGCGATTGCCGCGCGCACATCGCGCCACGCAAAGCCCCGCCGCAGCAGCATGTCAGACAGGCGCTTGCGCCCCTTTTCATCGAGCACGCGGCCCTTTGTCTTCTGCGCGATCACGCGCGCGATGGCCTCCTGCGCGTCGGGCGACTTTGACAGCGCGTCCTCCCACAGTTCGCGCGGCACGCCGCGGCGGTAGAGCTCATCGCGAATTTTCGCCTCGCCATAGCCCATGCCGCCGTAATGGCGCACGAGCATTGCGGCATACTCCGCGTCGTTGAGTGCGCCGATCTCCTCGAGCCAGTCGCACGCCGATTCAGCGTCGGCCTCGACCGAGCCCTTTTCCCTGAGCTTTTTCGAAAGCTCTTTCCTTGACAGCGGGCGGGACGAGATCATGTTCGCCGCGCGCACGCGCGTTTCGCTCCGCGCGCCGGACTGTTGCAATTCTACCACAGTCCTATCGTCAATGTCCAGTCCTATACATAAACCGAAACGCAGAAGCTCGCTCTCGGTGATCCGGAGGAGGTCTCCCCCCTCCAGATACACGAGAACGCGCTCCTGCTTATGCTTCGATCGTTCGATCTTCTCAATCTTCATCCTTGAAATCGTCGGCGCTGACGTCCACGGCGCGGCCCGCGGCCTTCGCCGCCACGCGGGACTGGCCCGTCATCAGCTTGTCGAAGTTGCGGCGGATCTCCGCTTCGAGGTTATCGGCAATCTCGGGATTGTTTTTCAGATACTGCTTGGCCGCGTCGCGTCCCTGACCGATGCGCGTTTCGCCCATCGAGTACCACGAGCCGCTCTTCTGCACCAATCCGAGCTTGACGCCGAGGTCGATCAGTTCGCCGATGAGCGAGATGCCCTCGCCGTACATGATGTCGAACTCCGCCTCGCGGAACGGAGGCGCCATCTTGTTCTTCACGACCTTGGCGCGCGTACGGTTGCCGATGATCTCGCTGCCGTTTTTCAGCGCCTCGATGCGGCGCACATCGATACGCACGCTCGAATAGAACTTAAGCGCGCGGCCGCCGGTCGTGACCTCGGGGTTGCCGTACATGACGCCGACCTTTTCGCGCAGCTGGTTGATGAAAATGACGATGGTGTTCGTTTTGCCGACCGCGCCGGTCAGCTTGCGCAGCGCT
>ENA-UEOJ01002441-UEOJ01002441.1-human-gut-metagenome-genome-assembly--contig:-NODE-2441-length-11027-cov-3.248858_pt1 | contig 11027 bp, 10 predicted proteins | sample MGYA00242885_ERZ507886 | MGnify/ENA primary metagenome ERZ507886 (study PRJEB26167, sample SAMN06115505) | human gut metagenome | host: Homo sapiens | place: China:Anhui | collected 2015-08-07... | reverse complement strand
TGTAAGACCAAAAGGTTTTCTACTTGATATAACTGATTCCATTGATTTTAAAATTTCATGATGTACTTTTTTTATAATTCTATCTGCCATTGGATATCGTATAAATACAGGGTACTCATCTAAATTTTTTACGAGCGAAGACCACTTTCCATTAAAATAATTTTTAAAATTACAACTTCCTTTCCAGTTTCTTTCTCGTACAAAATAACAAACACCCCCTGCAACATCCACCCCTGGAAAACAATCGGAAGAATTTGTAAAATCGATAAGATGAGATATATGTCTGTCAGAAAGCATTGTAGCACGAAAGCCATCAAGTCCTTTTCCACCGGCATACCATCGTGCTGGAATAATAAAAGTTAAATATTTAGGGTTTAATTTTTTGGCTTGCTCTACAAAAAGATGATAAATAGGTCGAGCACTAGCCCCATTGCCTCCATCACTTAACTGATACGGAGGATTACCTATAATAACATCAAATTTCATATTAAATATTGCCTCTGGACTATGAGTGTGGATAAATTCATAGGCATGAGATTCCAGCGTGCTATCGCGATCGTATTCGCTTTGCGATGCTCCGCAGAATTCACAACGACCATTCTTCCACGTGTGATGTAACGTTGGGTTCAGTCGAATAAGCCCTTCTGCCGTATCAAAACGCGAAAAAGAATATTTACCGTTCGCACATTTGCTTCCGTAAAGAGATCGTCTTGAAAGAAGAGACGTAAGATTCGTAATGGCAATGCCATAAAGCTGCTTTTGGAAGATATGGTCGAGACGAGTCTGTAAGTCGGGAATTTCGTCCTTCAACCCTTCGATGAGGCGTTTGGCAATCTCGCGCAGGAACACGCCAGACTTACAGGCAGGGTCAAGGAATGTCGCTTTTGAGTCCTGCCACAATTCTTGCGGGAGCATATCAAGCATGGCATTGGCGACTTCTGGAGGAGTAAAGACTTCATCACTCGAAAGATTAGCCAGACAGCTTAAAACATCGGGGTTATGCTGAAGATCATGCATGGCACAGTCTCCAGTATTCGATGGGCTCGAATTCCTGAATGGGGGATGGAATCAGCGTGTCGAGCTCGGCGTCGTATTCCCAGCCGGGCATAAAAAGCACATTCTGCCGCTTCTGCTTTTCCGCCTCGCCTTTCATGAGCTGATCAAGACGAAAGTCTCGGCGTTTTATCAGGTCACCGGAAATGAACGACCACTCGGAGAAAATGATGGGAGTCCCATCGGAGCGAAGCAGCGTGAGCGCATCGCCGCACAGAATATTGCGCTCTAGAATGTACCGAACAGCCGCAAGCAACTCTCCATCGACGGGTGCGGCAAGAGTGTTGTAGTATTCTTCATTCCAAAGATTCAGAAGCCGGATACGGCACTCTTCCGCATTATCGCTCAGGATGTCCACGCCATAGAGACTGGACAGCGCCAAAACAGCGTAGCGCTCATACTCATGCCTGCTTTTGCCGTAGCGTCTTTTTACGACTTCCAGCTTGCGTCGAAGCACTTCAGCGAGAAAGTTACCATTGCCGCAGGCGGGCTCAAGAAAACGACTGTCTATACGGGAACATTCGTCAGCAACGAGATCGCACATGGCTTTGACTTCCCGTTCGGCGGTGAAGACTTCGCCATGCGCGGCCACGCGCTGTTTTGATTTAACTTGGAGAGATGTTGCCATTGCTCCACCCGTTCCCCAAAAACTGTACTTTGAGAGGACGAGGGGCGAAGGAGAATTTTATTATCCAGTGAGGTTTGACAGCGACTATTTTTTTACCTAAAGGAAGAAAAATTGATTTCCCCAAAAAGTACACCTTGTTAGACACTATTAGCGTCATTTTCCCGAAGCCGTCCAGCTTTCCGGTAAAAGGTGCTTTGAGGCATTCGGCATCTTCTGGCCGCTTCCAGCCCTGAGATTTGGCCATTGCGCCAGAGGTCGCAATTTTCCAGAAAGTTGTCCGGCAGGGGTTTGATTTTGCGTCCAAAACGCACACCGCGCCCTTTGGCTGCAGCGATACCTTCGGCCTGCCTGCTACGGATATTCTCCCGTTCGTTCTGAGCCACAAAGGAAAGCACCTGCAAAACAAGATCGGCAATAAAGGTACCGAGCAGGTTTTTGTCGCGCCGGGTGTCAAGCAGAGGCATGTCCAGAACGAGGATATCCACGCGCTTCTCTTTGGTAATTATCCGCCACTGTTCCAGAATTTCCTCATAGTTTCTGCCCAGCCGGTCAATGCTCGTAATGCAGAGCAGATCCCCGGCTCTGAGCTTTTTGAGCATGGCCTGATACTGCGGGCGCTGAAAATCCTTGCCCGACAGTTTGTCCATGAAAATGCGGTCTGACCGGATGGCCTGCCGCTCAAGGGCGATGCGCTGACGGCTTTCGTTCTGATCCGTACTGGATACGCGAATATATCCGTAAGCTCCTGCCATAATGGTTTCTCCTCTCAATGGATTCTTGTTCACAGTTCATCATCGGGTATATCAGGAGTAATGAAGCTGGAGCGTTGTTCGCGTTTCGGAAGCGGCGGGGGTGTGTCTTGCCTCTTTGCCTTTCATCCTTCCCGTTGCCGTCTGGCTTCGGTCAGATACTTGGTCAGGGTTTGGGGTTTCACCTCAATACCCTTTTCGTGCAAGCGCTCGACAATCTCCTGTGTGTCGAAGCCGCGCTTCTTCATTCGCTCCAGCGTCGGGGCCAGAGCGAAGACGGCTTCCTTCATGGACATGGTTCGATTCCCGTCCAGCGTGACAGAAGCGGGTTTGAGTGTCGCAAACTCCTGTCTGATTTCCTTCAGCTGCGTGACGGTGATGGTCATGAAGCTTCCTCCAGTGTTTCGCCGGGGCCATGCCCCGGATTGATGATTTGCCTTTCCGGTCGAGCGGGACGGTCGCCCACGCTTCACGAAGTGAAGCATAGTGGGCTATATCTTCGGCCTGTACGAAGATTTCCTCCCGACGCCTTACCTCATCCTCATGCCACGGGCGGAGCGCGCCTGCCGACGCTCCCTGTCCCGCGCTTCCTGCTCCTGCCGCTGCCGTTCCTCTTCCTGCTGCCACTGAAGCTGTTCGGCACGCTTGCGCTCCACGAACTCGATATGCAGCGGACGGATTTCCGGCAGAAGCAGAAATTCCTGATAGCCTGCCATGATTCTCTTCATTTTCTTCAACTGACTCTCCAGCTCCTCTTTTTCCTCATGGCTCTGTTTCCTGTGGGCCGTATGTTCCGTTTCAAGCCGCGTCTGTTTCCGGCGTAACGACTCCACTTCCCGTTGCAGAATTTCCTTCTCTGTCTGGACAAGATGCTTGACGGCAAGCGCCTTTTTCAACTCTTCAATAATAAAGGAGGCTTTTTCCAGCACGGACGGATAATTGAAAAATGAGGCTTTCGGCAGAGAGGAATCTTCACGAAGAATCTTTTCCGCCTCCTCAGCCTGCCGCTCATACGCTTCAATGCTCTTTCTCAACTCTTCTTCACGCTGTTCCAATGCGCTGATAAGCTGCCGTGAATTTCGGGAAGTCTCTTCGGACTCCTCAATCAGTCTGTCTAGGGCTTCCTGTTGCTGCTTGAACTCGCGGGTATCCAGATGCTTTTTTGCGGAGCCGGGAGTCTGCTCCACACCGCGTTCAATGACGAAACCCCGGCTTTGCAGATGAGCGGGAAGCTCTGATTGCAGTTTCCGCAGACTCTGGCGTGTATAGATTTTGTTGGCGTTGAGCCTCCCGTCCGGCGTCACCGGCACATGAAGGAAGTGCATGTGCGGCGTCTTTTCATCCATGTGAACCATTGCGGAAACGACATTCTCCGCGCCCACAAACTCCGTGAGAAAGGCTTTGCTTTCCTCAAAGAAACGCCTTGTTTCCTCCGGCGTGAGACCATCAAAAAACGCCTTGTCCGAGGTGACGATAAGCCCGCACATGCGCACGGCGTCCTTTCTCACGGCCTTGACCAGCAGAAGCTCGTCAATACGGTTCTGAATGACTTCGGCATAGTTCGATGCTGCGGTTTCGTGCAGCTCGTAGTTCGCCGCGCTCCTGTCGTAGTCAATATCGGGATTGCTGTGACTCTCCCGTTCCCGCCGGTTGTGACTCTGGATGCCGCGTATGGCCTCCTTCTTGAATTTGTCCATGTGGAGTACGAGGTAGGACATGGTTTTTTCCCTTTACTCATTTTCAGTGGTGACAACGGTGACAGTGGTGACAATCGAGCAATGGCAATGCTTTTCGGCTGTCACCACTCAAACATGCAATGGTGACAGTGGTGACAGGCGTAACCCCTTGCGGCTGTAGGTTTGTCACCATTGTCACCACTGTCACCGCTCAATCAGGCAAGGCAGGAGCAGTTTCTTCATCCGGGTCATCAGGCAAACAAACAATGTAGACACGCACGCGCCCTAGACCAGGAAGCCTTTCCTGATGTTTCAGTCTGTTTTTAGAAGGAGTGCGTAACCATCCAGCTTCACGCAGAACACGCACAGCTCTTGCCTCTGCGTATCCCCTGACGACTTCGGCCCGAAAACTCTCCGGAAGTATCAGATACTCGGTCGTGCCGTTGCGAGTACGCTGAAATCCCACCCGGTTGATGCAGGTGGACATTTGCGTATCCAAATCCTGAAAGCGGCTTGCGCCGTGCCGTTCGATGAACAGCCGTACCGTGGAAAGGATGGCGGTATCCTCGGAAGCTCCGGTTCCGCCTCTTGCCGTGAGCCAGTCCCGGAAGCAGATTTCGATGCAGTTCAGCACGTCCAGAGTGGCGGGAAGGATGCCCAGTCGTATGGCCAGCGTTCCGGCCATGCCGCACAGGGCAAAACGCATGGCCACACGTCGTACCTGTCCGTCAGCGCCTTCGGGAACAAGATGCCTGACGGCATCGGCCATTGCCGTGCCTATTTCCGACCGGACAGTATTCAGTGTTTCGGTCTGCGTCAGCTTTTGCAGGAAATCATGCCCCGCATGGCCGTAATGTTCGGAAGCAAGTTGTTTGATGCGATTGGCCACGGCTCCGGCATCGGGAAGACCATGCAGGCTGGTGAGCATGGACGAGTCCACAGGCAGCCCCACGAAACGCACTTCCTGCCCGCCTCTGGATTTCAGACCGTTCTCGGCCAGCTTGTCGGAAAGCCCAAGTTCGCCGCTGGAGAGAAAGAGCAGACGCCAGTTCTGGGAACGACGAACCCCGCCTTCACGATTCGAGCGGCCCTTGCCCTGTCCGTTGGCCAGCATGTAGGCGCATTCGGCAAGAACACGCCGCGCGTCCGCCTTCCTTCACCAGAAAAAAGCCTTCCGGCATGGGGCAGGCGTCATCCCGCTTTCGCGCTTCTTCCACAACGGCCCGGACGGTCTCAAGGGAACGCAGCCGGTGCAGATCGTTGAAATCCGCTGCCCTGCCTTCATGAGCCGGACAGACGGCCAGCTTGCCGCCCACGGCCTGCGCAGCTCGGGAAGCCGCTTCCTTGCCGGGATTCCCTTGTGTCTCCGTGTCGTTATCGGCACAGAGGATGATTTCACGCTTTGCATACCTCTCTCTGGCCATGACGGCCACGGCTTTCAGATTCCCGGCGTTGAAGGCCACAAGACAGGCATAACCGGTCGCCAGATGAAGACTGGTCGCCGTGGCATATCCTTCGGCAATCAAGAGGGGGCCGTCTTTCTTTCCGTCTCCGGCGGAAAGGGAAAAGAAGCCTCCCCCCGTGCGTCCTCCCCTGAGAAAGAACTTGTCCGTCCCTTCGGCAGGTTTTTCCGGCAGGATGAATTGCAGACTTTGTATTCTGCCGGACTGGTTCAGGACAGGCACAATCAGACGCCCATCTTTTGTTCGGCGCAATCCGATGGCCGGGACTCCCTTCCGTTGCAGGTAGGGATGGTCGTCCCCGGCGTTTCGGGAACAGTTCCAGATGCTCGCGGCCAGTTTGGCGGCGGCCTGCCAGCGGCGGTTCTGCTCGGTTTCCTTGTGCGCTTTGATGGCCCGAATGCGTTCACGCAGGGCATCCCGTTCGGCTGCGGTCAGTTCTTTTTCTGGCTTGTATGTCCATGTACCTTCATCGCCGGTGCGCCAGTTTTTCCACCAGATGGAGGCCGGAGTATCCAGAAACGCCTTGTACGCGCCGTCCCTGCGATGGGGCCTGTCCGCTGTGCCACAGCGGTGCAGGAGGCCGTCGGCCTGCACGGCCTCGATCTCCAGCCCCGCTGCACGCAGACACTCGCCAAAACTGTGCAGAATGTCGGCGCTCATTATCGCTTCCTCAATTGAGGGGCGGAATCTCTGGTATGGACGCAGCGTGACGCAAACCAGTCTTCAAGGTCTTCTATGTCGTACATGACACGGCTGCCGAGCTTGGCGTAGCGCGGGCCAACTTTTTTACAGCGCCAGCGGGCCAGTGTGCATGTCTTCACGCCGTACATGTCGGCAACTTCTTGCGGTGATAATTTTTTGGTCGCCATCAGCATCTCCCTGTATTCAGGCTGAAGTGTATGAATCCATCCAGAAGCATCTGGAGAGAACACACCCTATGCCCAGAGGAAAACGCTGAACAGACGGGGTGTTAGCAAAGGCGAAACAAAACCTCCCCTTCTTAGGTCTAAGAAGGGGAGGTTAAAATTTTTCGTGTTATTTTGTAGTGTTATACTCACAAAAATTTAAAGACGGGGAACCTGAGCAGGTCAGGTTTCTTGCCTTTCAGGGATTTTGAATAGGCGCTCCGCCGTGGTTGATATACTCTTTCGGCATTGCCCTGCGAAAAATTTCTATGTAATTGCCCGGAGCGTTTTCAACCCCCAACGTCTTGCCAATTTCCTTGTATTGGCGCGTGATTTCGTGTTTGGCGAGTGGGTGGGTGAATTCTCTGGTAACCTTATTTGCTAATGTGACAAGAATGTGTATATGTGCTTCCATTTGTTCAATTTCGTTTTTTAATTTGCCTTCTCGTCCCGCTGTGCTGGTATATTTCTCCGTCATTTCCTTGTATTTCTTTTTCAGCTCTTCAATCTCCCTGTTGAGTTTTGCGGCATCACAGCTTGGAGCTACACTGCTTTCGCCACACCAGCGCATCTGATTTTCCTCCACAATCGCGGAAAGTTGTGTGGCATCGCAACAATATTCGGGCGAGCCGAGAGCAAAAAACTTATTGAACCCAAAGAGCATGGGAGAAAGAAAGTTGGAAACTTCGCGGCAATCCACGCCGAGCTTTCCTCCCGCCGGGATTGCTTCATGACTTTTGAACACCCGGATACGATAATGGCGAAGCGCTTCCAACTGTTCATGGTTCGTGGAAGCATGCAGCATGAGCATGGCTTCACTCAGACGGATTGCGTGATCAACGTGATGTTTGCGCCATGTTCCCACATAAAGCGCACAAAAGGCGCAGATGCTCCAAACAGCGGCCCCGCCGATCACGACGCACCAGAGCAGTATCAGCGCTACTCCTGCAAGTGAAACTCCTTGCGTAAGTTTAATAACGGTAAACATGGTTGTCAGCCATGCCATGAGAAAGGCAAGGCCACAGCCCAGAACAGCAATCAGCAGAAATTTGATAATCGAACCGTTGGGAACAAACTTCATGGGAGAATCTCCCATTGTCCGCCCTTGCTGGGACCGATGCGGCGCAAGATGCCCTTTTCCTTGAGCATGGTTGTTCTGTAAAGAATCGTGCGTCGGCTCACGTTTAGAACAGTAGCGAGTTCGGTTGTGGTTATGCGCGGATTGGCGGAGATATGCTCAAGGAGCGCAAAAAGTTCTGGTGCAATTTCCGGTGCAATATCGCGCAGAGTTGCATCAGAAAGCCCTTGTTTCTGGTGCAAATTTTGTGTTTTTGATGCAAGTTCTGGTGCAAGTACCCCAGTGTTTTCCGCAGGCCGGTGGGTTCTGCGTACAATGGCCTTGAACAGCGAACTCTCCCGATCGTCTTCAAAATCAATATCCGGCCATGCCTTAAGAGCGCGCAGAATGCCGGAGCCGATGCCGTGGTAGGGCAAAAGCCCCTTGGCGGCGTAAGAAATCAGGATGGGGTTGCGGATATTGGAATTGCCGGCTTTGATATTGGCTATGGTCAGATTGTTCGGCAACGTGCCGGGGCTGATGATTTCCACGCGGTCATCAAAAATGAAAATGCGGATGGGCGCGCTGACAAGATAATCCCTGTGTACAAGGGCGTTGACCAGCAGTTCCTCAAAAACCTGTTCCGGTATTTCCGGCGTACCCGGTGAGTTGACGCCATTCTTGCCCTGTACCTTGTGCAGGTTGCGCATGACAAAAGCCAGGGCGTCCTTGAAAAGTCTGCTCAACGGACCTTCAAAATCTTCGGTGTCATCGTAGCTGTCAGCATGAACGGCAATTCCCGGAAAGCGGACGCCTTTTGCCACGAACTGCGGAAAAATCAGCTCCGGCTGTTCGGCAAAAAGCAGCACTCCGGCCAGATTGAGATTGCCATCGCCAGCGGCGAGGTTCAGATTTTGCAGCAGGCGCAGTTGTTCTGCGTGGGTATCCGGGAAGTCACTGTCATACCGCTTTTTCAAAAAATCCCGGAACAGCAGCTTGTCCAGTTTGTTAATGCCCGCCTTTGTGGGCAATTCATCGGCATGGAATTGGCTGGTATACTGAAAAAGACGGCGCAGTTCCTCTTTAGAATTGATACGTCGCTTGTCCGCCCCGGCTTTCAGCCAGATGACGCCTTTCCTGTCAAAGTAGGGCTTGTCCATTCCTGCAGGAACGGTCAGGGCGATAACCACATTTCCATTTTCGAGAAGAATGTTCTGCGTCTGCACCACAAGCGGGCTGCGGACATGCTGGCTGGCGGCGTTGCCGATCAACTGGTTCGCATCATGCAATTCTCGGGATGTTATGCCGGACAGTGTTCCATCATCCTGCACGCCGATAAAAATTACGCCGCCGTTGGCATTGGCGAAGGCGGCCATTTCCGCAGCCAGAGAATCCGCATTGTCGATTCGGGACTTGAACTGGCGTGTGCTGTCCTCGCCTGCGGCGGCCTGTTCCCTGAGCGTTTGAAGTGTGAATGCCATGCCTGCTCCTTACAATACTATCTTTTTCCTCACTATGTGTACACGATAATCGGAACAGCCGCAAAAGTTACCGTTGGCCGGAGAGGATGTCCGCCGCCGCGTTGCTGGCAGCGGCCAAGGTCTCCGGCAGGAATTGGGCATACTTCTTTTTGGTGAAATCCACATTCTTGTGTGTCAGCATTTCCGAGATCATGTCCATGCTGAATTTGCCGCTGTTGGCGAGGCTTACGGCAAAGTGATGCCGCAGCCCGTGGAAGGGCCGGAACTTGGGCGGCAGGCCCGCCGCCTTGCGGAAGCGGTCAACCGCTGTGCAGTCTTTGCGCATCTCGCCGTTTTTGCCGGGGAAAACATAGGGGCTGCCGGGAAAATGTTCGTCACGCCATGCCATTTGTTCTTGTAACAGTTCTTCCACCAGAGAACTCATACCGATGGAGAGGGTTTTTCTGCCCTTGGGATCGCGCAAACGAATGAGCTTGAGGTCAAAGGCCACGTCCTCATCTTGCAGCTTGAACATCTCCCCGCGCCGCATACCGGTAAAAAAGGCCAGCAAGAGCATATTGCCCACATCGCGGGCTGGCCATGTGCGGGCGCAATCCAGAAAGCGGCGAGTTTCTTCCGGCGTCAGATGCTCAATAACCTCATTGTCCTTGACGGGCATTTCGATTTGAAAGGCAAGATTGGGGCAGCGGTTGGTCTTGACGCCAAAATTGATGATGCGCCGCAGAAGCTCAAGAGTATTCCAGAGAGTGGCCGGTTTGCGTTCGCTCAGGGATTTGCGCAGCTCCTCCACCATCTGGGGCGTGATTTTCGAGACGCTTCGCTTGCCGAACAGCGGTTTGAGGTGTTTGAGGTAACGGTTGCGATCCGTGGTCAACCCTTTGAGGGTCGGCCCCTTGATGTCAAAATATGCATCCGCAATTTCGGCAAAGGGCTTGTCTTTCTCCGCCTGTTCGCGGCGGAGTTCTTTGGCGGTTTTGACTTCTTCGCCATGTCTGATGGCCTTTATCCGATCAGCGCGAATTTCCGCCGCCACGTCCGGCCCGTATCCTTCGGAAATTTTGCCTACCTTTTCCCAGATGAGGCGGCGGCCGGATTTAAACGTGATGTAGAAACACAGGTCAGGCGCGCCATTATACATTTCTGACGTTTCGTACACATAAACGCCAGCCCATTTTTTTGGGTGGTATCGCCGTTTTTGGGTAGCCATGAACTGCCTTGGGTTGTGGTTCATACGCGGGAGCAGGTTTTAACCGGCAAAATTTTTCTAACCTATTTCTAACCAGAAGGGGAAGATAAGTGCTGACGCTTGCGGTGCGTCCAATGGAAACATACCGGAGGGGTATTCCGGGCTGTGCTCTTCTCGCTGAGACAGTAACTCACTTGAGGGCGCGTCTTACCCCATTCCTAGGTTCAGGACTCATTAATTGCCAAAAAAATAAGAAGTCCTTATTGTCGGCATAGGGAGGATGCCATGAAGGAACTTTTTTATCTTTCTCATGAACAGATTGCTCGTATCAAATGCTACTTTCCTCGTTCCCATGGCATTCCGAGAGTCGATGACAGGCGTGTCGTCAGCGGCATTATCTAGGCTCAGGACTCATTAAAGGTAAAAAATAACGATAGCCGCAAGGTGAATTGCTGAAAGGAATGTATGAGCACAGCGATCATAGCGCATGGCTATGTGACGCCAGTCATTCACCGGGAAAACATGTGTTCTATCTTGTGATGCTGGAGATATTGTTTCTTGTTGCAATACTCATGACTCTTGTATTTTTCCGAGAAGGAATGCAGGGAGTGCAACCCCGATTTTTCAAAAAACTGCGAATCCATCCGGCATCATAGCCCCTGTCAGCAAGAAGTATTCGGGTTGAAGGCAGAGTTGGCAAGAGACATGCCGCACCGCCATAATCACTGATGGTTCCGGCTGTCAGCAATGTCCGAATTGAACGTCCGTCGAAGTCGCAGACTACATGTAATTTGGTGTTCAATCCTCCTTTTGTGCGTCCGATACAGCG
>ENA-UEOJ01002433-UEOJ01002433.1-human-gut-metagenome-genome-assembly--contig:-NODE-2433-length-11045-cov-2.561907_pt1 | contig 11045 bp, 8 predicted proteins | sample MGYA00242885_ERZ507886 | MGnify/ENA primary metagenome ERZ507886 (study PRJEB26167, sample SAMN06115505) | human gut metagenome | host: Homo sapiens | place: China:Anhui | collected 2015-08-07 | study... | reverse complement strand
GTTCGGCTCGGAACAAGTGATAATATAGCACAGAGAGTAGAACCTGTCAACACTTTTTTGAAGAAATCTTTGCTTTTTTGAAAGGTTCTCCTTTCACTAGAGCATTTCCCCCGATTTGAGAGGCTTTCTCCTTGGTCTCCGGATGCCGCCAAAGCCTCTTTCTCCCGTCAGATGCCAAGGGGGTGTGACCGCATGGATCAGGAGCGCGGTCAAAGCGGTACCCCCCTCTAATTTTGCTTAGCGCGTCAAAGCCGCAAAAAAGCAGGGCCCTTCCGCGCTCAAAAAAGGCCCTGCTTTTCTTTTTACCCTCTCGCAAACACGGTGTAGCGTCCGCTCGGCGCGTCGAAGAAGTTTTCGCCTGCGACGGATTTGACGTGCAGGCCGTCGCTGCCGCGCAGCAACGTAAACGCGCCGTAGCGCACCGTGCCCGCATTCTCGTTCAAGTGATAGCCAAAGACCATGCCCTCGCCGTTCGTGCCGAGGTAGTTGAGCTGACCGGTGTACTCAAAGTAAATCCCAACCTCGCTGTTGATGTCCTGCACCGTGAGGCCGCCGCCATCCGTGAGCGTCAGAATATAATCGCTGTCATAGCTGCCCTGCTCGGCGGTGTCGTGCGTCACGGTCGCCGTCCACTCGCCGAGAAATTCCGACGGGATCGTGTAGTCCGCGTCGCTGACCGCGCCGGAGAGGTCGTGTTTCTCCCCTGATGCGTCGACGGCGAACACCGTCTGATACGTGCCGTAGTCCTCCTCGACCTCGCCGGACTTGAACGAAACAATGCCCTTCACGCCGCCGAGCGGTCCGCCGTCGCAGAGGAAACCCGCCGTCAGGCCCTCGAGCAGGTTCACGTACTCCACCGTGCCCTCGCTCGTCAGCAGGAAGATGTATGGGAAGTACCCCTGCCCCACCGAGCCGACGAACACATCCGTATAATCGGCGTACAAGCCCGCGACGGGGTAAAGCGTTTCATAGTCGAAGCGGAAATTTTCTGCGTACCACGCGGAGTCCGCCGTCTTTTCAAAGCTGACGGTCAAATCGCCGCCCGAGAGCGCTGCCTTGACAAAGCTGTCCTGCGCCGTCTTCTCGACCGTCTCGCGCGCAGAGAGGTCGAGCGCAAGGTCAGCGTCGTAGCTCTCCGCCCCGGCAAACGAGCCGATGGGCACGATCATATGCAGCGCGCCGCCGTCGAGATAGAGCCGCATCTCCGCGTTGATGTTCTCGTCCGAGAGCGTCCACGCGCGGCGCTCGGCATAGGACGCGATGAAGCCCGCGCCGCCCATGCTGCCGCTGAGTGCATCTCGGTACGTCTCATCAAAGTAGTTTGCCGCGGTGCGGCGCGCCGCCGTGATGAAGTCCTGCGTTGAAAGCTCGCAGCGCGCCAGCAGGTCCTCGCTCATGAGGCGTTTGCCGCCGAAAAAGTCGTAGCTGTACGTCTCCGTCATGCTCGTGTCGCCGTCCATCTCCGCGCGCACCACAAGGCAGAGCAGGCTGTCGTTCCAGTAGCTCGTCCACGTGACGGAAAGGCATGTGAGCGAAACGCGGGAGGCCATCATGTTCTTCTGCTCCTGCACGAGCGCGCCGAATTGATCGGCGATCTCGTCGTTCAGCGCGGCGGCGACCGCCGTTTCCGACACGATTCTTGGCACATGGTAGCTGTATGCGAGCGTGTTGTTCTCGGCGTCCGTGTACTCGCCCTCCTCGCTGTAAAGCTCGGAAATGAGCGAATCGTCGTAGCCGGACGGGGTGTCGTCCGGCTCCTTTTCGCCGCAGGCGGCAAGGTTCAGCAGCAAAAGCGCCGCAAGCAGCGCGGAAAACAGTTTTTTCATAGGGTCCCTCTCTCAAATTCAGTGTCTGTCTTTTCTGCCATTATAGCGGATTTTTGCAAAAGCGCAACGGCTTTTCGCGCGCGGCAGCGCGCGCCGATTGACAGAATTCCGACAAGGTTATAGAATATGTGTACTTTCAAACCTCAGGAGTTTTTATGTACGATTATACACAAGCAAAAATGAACGACGACGCCATTCGTGCCATCAGCTCCATCGGCCTCGCCCATCTGGGCGACGCGGTGTATGAGCTGCTTGTGCGCACATATCTGTGCGTGCACGGCAAGGCGACGGGCAAGGGCCTTCACCGCGCGACGGTCGAGCTCGTCTGCGCGCCGCAGCAGGCGCGCTTTGCCGAAAACCTCTTACCCCTTTTGACGGAGGAAGAGGCCTCTGTGTTCCGCCGCGGGCGCAACGCGAATGTCCATTCCATCCCCCACCACGCCGACCGCGCGGACTATCAGAAGGCCACAGGCCTCGAGGCGCTGTTCGGCTGGCTGTATCTGCGCGACGATCACGCGCGCATCAACGAGCTTTTCAACCGGATGATGGAGGACGACAATGCCACTTGACGCGATCTGCCTGCGGGCAGTTTTACTCGAGCTGAGACCTCAGCTCATCGGCGCGCGCATCGACAAGGTGCAGCAGCCCGCGCGCGACCAAATCGTTCTGCTGCTGCGCGGCAATCTGCGCCTGCTGCTCAACGCGGGCGCAAACCAACCGCGCATCCAGCTCACAAACATCCTGCGCGACAACCCTGCCCAGCCGCCGATGTTCTGCATGCTGCTGCGCAAGCACTTAGTCGGCGCGCGCGTGCTGTCCATCGAGCAGCCGGATCTTGAGCGCATGGTGATCCTGACGCTCCAGTGCACGGACGAATTCGGAGAGATCAGCCAAAAGCAGCTCGTGCTCGAGTGCATGGGGCGGCGGTCGAACCTCGTCCTGCTCGACGCGCAGGGGCGTATCGTCGAATGTCTGCGCCGCGTGGACGCGGACCTTTCCGCCACGCGCCAGCTGCTGCCCGGCCTTTTTTACCATCTGCCGACACCGCTCGAAAAGCTGTCGCTCCTTTCGCAGGAGGAGGACTCCCTCGCCCTCGCGCAGCGCGGCGGCGACGCGGAACAGGCTGTCGACAAGTGGGTGCTCGACCATTACACCGGCATTTCGCCGCTGATCGCGCGCGAATTCGCCTTCCGCGCGGGACACGAGACCGACGTGCGCTTCGGCGCGCTGAATGATACGCAGCGCGGGGCGCTGGTGCAGGAATTTTCCGATACAGCCAACGCTGTAAAGGAAGATAACTATATGCCCGTCATCCTCTACCGCGACGGCAAGCCCGTGGATTTCACCTACCGTCCCATCGCGCAGTACGGCGCGGAAACGCAGGTCGAGACGCGTGAGAGCTTCTCGCAAATGCTCGACGAGTTCTACGACGCGCGTGAGCGGCAGGAGCTCTCCGCCCGCCGCGGCCGCGAGCTGACGCACGCGGTCACGGTCGCGCGCGACCGCATGGCGCGCAAGGCCGAGAACTTAAAGCACGACTACGCCGCGACGCAGAAGCGCGACGAATTCCGCCTGCGCGGCGACCTCATCACCGCAAACCTGTACCGCATGAAGAGCGGAGAAAAAGTCTTGCATGCGGAAAACTACTATGAGGACGGCTGCCCGACCATCGACATCCCGCTCGACCCGCTGCTCTCCCCCCAGCAGAACGCCGCGAAAAACTACAAGCAGTACAACAAGCTCAAGACCGCCGAATTCCACCTGCGCGAGCAGATCGAAAAGGCGGAAAACGAACGCGCGTACTTGGAAAGCGTCCTGCAGGAGCTTTCGCAGGCGGAGACCGAGCAGGAATTCAATGAGATCCGCCGCGAATTGCAGGAGACGAACTATATCCGAAAGTCGAGCGGCAAAAAGGAGCTCAAGCGCGCCTTCGCCCCGCGCACATTCAAAACCTCGAGTGGGCTCGAGGTCCTCGTCGGCCGCAGCAACGTGCAGAACGACCAGCTGACAAAAAAGGCCGACAAGCGCGACTACTGGTTCCACACCCAGCACATTCACGGCTCGCACGTCATCCTGCGCTGCGCGGGACTCACGCCGAGCGACGATGATCTGCGCGAGGCCGCAATGCTCGCATCCTACTTCTCGCAGGCGAAGGAGAGCAGCAGCGTCCCCGTCGACTACTGCCCCGTGAAGTTCGTCAAAAAGCCCGCGGGCGCACGCCCCGGCATGGTGACCTACGACAATTACCGCACACTCTATGTCACGCCCGAAGAAGGGCTTGTCAAAAAGCTCTTTCTCAGGTAAACTATCGAAAAGCGATTCCCCTCTCCCCTGTTGAACGGCAAAAAGCAAGCTTGATTTTGGAAAGGAGAACCCCATGGATAAAAAGAGAAAAACCGTGCTCATCGCCGTCGCCGCGATGCTGCTCGTCGTGGCTATCTTTTTGCTGCCGCGCCGTGCGCAGCCGCTCGGCGAGCTGATCCCCGCGCCTGAGACCGCCCGCGTCGACGGACTCTTCTGCATTTCGACCATTGTTCCCACGCCGGACGGCTACGGCACGTTCGACACCGGCGACTGCCGGGTAGAGGGCTATCCGGACAGCGAGGCCGCCGCGGCTCTGCGCAGCGCTATGTCTGAAATTTCGGTGCAGCGCTATTATCGTTTGCCCACGTCGCTCCTCTCCCGCTTCACGCAGAACGAGAACTATGTCACCGTCTGGTGGATCCCCGAAGACGGACAGAAGCACGACCTGTACCTCAACTGGGACGAGGGCTTCATCTACGATGACGCCCACCCCGCCGTCGCCTACAAGATCGACGGCAACGCGCAGCAGGTGTTCAGCGAGCTCTGCGCCGTCATCAGTGAGTACGGCACGTACACCCGATAAAATTCAGCAATAAAAAACTCCGTATGAGAAATCTCATACGGAGTTTTTTTGCGTCCTTACAGCATTTTCTGCGGCATCTGCCACGCGTTGTGGTCGGTGTGCAGCAGGTGGTGCGACTTTTCGCCAAGCGGCGCGCCGAGGTAGTCCTTGTAGAGCGCCTTGACATCCGGATTCTCGTGTGAGAAGCGCAGAAGCTCACCCTGATCGAGCCGCCAGAGCACGTTGCCGCGATCCTCGGCAAGCTCGGTACCGTCGTGGATGGGCTGGCCGCCGCCGCCCGCGCAGCCGCCGGGACAGGCCATGACCTCGACAAAGTCATACGCTGCGTCGCCGCGCTTGACGGCCTCAATGAGCTTGCGGGCTTTCCCGAGCGAGCTCACGACCGCGACGCGCACGTCGCCCGCGCCGGGGATGTTGAACGTCGCCTCCTTCCACCCGTCCGTGCCGCGCACGGCGGTGAACGCGTCAGGGTCAGGATTCTTGCCCGTGATGAGGAAGTACGCCGAACGCAGCGCCGCGTCCATCACGCCGCCGGTCGCGCCGAAGACGACCGCCGCGCCGGTCGCGGAGCCGAGCGGGCTGTCGAACTCCTCCTCGGGCAGGTACTTGGGTTCAATGTGATTCGCGCGCATCATAATGTTCAGCTCGCGCGTCGTGATGCTCACGTCGACATCGGGGATGCCCGCGTCGTTTTTCATCGTCGGCAGCGCGCATTCGCTCTTTTTCGACACGCACGGCATGATCGAGACGACGAAAAGGCGCTTGGGGTCGATACCGACCTTTTCGGCAAAGTAGCTCTTCGCCACCGCACCGAACATCTGCTGGGGCGACTTGGCCGTGGAGAGATTGTCCGTCAGTTCGGGGTACTGGGACTTCACAAAGCGAACCCAGCCCGGGCAGCAGGACGTGAACATCGGCCACTGATACTGATCCTTGTGGGTGAAGCGCTCGATAAACTCGCTGCCTTCCTCCATGATCGTAAGGTCGGCGGCAAAGTCGGTGTCGAACACATAGTTGAAGCCCAGCTCGCGCAGCGCCGCGACCATGCGCTTGGGCGTTGCGAACTCGCTGTCGAGTCCGAACTGCTCGGCCCATGCCGCGCGCACCGCGGGCGCGACCTGCGCCACGGTGACGGTATTCGGATCGTCGATCGCGTCGAAGACGAGACCCGTGTCGTCGCGCTCGCGCAGCGCCGCCGTCGGGCAGTGGGTGATGCACTGGCCGCAGTAGGTGCACTCGGTGTCCTGAATGCGGCGGTTGTACGATGCGTCCACGACCGTGCGCGAGCCCGTGCCGAGAAGGTCCCAGATCTTCACGCTCTGCACGTTTTCGCACACCTGGATGCAGCGCAGGCACTGCACGCACTTGTCGTTTTCGCGAATGAGCGGCGTGGAATAATCCACCGCCTCGTGACGCAGCTTTTTGGGGAAGTGCGTGCCGCGCATGTTGAAGTCGTTCGCCAGCTGCTGCAAGGTGCAGTTGCCGCTTCGCGTGCAGTTCGTGCACGATGTATCATGGTGCGAAAGAATGAGACGCAGGTTCATGCGGCGTGCCTCGCGCGCCTTGGCGCTGTTCGTGAAGACGACCATGCCGTCCGCCACCACATTGTCGCACGCGGGGACAAGGCGCTCCATGCCCTCGACCTCCACGCAGCAGATGCGGCACGCGCCGATCTCGTTGATGTCCTTTAAGTAGCACAGCGTCGGGATATTGATATTGACCGAGCGCGCGGCCTCCAAGATCGTGGTATTCTCGGGCACGGTGACGCTCTTGTGGTCGATGGTCAGTGTGACGTTTCTTACCATTTGCCTTTCCTCCCTCCGCGGAAGATACCGTAGCCGAAGTGGTCGCAGCGCAGGCAGCGCGACGCCTCGGAGTACGCCTCTTCATCGGTGAGGCCGCACTCGATGCACTTGAAGTCGTGCTTGCGCTCACCTGCCTCGCGCTCGGTGGTGTCGATACGGCCGTGGGGCGGCTTGTTGTTCAGCCGCGCCGTGGGGATCTCGACGCCGGGGTCGATCTCGTGGTGGAAGCCGAGGTATTCGTCGATATTCGCCGCGGCGACCTTGCCGGCCGCGATGGCGCGGATGACGGTCGCAGGGCCGGTGACGCAGTCGCCGCCGGCGAAGACGCCGTCCATATTGTCGATCTGGCCGCTGGCCTCGGCGACGAACGCGCCGCGCTTGATGGCGATCTTCGTCTGCTCAAAGCCGTGGGTCTCCACGCCCTGACCGATGGCGACAACGACAACGTCCGCCGCGATGCGCTTTTCGCTGCGCTTGGCCTTTTCGGGCGCGGGGCGGCCCTTTTTATCCATCTCGCCGATGATCTGCGGCTGTGTCCACAGCGCGACGGCGTGACCGTTCGCATCGGTCTCGATGCGGACAGGTGCCTGAAGCGTCACGAGCTCCACGCCCTCGGCAACGGCGCCCTCCACTTCCTCGGGAAGGGCCGTCATGTCCTCCTGGCGGCGGCGGTAGACGCAGCTCACTTTGCGCGCGCCGAGACGAACCGCGCTGCGGCAGACATCCATCGCGACGTTGCCGCCGCCGATGACGACGATGTCCTTGTTGCGGAAGTCCGGCATGTGATCGTCGCCGATCTCGCGCAGCATCTCGACCGCGGAGATGACGCCCCCAGCGTCCTCGCCCTCGATGCCGGTCTTTTTATCCGTGTGCGCGCCGAGCGCGATGTAAAGCGCGTCGTTCTGCTGGCGCAGCTCGTCGAACGTCACATCGTCGCCGACATTGACGTTGACATGCACATCGATGCCAAGCGCCAGCATCGACGCGATCTCCGCGTCGAGCACTTCGCGCGGCAGGCGGTAGTTGGGGATGCCGTAGCGCAGCATGCCGCCGAGCTTCGCGCACTTTTCATACACGGTGACCTTGTGGCCCATCAAAGCTAAGTAATACGCCGCGGAAAGGCCGCTCGGGCCGCCGCCGATGACGGCGACCTTCTTGCCTGTGGGCTCGGCACAGTCGGGCTGCGGCACGTAGCCCGCGTTATCCACTGCGTAGCGCTTGAGGCCGCGGATGTTGACCGCGTCGTCGATCATATTTCTTCGGCAGCGCGCCTCGCACGGATGCTCGCAGATGTACGCGCAGGCCGAGGGGAATGGGTTATCCTTGCGGATCAGGCGCACGGCGTCGGCGTAGCGGCCGTACTTGATGAGCACGAGGTAGCCTGGGATATCCACGCCGGCAGGGCACAGCGCCACACAGGGAACGGGCTCGCGCATGCCGCCAAGGCAGCGGTGGCGCAGAATATGCTCTTCGTAGTCGTCGCGGAAGCCCTGCACGCCGTCAAGCACCAGGCGCGCCGCATCGCGGCCAATGGCGCAGTCGGCGCTGTTGACGATCACGCGCGCCACGCGCTCGATGATCGAGATGGTCTCCATCGTGGCTTCGCCCTCGAGCACCTGCTCCATCAGCTCAGAAAGCTGGCCGAGGCCGATACGGCAGGGAACGCACTTGCCGCACGTCTGCGCATGGCAGAGGTCCAGAAAGCTCTTGGCCAGGTCCACCGGACACAGTCCCGGAGGGCTTGCGGCAATACGCCGCTCCACATCGCGGTACAGCCCGTCGATGACGGTCTGGGCATGGGAGGGCGTCATAATATCGAGTCTTGACACTGCTGTTTTCTCCTTTCACTGCTTGCCATCAGTGTAGTATCGGCCGGCAGGACAAATGCACGTATCCCGCCGCCTGATGTCAGCACCCATAAATAGATGTTATCAATAATAAACGTTAGTCATTCCATTTTCAATAGTCAATGCGGATTTTTTGTCATATTTTTCCATTTCACTCCATTTGGCTAACAAAGAAAAGCGAGGGCCGCAGCCCTCGCCTGTTCTTCCCTTTTATTTGCCGCAGATCTCGTCGAAGGTATCGGTGACGGCCTTCTCCGGCGCGGGCGTCGCGAGCGATACGATCACGATCGCAATGCACGCCGCAAGGAACGCGGGGAGCAGCTCGTAGATGGCCCACGCGCCGCCCATCGGCGCGATGAGGTACTTCCAGATGAAGACCACCGCGCCGCCAGTGATCATGCCCGCGAGCGCGCCCTGCTTGTTCGCGCGCTTCCAGAAGAGCGAGAAGAGCATCACGGGGCCGAACGCCGCGCCAAAGCCCGCCCACGCGAACGAAACGACACGGAACACGGAGCTGTTGGGGTCCCAGGCAAGCACCATGCCGATAAGGGCGATGCAGATGACCGTGGCGCGCGCGGCCAGCATCGTCGTACGCTGGTTCATCTTGATACCGAACGAATGCTGCATGAGGTCCTGTGACACGCTGGACGCCGCGGCCAAAAGCTGCGAGTCCGCGGTCGACATCGTTGCGGCCAGAATGCCGGAGAGGATGATGCCCGCCATGACGGCGAGCAGCACGCCGTGCTGGCTCATCAGATCTGCCAATTTAATGATGATGGTCTCAGATTCCGCGCTCGTCGCCAGGAAGGGCACTTTGCCCGCGGCGGTCACGCTGTAGCCGATGACGCCGATGCACACGGCGATGAACATTGAGATCACAACCCAGATCGTCGCGATGCGGCGGGACTGGTTGAGCTCCTTTTCCTCGCGGATGGCCATAAAGCGCAGCAGGATGTGCGGCATGCCAAAGTAGCCGAGGCCCCATGCGAGCGTGGAGACGATGCTCAGAGCGCTGTACGTCGAGGCCGTGCCGGTCGCGGCGTCGTAGCCCTTCGTCATATTAAGGTAGCCCGGCAGCGCACGGGCATTGTCGATGACCGTGTCCAGTCCGCCCGCCTGCTGCACGCCGAAGCACACGATGACGATGAGCGTGATCGTCATGAAGATAGACTGGATCAGGTCGGTGAACGAAACGGCCATGAAGCCGCCCATCACCGTGTACAGCACGACCACGATGCCGCCGACGATCATCGCCGTGTGGTACTCCACACCAAAAAGGCTATTGAAGAGCGTGCCGATGGCCTTGAAGCCGGACGCCGTGTACGGGATAAAGAAAATGAGGATCACGACCGCCGCGATGCAGGAAAGCAGATGCTTCTTATCTCCGAAGCGGCGGGCGAAAAAGTCGGGGATCGTGATGGCGCCGAGTTTGGCCGAATACCGGCGCAGGCGGCGCGCGACGATCAGCCAGTTGAGATACGTGCCGATGGCCAGACCGATGGCCGTCCACGTCACCTCCGGCAGTCCGCAGAGGTAGGCAAGGCCGGGCAGACCCATCAAAAGGTAGCTGCTCATATCGCTTGCCTCGGCGCTCATGGCCGTGACGACGGGGCCCATCTTGCGCCCGCCGAGGTAGAAGTCGTCCGAGCTGCTGCCGCTGCCCTTTTTGCCAAAATACACGCCGACGAACACCATCGCGACGAGATAGAGAACGATGGTCACTACAATAATGATCTGTGCGCTTGTCATGTGAATTTCTCCTTTAGCTTTCGTTAAAACGAGCACAATATAGCACAAAAGAAAGTAGACGTAAATACAGAACGCCGTACAGAATAATTCCTGTACGGCACTGCAAAATTCTGAATTTTTGATTGATTTTACTGCATTTTCTGCAAGACGATTTAGTAGACTGTTTTTGAAACGAATTTTATTTTTTGCGAAAGCCGTCTAAAAAGAGCGGCATCATCTCGCGCGCATACTGCACAAGCGAATATTCCCCGCCCGAAAGACACCAGTCATACATCAGCCCGCGCTCGAACATCGCGTAGGCCTTGACGATCTCGCTCACGGTACGCGTGTCGGTCAGCTCCTCGCGCTCCTGCCCCTGAGAGACGATTTGGCGCAAAAGACGATAGTACGTGCGTTTGCGGTCGAGCAGGTGCTTTTCTCCCGTGGTAATCAGCTGAGAGGCATAAAGCCTTGCCGTCAAATCAAGGGAAATGCTGTCATCAATCATCAGAAACATTTCCCGATTCAGATACATCAGCTGCTCAAAGCTGTCCATTTCGGGGTCAAGCGTCGGAATCAGCTCCTGATATTTATCATCAAATAAATCGGAAAGGGAGCTTAAAAGGGCATCCTTGCCGCTGAAATAATGATAGAAGGAGCCCTTGGAGGTTCCCGATTCCTCTACGATTTCCTCCACCGTTGTATCATCATAGCCGTTTTCATAGAATAGCTTCCATGCCGCCGAAACGATACGGCTCTTGGTGTTTCTGGTATTCTTTTTTGCCAAGGCATCCGCCTCCTTTTATATCAAAGCCGAAACCCTGTTTCGACCCAAGGGGACTTCCCCCTTATACCTTCTTCCATTTCAGACTGATAAGATCATGCTCACGAATCGTCCGCACCAGCCGCTCCCGAAAATCCACCGCCAGAATATCCCTCTCATCGAGCATTT
>ENA-UEOJ01002430-UEOJ01002430.1-human-gut-metagenome-genome-assembly--contig:-NODE-2430-length-11056-cov-4.692048_pt1 | contig 11056 bp, 13 predicted proteins | sample MGYA00242885_ERZ507886 | MGnify/ENA primary metagenome ERZ507886 (study PRJEB26167, sample SAMN06115505) | human gut metagenome | host: Homo sapiens | place: China:Anhui | collected 2015-08-07... | reverse complement strand
ACAATCTTGCAATCAGCACTACGCTTCTTAACAGATGCTCTTACCTTCATTGCTCAACAATTTAATTTTTATATCTAAATGTTATCCTACCTTTCGTGAGATCGTAAGGGGACATATCCACTCTCACCTTATCTCCCGGAAGTATCTTTATATAGTGCATTCGCATCTTTCCCGAAATGTGGGCTGTTATAATATGCCCGTTTTCCAGTTCAACACGAAACATAGCATTTGACAATGCTTCCGTTATTACTCCATCTTGCTCTATCGAAGGCTGTTTCGCCATAATTCAATTTTTACAATTTCCTGTCTCTATATATTCAAATGTTGACAAAATGTCAGCTTCACCTTTTCTGATAGCCAACGTATGCTCGAAATGTGCGGCGGGCAAATGATCTCTGGTCTTTATTGTCCATCCGTCCGCCATCTGGAAAACGTTACGGGCTCCCATATTAATCATGGGCTCAATAGCAATCACCATTCCGATCTTCAATTTGCATCCTTGTCCTCTTCGTCCATAGTTCGGGACTTGAGGCTCTTCATGCAAGCTCTTTCCCACACCATGACCAACCAGTTCTCTAACGACAGAGAATCCATTCGCTTCAGCATACGACTGCACGGCATAACCAATATCTCCTATCCGCATTCCCGCAACAGCCTGTTCTATTCCTTTGTACAAGCTATCTTTTGTCACTTGTAAAAGCTTTTTCACTTCATCACGAACCTCCCCGACAGCAAAAGTATAGGCGCTATCCCCATAAAAACCATTCTTCACAACTCCGCAATCAACGGATACGACATCACCTTCCTCCAAACGACGAGAGGACGGAATCCCATGGACCACTTCGTCATTCACTGAAATACAAAGCGTGTTTGGAAACCCTCCATACCCAAGAAATCCGGGAACGCCACCATTCGAACGAATAAAATCCTCAGCGATCTTATCCAACTCTAAAGTCGAAATACCCGGGCGAATGTGTTTGGACACTTCACCCAGAGTCTTTCCTACTAATTGGTTGCTTTCCCGCAATAACTCAATCTCCTCTTGTGTCTTTAAAAAAATCATGCCGCAAAAGTACAATTTATTTCTTAATATGCAGCAGGTCCTCCAGGATTTTTACCTTTAATACGTCCCGATTTCATCAACCCATCATAGTGACGCATCAACAAATGTGATTCGATTTGTTGCAATGTATCCAACACTACACCAACCAAAATCAACAAAGACGTACCTCCATAGAACTGAGCAAACTGATGGTTAACACCCGAAATCTGGGCAAAAGCCGGAAGAATTGCTACAATTCCCAGGAATATAGATCCAGGAAGAGTGATTCTAGACATAATGGTATCAAGGAACTCCATCGTTTTTCTTCCCGGTTTTACTCCCGGAATAAATCCACCGTTCTTCTTCATATCCTCAGACATTTGCATCGGATTCACCGTGATAGCCGTGTAGAAATAAGTAAACGCAACAATCATGATAAAGAAGGCTATGTCATCGAGGCGGTACAGAACAAGGGGTACCACCTGGTGGATCAGGCGGAGGAGGTCTATAACCAGGCCGATATCCAAAGCAGACTGAAGACAAAGTGGGTGGGACATCCCTTACTGTTTTTCGACAGCATTGATTCCACCAATATCCGTGCCAAGCTGGAAGCGGAACAGGGAGCAGAGAGCGGATTGTTGGTCGTAGCGGATCAGCAGACTGCCGGACGGGGCCGCAGAGGCCGCGGCTGGGAGAGCCCTTCGGGAAGCAATATTTACTATACGTTAATGCTCAAACCGGATTTCAATGCGGACTGCGCACCGATGTTAACGTTAGTCATGGCACTGGCGGTGGCTAAGGGTATTCGGCAGACTCTCGAACGCGGCAGTGAAGAAGGTGCGGCAAAGGTAGGCATCAAGTGGCCCAATGATATTGTGTTGGATGGGAAAAAAGTCTGTGGTATCCTCACGGAGATGAGCATGGAACAGGCTTATATCCATCACATTGTCATCGGCGTGGGCATCAATGTGCGCAGGCAGGAATTCCCGGAGGAGATCCGGGACCGGGCAGCAGCCATCGAGGAACAGTGCGGATTCCGGATCTCCCGCAGCCAGCTGATCGCGGACATCATGGAAGCTTTTGAGGAGGATTATGAGATCTTCTTACAGACCCATGATCTGAAAGGGCTCAGAGACTCCTATGCGAAGCTCCTGGTGAACCGGGACAGAGAAGTCTGCGTGCTGGATCCCAAGGGAGAATTCCGCGGTACCGCCCGTGGGATCAACGATCAGGGCGAGCTTCTCGTAGAGAGACAGGACGGTAGCATAGAGGAAGTCTATGCCGGTGAGGTGTCTGTGCGTGGGGTATACGGCTACGTGTAGCATCTGGGGCAGCGGAGTGTGATGCACCATGAACCAGAAGCAGATTTAGAATAAAAATAACAGGATAGAAAATTATGGACGAGAACAAAATTGTACTCTGCGGCGCCAATGCCTATGAGAAAAAATATTACTTTAACGAAGAACAATTCAAAATGATTCCCGAATCCATCAAGGAAGAACTGCACATCATCTGCGTGCTGTTCACTGAGGAAGTGGGAGGCGTGTTTACCATCGCCTTTGAAGAGGACGGCAACGTGGTCATGGAGACTAACGCGGATGACGATGACATCTATTACGATGAGGTCTCATCCGGACTGCTGATCGCTGAGATCCGTCGGAGCAGACAGGAGCTTTTCGAATCCTTAAGTCTGTATTACCGTGTATTTATCAAAAAAGAAGATGTTTCGGAACTGTTGGATGAGGAGGACGGCGAATGATATTTGTCATAGACGTAGGTAATACCAATATGACCATAGGTGTCTTTTGTGGGGAAAAACTGGCAGCTACTTTCCGGATCATGACAAAGACTCCCAGAACTTCCGATGAATACGGGATCATGATCACGCAGTTATTGAAAAATAACGGAATTGAGATCTCGGATATCGAGGGAGCCATCATCGCCAGCGTCGTGCCGGATGTGATGCATTCCCTGACCAGTTCTATCATCCGCTATCTGCATACGAAGCCTCTCATCGTAGGGCCCGGAGTCAAAAGCGGTATTAAGGTAGCTACGGAAGATCCCAGAGGTATCGGTGCGGACCGTATTGTCGATGCGGTGGCAGCCTATGTGAAATACGGCGGACCTGTGCTGGTACTGGATTTCGGTACTGCCACCACGTATGACCTGATCACGGCGGACGGAAGATTTACCGCAGGTATCACAGCTCCCGGCATCCGCATCAGTTCCGAGGCCTTATGGAAAGAGACGGCGAAGTTGCCGAATATCGAGATCCGTAAGCCGAAGACTATTCTGGCACAGGAGACCATTACCAGTATGCAGGCCGGTCTGATGTATGGTCAGATCGGACAGACGGAATACATCATCCGCAAGGTAAAGGAAGAGAGCGGTCTTGCCAATCTGAAGGTGGTAGCCACCGGGGGATTGGGACGTGCCATCGCAGACGAGACCGACAGCATTGATATCTATGACAGCTCTCTGACACTGGATGGACTGCGGATCATCTACGACAAGAACCGAAAGTAGTATCCGGGAAATAAATTAGGATACCGGACCACGGAGAGATTATGAAGAAATTACAGATTGGCAATGTGACCCTGGATAATCCCATTATCCTGGCACCTATGGCAGGCGTATCCGACCTGCCATTTCGTCTGCTCTGCAGAGAAATGGGAGCAGCACTGGTGTGCATGGAGATGGTGAGTGCCAAGGCAATCTATTATAACAATAAAAATACTGACAGCCTTATGGAGATCCATCCCGACGAGGTGCCTGCTTCCTTGCAGCTGTTCGGTTCTGATCCGCAGATTCTTGCGGAGATGGCAAAACGCATCGAGGAGCGTCCTTTTTCCATTCTGGATCTGAACATGGGATGCCCGGTACCAAAGGTAGTGAATAACGGCGAGGGCTCCGCACTGATGAAGGATCCGAAGCTGGTGGAGCAGATCCTGACGGCGTTAGTCAGAGCCATCGACAAGCCGGTGACCGTGAAGATCCGGAAGGGGTTTGACGATGACCATGTCAATGCCGTGGAGATCGCGAAGATCGCGGAAGCCTGCGGTGTGGCAGCGGTAGCGGTGCATGGACGGACCAGAGCCCAGTATTACAGCGGACAGGCAGACTGGGACATCATCGCACAGGTGAAGGATGCGGTGAAGATCCCTGTCATCGGTAACGGCGATGTGGACAGCCCCGAGAAAGCGAAAGCCATTTTGGACCAGACCGGCTGTGACGGCGTCATGATCGGCCGGGCGGCGGAGGGCAATCCCTGGATCTTCCGGGAAGTGGTATCCTACCTTACAGACGGCACGATCCCAGCGAGACCCACGAACAGGGAGAAGCGGGAACTGATCCTGCGCCATGCGGCATTGCAGCTGGAATACAAGGGCGAATATACCGGCGTCCGGGAGATGCGCAAGCATCTGTCCTGGTATACCGTGGGAATGCCCCATTCCGCCCATTTCCGCCAGACCATCAACACCATGGAGAAAATGGACGAGCTCATCCGGGGCGTGCATGACATATTCCCGGATGAAGAGTAGTGCCGGGAGCCCGGTGTACAGCAGTGTCTGCGGAAGGCTGTATAGAATATGGCTTTGTATGATGCAGCACTGTGCATATAATCGGGCCGGCTGCATACACTGTAGCATGGACACTATTTTGTATCTCTATCCGGTGAGACAAACCGTGGAACAGAGGGCACAGGCAGCGGTATGTAAGTCACAGCCTGTGCAGAAGGGAAACGCTCCCCGGGGAAAACTTTTTAAAATATTCCATGCACTGTGGAAAACTGCAAAAACGCAGAAAACTACGGAGGCGGTGACTGTTCGTCGGACGGAATATCTATTCCGGGATTACCGTCTGGTCAGGGCGGCAGTGACGGGAGCGGATGGCACGGAACAGAAACAGACGGAGCAAATACTCCGGGAACAATTGCGGGAACTGACAGAGGATCCGGACCACACATACATTGTGTGCCGAGAACCCCTGTCTTTTTATTACGGAAGGGAATTCCGGGAATACCGGCAGCAGAACTGGGTGGAACATTTGCTGCGGTACGGAGAAGATGTGATGGGACATCCGCTGTGGCCGGATGTGATCGTGCTGGGGAAGAATCCCTTTCTGTCCTACGTGCTGCTGCGGTATGTGGCGGCACTGCGCAGCGTGAAATGGTACCTCACGGACAGAGAATATCGGGAGGAGGAAGACGAACTGACCTGGGAACTGGAAGACGAATACGGGCTGATCCCGGAGATCCGTCTGTTACCGGAAACGTCAGATTACGACAGGGTGCGGCTGGAGGCGACGGCGCCCTGCCTGGTGCTGGATTTTAGCGACAGTGACAAAGTCTACGGTGGCGGGCTGGCAGCGGGCAGCATCTGGCTGGATTTTCCGGCATCGGAGGAAAAGGAACGCCGTGTCACGTCCGGATGTCCGCAGATCCGTTATTTTTCCATGAAAAAAGAGTGGAAAGACCCGCGAAAAGCCTTGGAATACCTTGACACCATCAGTAAAAATGGGTATAATAACTCGGTTGATTAGGCTAGTATAGTTGCCGGGAGTGTCGGTAGCGCAAAATATAGAAAACAGGAAGGTGCGGTATCATGCAGGAAAAGAAAAACATTTTGACCTACGAAGGCCTCAGAAAATATGAGGATGAGTTACATGATCTGAAAGTGGTAAAACGTCAGGAAGTTGCTCAGAAGATTAAGGAAGCAAGAGAGCAGGGAGACCTGTCCGAGAACGCTGAGTACGATGCAGCGAAGGATGAGCAGAGAGACATTGAAGCCCGTATCGAAGAGTTGGAGAAGATCCTGAAGAACGCAGAAGTCGTAGTCGAGGATGAAGTAGATCTGGATAAGATCAACATCGGCTGCCAGGTCAAGATCCTGGATATCGAATACAGCGAAGAGCTGGATTACAAGATCGTAGGTTCCACCGAGGCGAACAGCTTAAAGGGCAAGATCTCCAACGAGAGCCCCGTAGGTAAGGCACTGATCGGTCATAAGGTCGGCGATACCGTTGAAGTAGAGACACCCGCAGGTGTATTCTCATATAAGATTCTGGAGATCCAGAGAAGTAACGTTGAGTAAGTAAGACAGAGTAAGGAGTGGAAAAAAGTGGCAGATACACAGAACACAAATGTACAGGAGCAGGATATTCATCAGCTGCTTAAGGTAAAGCGCGAGAAGCTGGCTAACCTGCAGCAGGCAGGCAAGGATCCTTTTCAGATCACCAAATATGATGTGACCCATCACAGCACTGATATCAAGAATAATTTCGAAGAACTGGAAGGCAAGACCGTCCGTATCGCCGGACGTGTAATGTCCAAACGTGTCATGGGTAAGGCATCCTTCTGTAATGTACAGGATCTGCCCGGCAACATCCAGGTATATGTGGCAAGAGACAGCATCGGAGAAGAGTCCTATGCGGATTTCAAAAAGTATGATGTGGGTGATATCGTAGGTATCGAGGGCGAAGTATTTAAGACCAAGACCGGCGAGATCTCCGTACATGCGTCCCAGGTAATACTGCTGTCCAAGAGCTTACAGATCCTGCCTGAGAAGTTCCATGGCCTGACCAATACCGATATCCGTTATCGTCAGCGTTATACCGACCTGATCATGAATCAGGATGTTAAGGATACTTTCGTAAAGCGTTCTAAGATCATCAGCGCCATCCGCCGTTATCTGGACGGACAGGGCTTCCTGGAAGTAGAGACCCCCATGCTGGTATCCAATGCCGGCGGTGCGGCAGCAAGACCTTTCGAGACCCATTACAATGCGCTGGATGAGGACGTGAAGCTGCGTATCTCCCTGGAGCTGTACCTGAAGAGACTGATCGTCGGCGGCATGGAGCGTGTCTTCGAGATCGGCCGTGTATTCCGTAACGAAGGTCTGGACACCAGACACAATCCGGAATTCACACTGATGGAGCTGTACCAGGCATACACCGACTATTACGGAATGATGGATCTGACTGAGAACATGTTCCGCTATGTGGCACAGGAAGTATGCGGTACTACCGTGATCCCTTATGCAGAAGAGACCATCGACCTGGGCAAGCCTTTCGAGAGACTGACCATGGTAGATGCTGTCAAGAAATACGCAGGCGTTGATTTCGACCAGATTCCCGATACCGCTGCTGCGAAGAAGCTGGCAGACGAGAAGGGTGTACACTACGAAGAGCGTCATGCCAAGGGCGATATCCTGAACCTGTTCTTCGAGGAGTTCGTAGAAGAGCATCTGATCCAGCCCGTATTCATCATGGATCATCCGGTAGAGATCTCTCCTCTGACCAAGAGAAAGCCGGACAAGCCTGATTATGTAGAGCGTTTCGAGCTGTTCATCTATGGACGTGAAATGTGTAATGCTTATTCCGAGTTAAATGACCCCATCGACCAGAGAGAGCGTTTCAAGGCGCAGGAAGCTGCACTGGCAGCAGGCGATGAGGAAGCCAATACGACCGATGAAGATTTCATGAACGCACTGGAGATCGGTATGCCTCCTACCGGCGGTATCGGTTACGGTATCGACCGTCTGGTAATGCTGCTGACCAACTCTCCTGCGATCCGTGATGTTCTGCTCTTCCCGACAATGAAGTCATTGGATAAAAAAGACCAATAAAATCAAGGGTTTGCGGACTTCCAACTTGTATGGTACGACAGGAGTACGACAAAATAACCTATCTTAAAGGGTTAAAACAAACGATTTTAAATTAAAATCGAGTCAGTTCAAGTTCATATTTTGTACTATAAGGACATTTTTCTAAAAGAAATTTTAGAGGAATGTCCTTTTTTGTTATGGTCAACGGAACAAAATAAGAAAATGGAGGAAGTCAGTATGAACAGTACAGCGTTAGGAGCAGAAAAAGAAAATATTAACTTTATCAGTGAAGCACATGAGAAATTCTACTATGAAAAAATTCAGAAAGTTAGAGAAGCAGATGTATATCACAAGGCATTTTGCTATTGCATTGGAATGAACGAAGATACACGAAGAAATGTGGATAGAATTTATAATTTCAAGACTGGATGTGTAAAACCGGAGTGCCTGCATGAAGGCTGGCAGACCAGTGGAAGTGCAAAGGTTGTCAGAATGGCATTTAATCTGTATTGCAATGGTACACCGAGCGTGGATGATGAACAGGACACAGAGGAGCAGGTGGATGAGTGCCGGAGATATTCAGTAGAGGATTTGTTCTGCTGTTGCTATGCACCATATTTCTGGCAGGCAATACAGATTCGCTATCCGGAGTATGCCACATACAATAAAAATTTGTATGCAATGTTTGGAGGAAATGATTGATGTTAAAGATTCGGTTGATGGGAACAAAAAATGATATTACATGGTTCAAAAAAATCATGCAGAGACACCCAAAGGTAGAGGTTCTGGAAATGTCAGACCTCTATCCCAACAAGGGAACAGATAAATATTACAGATCGTATGTAGAAGTAAAAAAGAGCAATGTAAAAGAATAATAGTAGAATTTGGAGGAATTTCATCATGTGTAAAGTTATAGTAATCGGAAACCAGAAAGGTGGAGTTGGAAAGACCACCACAACAAGTAATCTAGGTATTGGACTTGCAAAAAAGGGGAAAAAGGTGCTTCTGATAGATGCGGATGCACAGGGAAGCCTGACAGCAAGTTTAGGCTTTCAGGAGCCGGATAAACTGGATGTATCTCTTGCAACCATTATGGCGAATATCATCAATGAAGAAGATATGGAGCCGGATTATGGCATCCTAAAGCACGACGAGGGTGTAGACCTTATGCCCGGCAATATAGAGTTGTCAGGATTGGAAGTATCACTGGTAAATGTCATGAGCAGGGAGCTTGTGCTTCGGACTTATATAGAACAGCAGAAAGAAAGGTATGATTACATTCTGATTGATTGTATGCCTTCCCTTGGCATGATTACCATAAATGCCTTTGCAAGTGCCGACAGCATCCTTATTCCGGTGCAGGCAGCATATCTTCCGGTAAAAGGTCTGGAACAGCTTATAAAGACCATAGGAAAGGTAAAAAGGCAGATCAATCCAAAATTGGAGATTGAAGGTATTCTGCTTACTATGGTTGATAACAGAACGAATTATGCAAAAGACATCAGTGCATTGGTTGTGGAGAATTATGGTAGCAAGGTAAGAATATTTGAAAACAGTATTCCGATGTCGGTAAGAGCTGCGGAGATTTCTGCTGAAGGTGTCAGCATTTATGAGCATGATCCAAATGGAAAAGTAGCGAGTGCCTATCAGTCATTGACAGAGGAGGTGCTTGCAGATGAATAAAACAGGAAGTGCCGCAAAGGTAAAACTGAACAGCTTCGATGATTTATTCGGAGATGGACAGCCACAAGCAGGAACAGAACAGGTACAGGAAATTGCATTATCAGAACTGCATGAGTTCAAAGGTCACCCATTTAAGGTACTGGACGATGAAAAGATGCAGGAGACGGTGGAGAGTGTCAGAGAGCATGGCGTGCTGATGCCGGGTATTGCAAGACCAAGAGCTGAGGGCGGCTATGAAATTATTGCAGGACACCGAAGGAGACATGCGTGTGAGCTTGTAGGACTTGATACAATGCCGATGTTTATTCGTAATTATACGGACGATGAAGCCACGATTATCATGGTGGACAGCAATATTCAAAGAGAAGATATTCTTCCAAGCGAAAAAGCGAAGGCATATCGCATGAAATACGAAGCCATGAAGCATCAGGGAAGCAGAGCAGGTGGACTTACGCTGGACGAACTGGGAGGAGCTACAGGAGAGAGTGCAAAAACTGTTCAAAGATATATATGGATTTCACGATTATCGGAACTGTTGCTTGATATGGTGGATTCGGGGAAAATAGGCATTATGCAGGCGGTGGACATCTCGTTTTTATCAGAGGATGCACAGCAATGGGTATTGGTTGCCATACAGGACACCAATGCTGTCATAACCAAACAGCAGAGTGCCATGCTGAAGGAAAGTGACAAAAAAGGAGAGTTGACCTTTCCAATGGTGCGTATGCTTCTGGAGAAAGAAAAGCCGGTAGAGCGTAAGGTTGTTATAAAAACAGAACGCATTAACAGTTATTTCCCGGATACATACAGCACAGATGATATAGAAAAAATAATATTTCAGCTATTAGATAACTGGAAAAATACGCAGTAGGAAGGAGGAGACGAGAATGGGAGAAATTTTGCAGCTAGACTATTATTACGGAATAGAAGCGGAACAGTTCTCATTCTATCGTGTTCCACGCCTGCTGATAAAGGACGAGAGATTTAAGAAGCTGTCCAGTGATGCAAAATTATTGTATGGACTTATGCTTGATCGTATGTCGCTGTCTATGAAAAATGAATGGTTTGACGATGAAAATCGTGCATACATCATTTATACCATAGACAGCATTATGGAGGATTTGGGATGCGCTAAGGAAAAAGCTGTTAAGGTATTGGCAGAGCTTGATTCTGTAAAAGGAATTGGTCTGGTAGAAAAGGTGCGCAGAGGACTTGGAAAACCGGATATAATTTATGTGAAAAATTTTGCTTCAATTTCAGAGCAGATGGACGAAAAAGAGCCTGCTAATGCTGATGAAATCACAGAAGTCGGAAAATCGAACTTCAAGAAGTCAGAAAATCGAACTTCTGGAAGTCAGAAAATCAAACTTCAAGAAGTCAGAAAATCGAACTTTCGGAAGTCAGAAAATCAAACCTCTGGAAGTTCGGAAATCGAACCTCAAGAAGTCGGAGAATCGAACCCTAATTATACTAACTATAATCAGACTGATTTAAGTTATACTGAGGAGAGTTATATCAATCCTATCATTCAATCTGATTCAGGGAAAAAGGATGCGATGGATGTGATGGATGATGCACAGACATACATAGAACTGGTCAAAGAAAATATCAGTTACGATCACCATATGCAGTGTGACGGTTATGGAAAGAGAGAACTTTACGACGAACTGTTTCAAGTAATCTGCGAGGTGGTCTGCGTGAAGTGTCCAACAATCAGGGTAGCAGG
>ENA-UEOJ01002429-UEOJ01002429.1-human-gut-metagenome-genome-assembly--contig:-NODE-2429-length-11058-cov-2.880248_pt1 | contig 11058 bp, 8 predicted proteins | sample MGYA00242885_ERZ507886 | MGnify/ENA primary metagenome ERZ507886 (study PRJEB26167, sample SAMN06115505) | human gut metagenome | host: Homo sapiens | place: China:Anhui | collected 2015-08-07 | study... | reverse complement strand
CCACAGATCGGCCGCGACCAGCACGCCCGCAAGCGCGACGGCCGCGCCGCGCCACGCCGGACGCACGATCATCAGCCCCACGGCGGCCGCCGTGAGGAGCACGAAGAGCAGCGACCGCCAGGCGTCGGCCGTCATCATCGCGGCCCGCTCGTCGGCCATCGCCGCACCGACCTCCTCGCCGATCGTCGCGTCGAGTCCCTGTCGCAGCAGATCGTCGGCGCCGTTGGCCTGCAAAATACGGTTGAACTGCGCGGTCATCTGCTCCACGGCGGCCTCGCGGCCGAAATCGAAGAGCTGGCCGCCCGCTACGGCGAAGAGCAGGCACAGCCCTCCCGTGACGCCCGCGGCCCACGCCAGCGCACGGCGCAGCCGCACAGCCGGAAGCTCCGCGCACCAGAGCCGCTGGAGCGCCAGCGCCGCCAGCAGCGCCACGGCCAGCTTGGGCGCGTCGTACTGGGTAAAGGCGTTCAGGACGGATTTCTTGATAAAGTCTTTTGTGCTCATGGGTCTTTGCAGATCCTTTCCCCTCAGGTTTCGTTCCAGTATTCAAACCCGTGCCGATAGGCGGTCTTATTGCAGCACAGCACATACTTGGAAACTGCAGTCAGCTCCTGCGCACGGGGCGGGAGGATATCCCGCACGACCTGCGGCAGATACTCTGTAAATTTGACTTCCATTACCAGTTTGCCCGGCTCCAGCACCGGCAGGGTGGGAAGCGTGGAGTCAAAAATGTCCCAGCTGCCCACAGCTGCCCGGACATTCCGGTCAAATGTAACGCGCACCGTGCCGGCATCCATGATCCACGGTTCGCGGTCGTAATCCACGATGACCCGGGGACGGAGCACATTGCACACACACTCGGTGTAGAACTCCTGACACAAACGGCGGGGACTGTGCAGCAGAAAGTCATAGTCTCCGGCGAGAATCGCATCAAACTCTGCGTGGGTCAAAGGCGCGGCTTCTTTATAGATGTAACTGCCAAATTTTTTCTTTCGCTCCAGCTTAATGCTGCGGTCGCTGCAGTTATAAATGCGGATGCGGTATTTCTTGCGCAGCAGCACGCCGGCATCTTTTTCCTCGTAAGCAGTATTCCAATAATCGTCAAAATACAGGCTGCGGATGAAGTACCCTCCCTGCTGCGCGTGAGGGTCCAGATGAAGCACCGGAGCCAGCCGCACAGCCAGCTCTGCCTTATCCGCATAGGAAATAAGATATTTCAGCTCGTGGCGGTATTTTTCTCCGGTGCGGGAGGGCGGCGGGGCCAGCAGGCTCCTGCCCCGCTCAAACAGGCTTGGCCCGGTGTGCTGCCCCGGTCTACTCTTCATAGGTATCCTCCACGATGCTGCCGTCCGGCTGGACGTAAAAACAGATCATGCCATAATGCTTGCCGGCCTCGGTAACATAGTAGTCAAAGGCATCCTGCGTATAACCAGAGGCATTGGTCGCTCTTATGCGCAAAAAATACTGCCCGGCCGGGAGCGTATCCATTGTAAGCTCTGGCAGGATCAGATTCTCCTGCCGGAAGAATACTGTGTTAAACAGATAATCTTTTGCAAGTTCGACCGTATAACAGATTTCCTCGACCTTAAAATTATAGGAAGGATCCCAATTCAGATGTAACTGACCGTTTGCTGCCTGCGGTATACCAATGTAAAATGGCATGGGCCTACGGTAGCTCTCCCAGTAGTAATTATAGTTTTCTTCGATCTCCGGCCAGATGCTCTTCAGAACATCTTCGTATTCGGCATGCGTGATAGGTACATACATCCGGTCCGGCATCTGCCAGACATACGTTTCCGTCACACTTCGGTAATGTTCCAGCATGAACTGAATGCGTTCCTCATTCATGTAAGCATAAAGCTCCTTCACGGCAGCATCCAGCATATCACGGTAACTTTGTGTTTGCAGACAGCGCCGGAACAGCACATTGCCCCAGTAGTTGCTCACGCCGCGTTCCCAGCTTTCAGAGTCCGAGAACTTGATGATCTCACGTTCCCGGCGGCGGAGCATACCGTCATTGTCCCAGTCCCAGAGATACCATTTGCTGGAGTTTTGTGGGCTGTACAAGTAGACATTTCGATTTTGAGTGTCTGTGTTGCCGGTCAGCAGCTGAAATGCCATCCAATAGGCGATATTTTCCTTGTCAAAGTACGTTGCAAAGAGCTCATCCTCCATGGACGACGTTTCATCGTTGAGAACTTCCAGCATTTCGATCAATTTGGAGTGGTCACTGTCTCCCTTTATTTCCAGCCGCGCCTCAAATGCAGTTTGGTCATATGCAGGGTCCGTTGAGAGGCGGATAATATCTTCATAGCGCAAAAATTCAAAGGAATTGATTTTATACAGTTGTCCGTTTGGATCTGCTCCATGCGTCTTGAGAGCGGTCTTATTCAGCTGTTCGACCTGAGTATACAGCCCGTAATCTTCAAATACACCATTGTCGCTGTCGGTCAGGTCTTTGACGTACAAATGCACGAATTGGGTTTGAAGGCCCATCATCTGGTCGATCCCCTTAATAAGGTCATAGGCCATCTTATTGCGGAAGCGCAGACCCTCACCCATGTGCTTATTGAGGGCGATGGTGCGCTGACCGCGCCAGCTGCCCTTGTTTTTCTTGAGCTTTATTTTGTAGTTTTTCTGAGCATTCTCACTGGAGGTCTGACCACGTATCTGAACGGTGGCGTTTGGGGTCAGGGTCTCATATCCAAGCTCTCCCACGACTGGGCCGTTCTCATCACCGACCTGAAGCAGAGCGGCGACCTGATAGCGTGGCACCCCCATGGCCTCATAATCGTAGACCGAATAATGGTTGATCTCTGCCCAGCTGTGGTTTGTATTTTCGCTGTCGTTGCCCCGACTCACGGTCAGGTACATCGTCACCACGCCGCTGTCATCGTAGACGTTGTACAGCTCTGCATTGTCGCGCAGGTGGACACTGTTGATTTCAGATGCGGGGGCCTTTTCCACCTTTTCTGCGGTCTGGCCCGCCTCACTGGCAGCATCGGACGCCGCACCGCTGTCCGGCGTCTGATACTGGGGCAGCACAGCACAGCCTGCACACAGACCGGCAAGCGCCACGCCCAGCCCCAGCACCCTGCGGCGCGGGATCAGTTTCTTATCTTCCATCTTTTCTCTCCCCTCAAGAAGCACTATGTTTTGCACTCTTCGTCGGCTTTCGCTTTTTATGTTCCAGGAACAGCCCCAGCCGGGTGAAGCGCCCAGCTTTTGTTTCTGCCACAATAGGCTGCTGCCCCAACACCCGATAGGGCAGGTTGGCCGTAAAGACATCCAACCGGAACAGCGTTACCAGATAAAACAATGCCGCCCCGATCAGGAAGCCAAATCCGTAAAATGCAGGGTCAAGCGCCATGGAAAGTGCCGTAAGCCCGCTGGCAGAAACAGCAAACACAGCGGCGGCTGCAACAGCGCCGCCGTAATCCGTGAAGTAAAGCAGGATCATCAGGATGGTGTTGCCCACGGCGTAAAGGCCGTACCCCACACACAGGGTGCGGAAGTAGCCGTGCATCAGGTCGTTGAACCCAAGAGGCAGCAAAGCCAGCAGAGTGTTCTCCAGCGAAAGTACCGCCGCTGTGACGAACAGCTGTTTGAGGGCAGTGAACCGGAGTTCCCGATTCAGCACAGCCAGCATCTCTTCCTCTGCTGTGACGATATCGCCCACAACGCCGCCATCGTTGAACAGGCTGTAGTAATTCCGGTATTTGGGGTAGAAATTGACCTCCACTGACACCACAAAATTTACGCTCGTGACGAGAATGGTCAAAAACGCAATAAGGGCAGGCACATCATAGTACGGAGCCCCATAAAACAGGCCTTTGACCTGTACGCCCGACGGGCCTGCCCAGCAGATGACAAGGTGGGCAAACAGCCCGATGTTGGTGCACAGCCCCGTAAAGGCCAGCGGAAGGAACGCATCCACCCAGCGCAGAAACGCCCAAGGGCTCTCCTCACTCTGCGGGAAGTAGCGGTAGAGCAGCACTACATCCCAGACCATCATCAGGCCGTAACCCATGGTCACAGCAAAGAGCATTCCTTCCAGCACCGGACAGCCCAGCAGCACCACCAGTACAGCCCGAACGCCAGCGCAATGGCAGCCAGAAAAGAACAGAGGATGCCCCGGTAGTCCTTGATGGCGGTCAGGTAGCTCATGGCGTTCCAGTTCACGATCATCTCTGCAAAGAGCCACAGGCAGAGCAGACCCTGCAAAAGAGTTGCTCCTGAAACAAGCAGAAACAGCCCATACAGCGTGCAGCCCAGTACAAGCATCATGCTGCTGGAGCCCCAGAACGAAGGCAGGATGGTCTGCTCCTGTTCCTCATACAGCATATCTGCCAGATACCGTGTTACCGGCATGGAAAAGAAGCTGGTGACCGTAAGGGAAAACAGCAGCGTATAGGTGATCATACAGACCAGCAGATCCTGCTGATCCCGCTGGGCACCCACCCAGCCGCAGAGCAGCAAAATACCAAGCTGAAGCAGAACGCCCAGCAGCATGGGGCCGGTGCAGATGATTCCCGCATAGCCGTAGGCCCGTAGCGAGGCAAACAGTCCTTTGCGGCGGAACAGCTTTTTCAATTCAAATCCAATTCCTGCCATGGTTACTCCAAGTGATATTCCTTTGTGGTTTCGTCGTACATTTTGCGGTAGTTCGCCAGCATCTGCTCGTGATGAAAATAAGCATCCACCCGTCTTTGGCCAATGCGTCCCATCTCTTCACGGCGAGCACGACTGGCGCACATTTTCTCCATGGCATCGGCCAGCCCCTGACGGTACATAGGGGGTACACAGTATCCTGCAATGCCGAACGTATCTCCCGGGGCGCCTTCCAGCAGCTCCCTACAGCACCCCACCTCGGTGGTCACGCAGGGACGGCAGGCTGCCATGGATTCCAGCACAGAGAGCGGCTGTCCCTCCGAAATGCTGGTAAGGATGGTGAAATCCAGCTTCTGCATATACTGCACCACATCCACACGACCGGTGAAGATCAGATTTTTGAGCTGCAATTCCTCCACCAGTGCATAGCATTCTTTCGCATAGTCCTCATCGTCCACGCCGCCCATAATGTGCAGCCGGACGTTGGGTACCCGGGAGGCCAACTCAAAGAAGGCGTAGATCATCGTCTTGACGTCCTTGATAGGAGCCAGACGCACCACTGCGCCAATATCCACCCAGCCATCCTCCTGTTTGAGCGGGATATTGCAGAACCGCTCGTACTGGACGCCGTTTGGGATAACGATGCACTTTTCAGCATCGCACCCCATCTCGATCTGCGTCCGGCGGGCATTATAGAACAGACTGCTGACCCGGAACGCCCGCCGGTAGATCTCCTCAGAAAGGACATAGAAGAACCGGATCCATCGGCTCTTGAACGAGGGCACCACCCACTCTGCACGGATGATCTCCTCCTCACGTTCGCGGGTGTAGATGCCGTGTTCCGTAAGAAGCACCGGTGCATGGTTCAGGCTGCCGCCCAGACAGGCCAGCAGACCGCCGTAGCCGGTAGAGATCGCATGGTAGACATCCGCTTTCGGCACCCGGCCCGTAAGCAGATAGAGTACCGGCAGCAGCATCGAGCGCATGGTATGGAACGCATCCGCATAGGCCACATAGGGATACTCTCTCATGCAGATGTCCGTGAACAGCTCCATGAAGTCCCGGCTCTGCAAAAAAGAGAGCGGGTGGACGCCTTTTTCCTGAAACAGACGGTACAGCACATCCCAATCCGGTCTGCCCAGCCGTACCAGTTCCCGCAGGGCGGTGCGCTCGTCTGCGGTAAACAGGACCGGATGCCGCTCACCGTGGAGGCGGAGGGCATCATCCAGAAAAACCTCCTCCACCTCTTTCACGTTGGGCGGCAGCTCATACACAAACTTTCCCCGGTCCTGCGCTTTGGCACCGATGACCCAGAGGGAGAACTCCTGCTGAGGCATAGCCTGAATATAAGCGTGCATCCATGTGGATACGCCGCCGTGGACATAGGGGTATGACCCCTCCAGCACCAGACAGATGCGCATGGTCATGCTCCCTTCTTTTCAATGCGGACTGTGTCGGCATTGACTTTGAGCAGATAAAGATCTCCGGTCAGGCGGGTCAATTCGCCGCCCGTCACTTTGCTGGGAGTCCCCTCATTGGCGCGGAAGAAAAGCCATGCTTCATCGGCAAAATTACCAAGGTGAAGTGTCCACGCAGTGTCGGTGCTGTCCAGCGTGACCGTCAGCTGTGCATACCGCTGGATGGCAGCAGAGCACTCGGTGCCGGTCTGCCTGCGCAGATCCGGTGCAGCGGCACTGAGCCACTTGAGATAATCTTTCAGACCGCCCTTATAGGTTTCCCAGCCTTCCGCAGCACCGCGGTCCACATCCAGCAGATCGTCCGGGTGCATAAAGTGGGTGCTGACGTAATGCATATTCAACTCGCTCATCGCGGCCAGCCGCATATAGGTATCTCCCACCATACCGCCGGATATGATGCGGGGCTGCTCCACGATACCGTCGCTGGCCACACCGAATTCCTGCACATAGGGCAGGGATGTGCCATCCTCAAAGTAAGTGCTGGCAATGGTGCGGATCTGGGACACTTTGCTGCCCAGCACCTTCCGCCCTGCAGCGGAAAGGATGTTGGAGGGCGGCACATAGACACTACCCTCTGTGTTGGGCAGCACGGTCTTTTGAAAATCGATCAGTTCGTTCATCGCTGCCACAATGGCATCCTCGCTGGGCCACTGACGGTAGCTGTAAAGATCCTTGTAATCCGTATCGGACAGCACCAGCGGCTGATGGTTGTAGCCGTGGAAGCCCGCTTCCCCTCCCTGCTGCAGCAGCAGACTGCCATAATATCGGAACTGCTGGGTGTCCGGCTGACGGACCGGCGTACTCTGGGTATCGTCCTCATAGTTTTCGATCATGACACCGGTAAAACGGATGGAGTATTGCTGTGCAAGCTTCATAAGATCCGGCCACCAGACCTTGGAATAGAAATCCGCAATACTCATCCCGTAGTCCCTGCGGATATAAGTACCATCGCCGCCGGGTACCGGAGATGGAAAATCGTCCAGATAGAACACCGAGCTGTTGATCACCGGGTAGGCAGCGGCATCGCACAGAAGGCTGAAGGACGCTGCATAGATGCCGCGCATGATTTTATCGTAGATGCCGATGTTGTCCACCACCACCCTGCCGGCACCAGACTTTGTACCCCACACCAGCGGAACGCCTTCGTCCCCCGTGCGGGCATAGACTGTGGCTTCCTCCCTGAGGCTGACGCTGAGGGACGACTGGAACGGGTCGCTGAACTCATACCGCTCCCCGCCGCCCAGCATAAACTCCTCCGCGGGAACGATGCTTTCTGCGGTCTTATACTCCCAGGAAGAGGACAATACCCCGAGGTTGGGCGAGATAGCGTCAAAATATGTTGTTTTCTGGGGCGTCATGGCAAACAGGACGCTGCCGCCGTCCTTTACCCAGTTCATCAGGTCGATCAGGCGGCTGCCTAACGCATCCAGATCGCTCATGAGGACCACAACGGTTTTATACCGGTCAAACTCCGGGATGCCTTCAAGAGAGGTCGTGTGTACATCCACAGCCTGCGTACTCACTTTCATATCCAGCAAGATCCGATCGAACTGCTTTTTTGCAAGGTCTGTACTATCCTGACCGGAATCGTAGAGCAGCAGGCAGGTGACGGGCTGGCCGAACATGGCGGTCTGTGCAGGCTCGACCTCTGTCCGGGGGAGATAATTGAGCTTGAATTTCGCTGCTTCGTATTGAATGCCGCTGCGCTCCGCAAACAGGATAGCGGCCATCGCCACGAACACGGCCCAGATGATCAGCAGCTTTTGCCAGCGGAACGCCCGTAGCTGGGAAAGGATCTCCTTTATCATTGCTGTTTCCCCTGCCAGAACCGCACGATCTCGCGGCCCTTTGCACTGAGGTAGACCTCCTTTTCCTCGATTTGACCCAGTGTTTTTCGGATAGCCTCCCCATCTCGCCGCGCTGCTGCCAGCCGCAGGCAGAGCACCCACGGCGCCTCGCGCTGGGGCCAGCGCGCCGTAAGCTCTTCCAGCGTTTTCTCTGCGCGGTCATACTCAGCAAGACTGAGCTGCACATCTGCCAGCCTGCATTCCAGCGTACAGCTGCGGCGTCCGCCAAGGTTTTCCAGCCGCTTTTTCAGCAGCTGCTCCAGCTGATGGCGCTGGATCTCTGCGGCTCTGCCCTGTACGAAACCGTCTTTCAGATAGCTTTCCAGATAATTGCAGTATTCTTCCAGCACTGCGGCATCGTCCGGGGCAGCGACATAGCGCTGCTCCAGCTTCTGCAATTTCAGGTCCGCTTCCTTGGTGATCTGCGACAGCGCCGTGGAAGCATAGTGTACCACTTCGCTGTCGTTGTCCATACGGGCCTGCTGAAGCAGGTCATAATAGCCTGCGGGGTCATCCGTCAGCACCGAGAGGATGAGCTTGCGTTTCTGCGCGGGACTGTCAACCAGCAGCGCTTCCTCCAGTGGAACGACCATATCCTCGCCTTCGTCATCCGCCACAAGGATACTTTTGTGTATTTCTTCGTTGATATGCAGCTTTTCAAGTGTCTGTTCCCGCAGGCAGCCGCCTGTAAGGCGGTTGGAAGTGTGGAGCAGCAGCACACACAGCGGTCCCCACAGCGGCACAAGAAGCATCACAGGAGCAAAATATCCCTCCACCTCCAGTACCTTGGCCCAGGCCAGCAGCCAGATCCCCCCGCATACGGCCAGATGTACTGCCAGCAGCACAAGACCAAGCCAGAACCCGTTACGCATGCGATGCCTCCTGTTTTGCAGCGCTGATCAGCCGCAGCTGCTCATCCAGCGGCACTGCAGTGACATGAAGCCCTCTTTCACCCAGGCGCCGGGTCAGCAGCGGCAGATTTTCTTCATCGGTCTGATTCATCAGCAGGTAAACGGCGTTGTTTGTTCCAACGCCTGCTGCATCGGTACTGCGGATGGAGCGCCTCACCCGGTCGTTGAATTCGGCCCGGTTTTTGAACGTTCCCGTCACCTGCAGCAGCAGATGATGCGCCATTTTGTCTTCCTGCAGGGTGCAGGCTGTAGCCAGCTGCTCCGCAAACACAGCCGGACGCAGCAGGCAGGTGTCGGGCAGATACCAGTTTTCTCGCACAACGCTCTCGTACTCAAAGGCCCGCACCAGTGCTGTTTCCACCAGTCCGCAGAGGATGCGGAACAGATTCTGGTAATACAGGGTCATCTGCTCTTCGCTGGCAGTATACAGCCCGATCAGTACCACAAGGCTGCCGTTCTGCCGCACGCCTGCAGCATACATCGGACGTCCGGGGAGGAAGCCGCGATTCACCCACAGCCCTTCCTGTTCGATGGCACGGATCACGTCCAGCCACTGATCCACCTCCAGCGAGTATGCCGGCTCCGGCGTCATTCCGGCACTGGCGGCGGTAAGGCGGGCAAACCCTTGGTTCTTTTCCATACGGTAGATGGTAAGGCTGTGGTTTTCCAGCACGTCTTCCATTATCTGCACCGTCTTGCGGCAGATCTCCTGCGGCTGCAGCATATCCAGCTGCTGGGTCACAGCATAGATCTTGCCAAAACTGTCCCGGCGGCCCAGGATCTGGCGGCGGAACGACCGTTTATCCTCCAGCGTATCCTGATACAGTTTCCGGGTAAATTCAAGCCGCTTATGCAGCAGCTCGTTTTCTTCCTGCACGAAACGGGCAGTCTCTGTATTACGCAGCTGCACATAGCCGCAGGACGCTCCCACCACAAAATATATAATGAACGCCAACCAGTTGGCAGGCTCATAAAACAGCAGCATCAGAGTGGTACTCTGCCGCAGATAGCCCGCTGTCAGAGAAACAGATGCCAGCACAGCAGACAGCACACCTGCATTGAGGCCATAGACCGTGCCGATCAGCACAACGAACATCAGCCGGAAATCGACCATCCGGAACTGCGCGTCCGTGCCTGTAATACGCACCAGCAGTTCCGTGGCCAGCCACGCGGCAGCGATCTCCACCAGCCGCAGCAGGAGTGGGCTCTGGCGGATCTTATCCACCATTTTGCGTATAAAGCTTTTTTTCTCTGTCTTCCGGGCGCACCACGCATTATAGATCGCCGGAAGATCATCCAGGATGCTGTACCGTTGGAACCAGCCGTACCTGCGGCGGACAGCATTATCTGCTGCGGGGTAGGTCTGAATCGTATCGGTTCCGTACAGCACCTTCAGCCCGGGCTGCAGCTTTTGCAGCACCTCGCCCAGCTGCCCCTGTGTGTTCCCAAAAACATCCGGCAGCGTAAATCGCTCCGGCTCCGGTGTCCATGTATCGAACACCCGGGCAACGAGATCGGCCAATTCTTCTGCACAGAGCGCCAGCAGCGGCTGCGCAGCCTGTTCATCCATTTGAACCGTACCGGCAGGCATCTGTTCGAATAGCCGCGCAAACTGATCCGCGCCGCTGGCCGAGACAGCATACAGGTAGGGCAGGCGGAACACCTTGACCTGAAGTTTGCTGGTTCTGGCGTAATGGAAGCAAAGTTCCTCCGCCGCATTGGCCAGCAGCGTTTTACCGGTGGACGGCGCAAATGCTGCCTCCGGCCCTGAGAGGTACAGCAGCTCCACTTCCCGCTCGCGGCAGGATTGCAGGACCCGGCGCAGGCGGTCCAGTTCACCTTCCTGATCACCGTGTGGCAGAAGATATTCAGAAAAATAGACAACGCGGTCAAACTGATAGGTCTCTGCAAGCTGATCCAACAGCTGCCTGCTTTCCAGCGTCACCGTCTTAATCTGGGTGTCCGACAGTGCCTCCCCTTTTGCGCAGGTAGTCAGCACATGATCATTCGGGAATGCCGTCTCGATCCACTCCTGCGTCAGAAACGCCGTAAAACCCGTGAGTAAAATCTCCATTGCATTTACCGTTTCCGCCTGTCCGGCCTTTTTTCAAAGGTTCAAAGGCTGGCGACGCATATTTTTAAGAGAAACATCCTTTTATGATAATGATAATATCATTCTTCGCATAAAATAACAATAGTTTTTCCTGATCC
>ENA-UEOJ01002428-UEOJ01002428.1-human-gut-metagenome-genome-assembly--contig:-NODE-2428-length-11066-cov-4.618346_pt1 | contig 11066 bp, 9 predicted proteins | sample MGYA00242885_ERZ507886 | MGnify/ENA primary metagenome ERZ507886 (study PRJEB26167, sample SAMN06115505) | human gut metagenome | host: Homo sapiens | place: China:Anhui | collected 2015-08-07 | study... | reverse complement strand
TGCGGAAGTAGCTCAGTTGATAGAGCATTAGCCTTCCAAGCTGAGGGTCGCGGGTTTGAGCCCCGTCTTCCGCTCTCTAAAGAGAATCCGAGAAATTGGATTCTCTTTTTTTTATATACTTTAGACCGCCCAAATTATCTCTGCATCATGAAACCGAAACTATACAAACGGCAATTATAAAAAATATTATCAAAGCTCCATACAAGTACAAATGATTAAGAAAAAAGTAATATCTATTTTCTACTTGAAATATGAATAAAATTATTACTTTTGACACCCAAATAAAAAGAGGAGTAACCCTTATTAAAAAATAAAATATGATGAAAAGACTACTTACAGTTACTGCAATCGGTCTGACACTGCTAACCTGGCATGACAGCTGCACACACCCACCTAAAACTCAAGCAGCTTTCGTTCCCAAAGTGGCAACTCCTACCCGCCCCACCGAACTGAACAGACTTTCCATCGAGAACAATTCATCTCCGGTTGAAATCCCCGTTTTCACACATTGCGGATGAAACAAAGTAAATACATTTATGAAGACAGCTATTCCAAAACCCTCCAAACAGAGCATTATCCGTGAAGCCAGAGATTATGTAATGATTGCCGTCGGCATGATTTTGTACGGCATCGGCTGGACGGTATTCTTACTACCTAACGATATAACCACCGGAGGAGTGCCGGGTATCGCATCTATCGTATATTGGGCTACCGGCTTCCCCGTGCAATACACGTATTTCGCCATCAACTTTTTCTTGCTTTTGCTTGCCCTTAAATTATTAGGGTTGAAGTTCTGTATCAAAACGATCTTTGGAGTATTCACTTTGACCTTCTTTTTGTCTGTTATTCAAAAGATGGCGACAGGTATCAGTCTGCTTCACGACCAGCCGTTCATGGCATGTGTCATAGGAGCCTCGTTTTGCGGAGGTGGTATCGGTGTAGCCTTTTCATCCAACGGAAGTACAGGCGGAACAGACATTATCGCTGCCATCATCAACAAATATAGAGACATCACTTTAGGAAGAGTTGTATTAATTTGTGATATGATTATTATCTCTTCCAGTTATTTTGTCTTAAAAGACTGGGAAAAAGTGGTGTATGGATTTGTAACTCTATATATTTGTAGTTTCGTTCTTGACCAGGTAGTGAACAGCGCACGCCAATCCGTACAATTCTTTATCATATCCAACAAATATGAAGAAATAGGGCGGTGTATTAACGAATATCCACATCGGGGAGTGACGATTATCAATGCAACCGGTTTTTCTACGGGACGTGAAGTGAAGATGATGTTCGTATTAGCGAAAAAACGGGAATCACCTATCATATTCCGGTTGATTAAAGATATAGACCCGAATGCTTTTGTTTCACAAAGTGCAGTCATCGGAGTGTATGGAGAAGGATTTGATCATATAAAAATAAAATAAACAAGAAATGAAAAACCAATATTGAAAAACATGAAATTTCGACCAACCCCCAAGTTATTAACAGGCATTTTCATGGGAATCGTTTCCCTGACAACATTTAATGCGACGGCTGAAAACGCTGTAAAGCCTTATTGGCAAGACGTGCAAGTAGTTGCTGTCAACAAAGAGTACCCCCGTACTGTGTTTATGACGTATGACAACCGCGACGATGCGCTAAGCGGCAAGTTTGAGCGAAGCAAATATTACCGCTTATTGAATGGAACATGGAAGTTCTTTTTTGTAGATTCCTATAAAAAACTTCCTGATAACATTACCGATCCGAATATCAGCACAGAATCGTGGGATGATATTCAAGTACCCGGTAATTGGGAAGTACAAGGACATGGAACAGCCATCTACACGAACCACGGATATGAGTTCAAACCGCGTAACCCTCAGCCCCCTACTCTGCCCGAAGCGAATCCGGTAGGAGTATACCGCCGGAATATCGACATTCCCTCCAATTGGGACGGACGGGATATCTACCTGCATCTGGCCGGAGTCAAATCCGGTGTATACGTATATATCAACGGACAGGAAGTGGGATATAGCGAAGATTCCAAGAATCCCGCTGAATTCCTTATCAACAAATATGTGAAACCCGGCAAGAACGTACTCACCCTAAAGATCTTCCGTTGGAGTACGGGTTCTTATCTCGAATGTCAGGACTTCTGGCGTATAAGTGGTATCGAACGTGACGTATACCTCTATTCACAGCCCAAAGTGGCAATCAAGGATTTCCGGGTAACATCGACATTGGATGATACTTATAAAAATGGTATCTTCAAGTTGACTATGGATATCCGCAATACCGGTTCTCAAACTTCCAAAGATTATATTATCGGATATAAGGTTTTTGATCCGAAAACAAATAAGGTAATCGCCGAAAGCGAAAAGAATTCCGCATTCAACGCCAACAGTACGATCTCTCTCTTCGGACATACGGAAATAGAGATACCCGATGTAAAGACATGGACCTCAGAACACCCCAATCTCTACAAACTGCTGATGTATATCAAGGACGGAGAGAAAATTGTGGAAATGGTTCCTTTCAATATCGGTTTCCGCCGCATCGAGATTAAGCCGATCGAACAAAAAGCCGCCAACGGACAGCCGTATGTCTGCTTATTCATCAACGGTCAACCTCTGAAACTGAAAGGGGTGAATATCCATGAACACAACCCGGCTACAGGACATTACGTACCAGAGGATTTGATGCGTCGTGACTTCGAGCTGATGAAACAACATAACTTGAACAGCGTACGTCTTTGCCACTATCCACAAGACCGCCGCTTCTACGAACTTTGCGACGAATACGGGCTGTACGTCTATGACGAGGCAAACATAGAAAGTCATGGAATGTACTACGATCTCCGTAAAGGCGGCACGCTGGGTAACAACCCCGAATGGCTGAAACCACACATGGACCGTACGATCAATATGTTCGAACGTAACAAAAACTATCCGAGTGTTACCATCTGGTCATTGGGCAATGAAGCTGGAAACGGATATAACTTCTATCAGACTTACCTATGGCTGAAAGAAGCGGATAAGAATATCATGGCACGCCCCGTTAACTACGAACGTGCTCAATGGGAATGGAACTCCGATATGTATGTTCCTCAATATCCGGGTGCCGATTGGTTGGAAAGTATCGGCAAAAACGGCAGTGACCGCCCTGTAGCTCCTTCCGAATATGCGCACGCTATGGGTAACTCCACCGGAAACCTGTGGGGACAGTGGCAGGCTATCTATAAGTATCCGAATCTTCAGGGTGGATATATTTGGGACTGGGTAGATCAAGGTATTCTCCAAAAAGACAAAAACGGGAAAGAATATTGGGCATACGGAGGCGATTTCGGTGTAAATGCGCCCAGCGACGGTAACTTCCTTTGCAACGGTCTTGTAAACCCCGACCGAAGTCCGCACCCCGCAATGGCTGAAGTGAAGTATGTACATCAGAATGTAGGATTTGAAGCAACAGACATCGCATCCGGCAAATTCAAGATTACCAATCGTTTCTACTTCACTAATCTGAAAAAATATCAGATTCATTATAATGTGGTCGCTAACAACAAAATCATAAGAGGCGGCAAGGTATCATTGGATATCGAACCGCAAGCTTCCAAAGAATTCACAGTACCGGTCAATGGGCTGAAAGCACAGCCGGGAACAGAATATTTTGTCAACTTCAGCGTAACGACAGTGGAGCCGGAACCTTTAATTCCGATTGGTTATGAAATAGCATACGACCAGTTCCAACTTCCTGTTCAGGCAGAAAAAGAAACGTATAAAGTCAGCGGACCTGCACTGAGCACATCCACACAAGGAGATGAACTCATTGTATCGTCTTCAAAGGTAAATTTCGTATTTAATAAGAAAAGCGGTCTGGTGACTTCCTATAAAGTAGACGGTACTGAATATTTCAAGGATGGATTCGGTATCCAACCTAATTTCTGGCGTGCTCCCAATGACAATGATTATGGAAACGGTGCTCCCAAACGTTTACAAGTTTGGAAAGAGTCGAGCAAGAATTTCCATGTGACGGACGTCAGCATGACGAATGAGAATAAAGTGGTTTCATTAAATGCAACTTACTTGTTGGCTGCCGGAAACCTTTATATAGTCACTTACAAAATCTATCCGAGCGGAGTGGTCAATGTGAATGCCAAGTTTACTTCTACGGATATGCAAGCGGCAGAAACGGAAGTTTCCGAAGCTACCCGCATGGCTACTTTCACTCCCGGAAGTGATGCAGCCCGCAAAGCAGCTTCCAAGTTGGAGGTTCCACGCATAGGAGTACGTTTCCGTCTGCCGGCTCAGATGAATAACGTACAATACTTCGGTCGTGGTCCGGAAGAAAATTACACCGACCGTAATCACGGAACAGTCGTCGGTGTATATAAGACAACGGCAGACAAAATGTATTTCAACTATGTTCGTCCGCAAGAAAACGGACATCGCACCGATACACGTTGGATTGCCCTGTCTCCGGACAAAGGCAAGGGGCTGGTCATTGTAGCCGACAGCTTAGTCGGATTCAACGCTTTACGCAACTCAATCGAAGATTTCGATTCGGAAGAAGCGCTTCCTCATCCTTACCAATGGAGTAACTTCACTCCCGAAGAAGTTGCCAATCACAATGAAAAAGCGGCACGTAACGTTCTGAGAAGAATGCATCATGTCAATGATATCACTCCAAGAGACTTCGTGGAAGTATGTGTGGATATGAAGCAACAAGGCGTGGGTGGCTATGACAGTTGGGGATCACGTCCGGAACCAATCTATCAGATTCCGGCCAATCGCGAATACAATTGGGGATTCACACTCGTCCCCGTCCGTTCTCCCGGTCAGGCCAATGAAGCCGCTAAATATGATTATCGATAACCTTAGTATAAATTTTTAAAGAAAAGACCCATGAAAGATTTATCTGGCATTGTAGCTAAATTCAAAGTTCAAGGCACAGTAGAAGAGATCAAGCCTTTAGGAACAGGACTTATCAACGACACCTATAAAGTAAACACCAAAGAGGTAGATGCCCCCGACTATGTCCTGCAACGCATCAATCATGCTATCTTTCAGAATGTAGAAATGCTTCAAGCAAATATATCCGCCGTTACAGGACATATACGCAAAAAACTGACAGAAGCAGGCGAAGCGGATATTGACCGCAAGGTGTTGAACTTCCTCGAAACGGAAGAAGGCAAGACATATTGGTTCGACGGTGAAAGTTACTGGCGTGTGATGGTATTCATCCCACGTGCAAAGACCTACGAGACGGTCAATCCCGAATATTCAAATTATGCCGGAAAAGCATTCGGTAATTTCCAGGCTATGCTAGCCGATATTCCGGAAACACTGGGAGAAACGATTCCCGACTTCCACAACATGGAGTTCCGTCTCAAACAACTTCGCGACGCTGTTACAGCGAATGCAGCCGGAAGAGTGGCAGAAGTACAGTACTATCTGGATGAAATAGAAAAACGTGCAGACGAAATGTGTAAAGCGGAACGTCTGTATCGGGAAGGGAAACTCCCCAAACGAGTCTGCCATTGCGATACGAAAGTTAATAATATGATGTTCGACGAAGATGGCAAAGTGTTATGCGTCATTGACTTGGATACGGTAATGCCCAGCTTTATCTTCTCCGACTACGGTGATTTCCTCCGTACGGGAGCTAATACGGGTGACGAGGACGACAAGGATTTGGATCGTGTCAACTTCAATATGGAAATATTCAAGGCATTTACAAAAGGCTATCTGGAAGGCGCCAAGTCATTCCTGACTCCGATAGAGATCGAAAATCTTCCTTATGCAGCCGCACTATTCCCTTATATGCAGTGTGTACGGTTCTTGGCTGATTACATCAATGGAGATACTTACTATAAGATTAAATATCCCGAACATAACTTGGTTCGCACCAAAGCACAATTCAAGTTATTGCAAAGCGTAGAAGCTCACACACCGGAAATGGTGGAATTCATCAACGAATGCTTAAAAAGTTGAGAGTGGAGAATTGAGAGTGGAGAGTTTACCTGGTAAAAGCTCCATTCTCCCAGCGATAAACAATAGGACGGCGGAGAAACGGCTTCAATTTCTCTGCCGTTTCTTTTGACATATAATCGGGAGTGGTCAATGTAACGGTCAGCTCTGTATTCTCTTTATTAAAGTCAGCTTTCATCAGTAGCATATCTGCCGGACGGCTAGCCTCATCAAATTCATAAACAGCTGTCGGTTCCGGAGTATTCAGGAAATCGTTCAATATCGGTAAAGTGACAAACTGAGAAGCTGCAAGCGGTTGCCAGTCGGTAGTATAAAAGTGAATACGGCTGTCGCAAGCAGGAGCGCAAGCCGTAGAAATAGTACAAATAATATTCGTCGTATCGTTCAACGCTAATAATTTCATTTGCCAGGTAGTCTGTGGAGACATCTGCATACGGATATAGTCTTTACTTAAATCCGTCATTTCCGATTTCTTACCGAATCGGTTCTCTACCTGTGCCCTCATCTTACTTTCCAGAAAGTCGATACAGTCTTCACGATTTACTTTGGTCAGCAGAGGACTCAAAGAATCCGGCATATTCACAAATACGGTTTTAGCTTCTTGCGCCTGAAGAGAAGTCATAGAAATGCTCCCGGCAACAGAAAAAAAGATTGCGACTGCTAATTTATTTATTTTCATATTTATCTTATTTAGTCCCCAAATATAAGAATATCATTCCGATTAACACTAGTATAAGGTCAATCGCTTTGCTTTTTAAATTCTTTTCACGGAAGAAAAGCGCACCGAAAATGAAAGAAACAATTACACTTCCCCGACGAACCATCGAAACAATGGAAATCATGGAATCATCATAACTCAATGCATAGAAATAGACAAAGTCGGCTGCAGAGAGGAAAATGGAAATCAGGATAATCGTCCAATCCCAGCGAAAAGGGGTAGTCGACTTTCTTTTCGGCCACCAAAGCAATAACAGAATGGGACACATGATAAAAACCTGATAAACATTATACCAAGACTGCACCAACATCGGGTTCAATGACTTCATCAGATACTTGTCATACAATCCGCTGATAGCTCCCGTTATCGCAGCCAGCACGATAAAGAATATCCATTTATTATGCTTGAAGTCGATTCCTTCTTTCTTTCCCGAACGGCTCAGCATGAAAAAAGAGACAACAGCCAGCAGCACACCGATCCATTGATAAAGGTTCAACCGCTCGCCAAACACGAGCATTGCCCCTACAAGCACCATCACCGGACGGGTGGCATTGATCGGTCCTACGATCGTAATAGGCAAATGTTTCATCCCGAAATAACCGAATATCCATGAAGACAGCACTATGAATGACTTGATGATAATATATTTATGCTGTTCCCAACCCGCAACAGGGACATTGAATATACTTCCTCCCAACAGATTCGGCTCATATATAGAGAACAGGATAAACGGCAGGAAGATAAGGCTGGAAAAGAAAGTGTTCAAGAACAATACAGGAAGCACCGCATTGTCTTTCAGTGATTTCTTTTTAAATACATCATAAAAGCCCAACAAAGTAGCTGATAAAAAAGCCAATAATAACCACATAGAAAATAAGTAAGAAGTAAAAATTAAAAATTAAAGGTGTGTAGGAGAAAGGAATATCGTATCAGGATATTCCACATTCACCAGAAACAAAGCCTGTCCCGGAGCGGAAGTCCCGGCTTTGCAACGGTCTTTCTGTTCTATAATTCGCCTGAAGCCCTCAATGGAAAGCTTTCCACGCCCCACTTCAATCAGTGTGCCCACTATGGCACGCACCATATTCCGCAAAAAGCGGTCGGCCCGGATGGTAAACACCCAAGTGGCGTCCTCTTCCCGTGTCCATTCCGCATGGGTAATATGGCAGATATTTGTCTTTACATCCGTATGCAATTTGCTGAAACTCGTAAAGTCAGTATATTCGAAAAGCACTTTCGCCGCCTCATTCATACGTTCATAATCCAACGGGCTGTAAACCCTGCAGCGATATTGCCGGTTGAAAGGATATTTGGCAGTGGTCACATAATATTTGTAAGTCCGGGCTGTCGCATCAAAACGCGCATGAGCCTCCGGCCGGACACGGCAAACACGATAGACAGAAATATCAGGCGGTAACAAACGATTCAGTTTGTCGGCAACGGATTCCGTATCCAACGGTTCATCATAGTCAAAATGGGCAACCATCAAAGAGGCGTGCACCCCCGCATCGGTTCTCCCCGCTCCCACAACTTCTATCTCACGACGCAGAAAGGTAGACAATGCGTTCATCAAGCATTCCTGCACACTAATTCCATTCGGTTGAATCTGCCAACCGTGATAGTTGGTTCCATCATAAGCCAAATAAATAAAATACCTTTGCACGCTTATTCCTCCTTTTTTGAATTTTCGCGTGCAAAAGTAGTCATTTTATCTTATTTATCTTTGTATAGTTCGCATAAACTCGTATATTTGAAAAACAATATGGATGATTCACTAACTGTACCAAATTATGAGCAGTACTATTTTCCTCATTATCGCCCTCGTCACAACAGGCATTTTTGTGATTCAATTTATTCTATCAATCTTCTTCGGAGATATAGACGCTGATGTTGACGTAGACACTGACATCAGCAGCGTAGTTTCTTTCAAGGGGCTCACCCATTTCGGAATCGGATTTGGCTGGTATATGTATTTGGCAGGAAATACGGAGATTCAAACCTATGCCGTTGCAATCTTTGTAGGTCTCTGTTTCGTTCTCGCCGTCTGGTTCTTGTATAAAAAAGCTTTCCAACTACAACAGGTAAACCGTTCCGAACAGCCAGAACAGTTGGTCGGACGCGAATGTACGATCTACTTCAAGCAAAATGACGGCAGATACACCGTACAGACAAAACGGGATGGAGCCATGCGTGAAGTGGACGTAATCTCCGAATCGGGAAAGACGTATCAAACGGGAGACCATACGGTTATCACCCGATATCAGAATGGGACATTGTATATTCAGTAACTATTTAAAATACACAAATCTATGACACAAGAAATTCTAATCATGGTCGCTATATTAGTGGCGGTCATCTTACTCACTTTTATCGGTATCTTGTCTCGTTATCGCAAATGTAAGAGTGACGAAGTCCTCGTTGTATACGGTAAGACAGGAAGAGACAAAAAATCCGCAAAGCTATATCACGGAGGAGCAGCCTTTGTATGGCCGATTATCCAAGGGTATGAGTTCTTGTCAATGAAGCCGATGCAGATCGACTGCAAACTGACGGGGGCTCTTTCCGCACAGAATATACGTGTCGATGTACCGACTACTATCACTGTAGCCATCAGTACCGACCCGGAAGTGATGCAAAATGCCGCCGAACGTATGTTAGGGCTGACAATGGACGACAAACAGAATCTGATTACAGATGTAGTCTATGGGCAGATGCGTTTGGTTATCGCCGACATGACGATTGAAGAACTGAACTCCGACCGCGACAAGTTCCTTTCTAAAGTAAAAGACAATATCGATACGGAACTTCGCAAATTCGGTCTGTACCTCATGAATATCAATATCAGTGATATCCGTGACGCTGCCAACTATATCGTAAACTTAGGTAAGGAAGCCGAAAGTAAGGCACAGAATGAGGCGCAAGCGAACATCGAGGAACAGGAAAAATTAGGTGCCATTAAGATTGCCAATCAAATAAAAGAACGGGAAACAAAGGTTGCCGAGACGCGTAAAGACCAGGATATCGCCATTGCAGAAACAAAGAAATTGCAGGAAATTTCCGTTGCCAATGCAGACAAGGACAGAATCTCCCAAGTAGCCATCGCAAATGCGGAAAAAGAATCTCAAGTAGCCAAAGCGGAAGCAGAAAAGAACATCCGTATCGAGCAGGCAAATACCGAAAAAGAAAGTCGTATTGCCGAACTGAACTCCGACATGGAAATCAAACAGGCGGAAGCTGCGAAGAAAGCCGCTATCGGACGAAATGACGCACAAAAAGAGGTTGCTTTATCAAATGCGGATTTGGCTGTAACACAAGCTAACGCTGATAAGCAAGCCGGTGAAGCCGCTGCAAGATCGGAAGCTGCTGTACAAACAGCCCGTGAAATCACTCTGCGATACTTCTGCTTCTTTGTGATCTCTGTTGCCTGCAGGTGCATATGTCCTGCCGCCTTTTCAAGACGATTCATAATCGCCTTTCCTATTCCGTTCATAGCAAAAGATTCACTATAAATCAAATCAACGTCTTCTTCATCGAATTCGCGAAGCACTCGATAAAGGTTTCTTGCAATAGTATTCTCATTCTCACGGGTTCCTATATTCTTCACAATCCCATAATTATAGAACTGAACTGTTTCCCCCGTTGCAATGATTCCGACTTCCTTCCCTTCCCTATGCGCGGCATAGGCAAGCTGACGAATTGCAAGAATCTCTTCTCTTATATTTCCTTCCACAATCATCATTTTCGCCTTCGGTGCATAATGTCGGTACTTCATTCCCGGAGCTTTCGGCGCCTGCTTGCTTTCACTGTTAACCAATGTCTCATCAACACCGACCGGTCCGATTACCTCCTCAAACATATCCGCTGTAATTGCACCCGGACGTAAAATCATCGGCGGCTCTACCGTCATGTCAAGAATTGTAGATTCCAATCCGATATCTACCGCACCTCCATCCAGGATCATATCAATCTTACCTTCCAGATCCACCCGCACATGCTCTGCTGTCGTCGGACTCGGACGCCCGGATGTATTCGCACTCGGTGCTGAAACAAATCCACCTGCCGCCCGGATCAATGCCGCTGCAATTGGATCACTTGGCATACGAACTGCAACCGTATCTAATCCTCCGGTTGTCCCATAAGGTACACTCTCACTTTTTTCAAATATCATCGTCAACGGACCTGGCCAAAAATGTGCTGCCAGTGCATCTGTCTCCGGTGGAATATTCACCGCCACTTTTTTCAGATCCTCATAGTCTGCAATATGAACAATCAACGGATTATCTGATGGACGTCCTTTTGCTGCATATGTTTTCTTTGCCGCCTCCTCTTTTAATGCATCCGCCCCAAGTCCGTAAACCGTCTCCGTAGGAAATGCAACA
>ENA-UEOJ01002427-UEOJ01002427.1-human-gut-metagenome-genome-assembly--contig:-NODE-2427-length-11074-cov-4.357461_pt1 | contig 11074 bp, 8 predicted proteins | sample MGYA00242885_ERZ507886 | MGnify/ENA primary metagenome ERZ507886 (study PRJEB26167, sample SAMN06115505) | human gut metagenome | host: Homo sapiens | place: China:Anhui | collected 2015-08-07 | study... | reverse complement strand
TCTGCATCGGTAACTTCAAGATAACCGGCTCTTACTTTTAAATCATCTACCAGCTTTGTTTCAAGAGTTACAAGTTCAGCTTTCTGTACAGTTTCTGTCAAAGGCTTGCCTGTTGTCATTGCAGTATATGGTTCTGCTGTTAGTTTTAAAGCACTAATTGCATCAAAAGTGCCGCCAGTTATTGTACCTCCTGAAATCTCTATTGTACCGTCTTTATTCAACGCAGCGTATACTCCGGCATTTGTCATATCAGAAAGCAGTTCGCCGAGTGTAGTGGTTGTTCCAACGGTAATTGTAGTATATTCATTACTGGAGTTTTTGATAATGACAGTCTGTCCATCCGTAATATTAATACCATCACCCAAATCTTTCAGAAGGGTATCGGAAGTAGCGGTTGTTGTCTGTGTTATTGTTGCTTTATGGCTTAAATCTCCGGATACCTGTGTATTGGAATAAATATCTAAATCCAAACCCAGAGCATCAAGAATGTCGGTTGTGCCTTCATCTGTAATTTTGGCATCTGTAATAGTTAAAATACCTGTTGAATCAAGTGTTACATCAATATTATGGCTCTTTAAATCAGCTATAAAGTCACCAAGGGTGGTTGTTGATGTTAATGTGACCTGATAGTCTGCATCATTTGCATGAATTGTTATTACACCTTCTTTAGCACCTAGTTCTGACATTAAAGTGTCAACTGTTGCTGCAGAGTAGATTGTATCTGTCTTTGATGTGTTTAAAGAATTAGAGGTATATCCCTCGTTAACTCCCTGTAAATGCAGGGCATCAACAATTCCCGTTCCATCAATATCATTAATTGCTCCTGCATCAATATCAATAGAAAATACACCCGTTTTTTCGTTGTAGCTTGCTTCTACGCCGATTTCTTTTAATTTATCAATAAAAGTTTGAATTGTGTCGTTTTCGGTAATCTCAATGCCGCGCTCTATACCGTTTACTGTAACCCCAATTTTACCAGCTTTTACGCCGACATTAATTAACTTAGAATCAGAAGTAGCTGTTGTTGTTTGTACAATTGTCGTTAAATAGCAATAATTACTGTTTGCTGCCGAGTTAGTTGCTAATTGATCAACAAGGACATTATAAGTAGCCTCTTCTGCCTCTGTCGTTGCAGTAGCTGTTAAGACGTCTAGATTAGCAGATGTTGCTAGGTTTTGGGCAAACAAATCCATTGACGCAATACCGAATTGAGCATCTGTCACCTTTTCTATAACAGAACGGAAAGAGTTAAAAAATGATTTGATATTGTCAAGGGTTTCTTTGGATAGTAATACGGTTTCTTTCTCTTCTTCAAGCGTGTCAATCTTAGCTTGTTTTAGTGCAACAAGCGATTCTACCCAAGAAGATGTATCTAAACCGGATGCCAATCCGCTGAATGATATTGTCATTGCCTCACCTGCTTATAAACGGCTTCGCTGCCATCTATGCTATATTTAAATCGGGGTAAACCGTTCTTTCTAAAGAAAAGGCACCGGCAGCTTTGCAAAAGCAAGCTCCGATACCTACTCCAAATAATATTAATAAAGTAACGAATGTAATATTTATGGAGTTTTTGTTTGAATAATCTAAATCTTTAACATAGCTGTATGTTTCATTACCATGCTCAAAACTCATTACTCTTCTTATTAATATATTTGCTGTATGCTCTAAGATATCCATTCTTAATTACTTTCCTGATTTGCGTAGGGTTGTATATCCTATTTTTACTACTTCCATAACATTTTCTACAAAATGTTATCTAGCTGCCACATTACTATTTCAATTATAACATACCTTTATGAGGTTGTGAACCCCTGAAAAAATTTTTTGTAAAAAAGTGTTAAAAAAACAATAATCAGTATTATCAATAGTTACAGCATCTCTTATTCATAACATTTTGTAGAAAATGTTTCATTTCTGAATACAGATTTGAAAAATTTCATATGCTTAATTTATTCCCACATACTATGGATAAATAAATTTGAATCAGTTATACTGGGGTGTCATTATATTTTTATAAGGGGTAAAATGTTATGTTAAGAAAAATTCTTTCATTCTTTTTTACACTTAGTATATTAAGTTTAAATGCTGCACCGCTTTTTGCAGCTGAGTGTGAAAAAACACAGGCTATTGAACATCTTGATGTTCACAAAAAAGCTCCGTGTAATGTTGTTACCATTACTAATTTGAGAAACATTGTAGAAAAAGGTAATGTTTTACAATTCGTTTTTGATGAAAAATATTATTCTAAGTGTTCTAAAGCGGGTGAACTCGTTAATTTCGTTGTTCCTCAAGCTCTTTACACTACTGAAGGAACTTTGATACTCCCTTGTGGAACGAAAATCGTTGCAGAAGTTACCAATGTAGAAAAACCAAAATGGTTTAATAAAAACGCAAGGGTAAGTCTTATTTTTAGAAAAATTGTTTTTCCTGACAACACCTGTATTGATATTAAAGCAAGACCTTTTACCAAAGATTGCAAACTCAAAGAAGGACCTTGGACTACTGCAGGAAAGCTGACACTTTCTACACTTACCTTAGGTGCAGCAGGTGCAGGTGCTGGTGTCGGTTTCGCTTTTATTCCTAATCCGGCTAAAATCGGTACTGGGCTGGCAATTGGTATACCGGTAGGGTGCAGTGTCGGGCTTGTATTAGGCTTAATTACTCCAGGATGTCACTATAAGGCCAAAAAAGGCGAAGCTGTTTATGCAATTCTATTAGACCAGTTAAGTATTTGTAAATAAAAAAAATATCCGGTGTTTTAAACCGGATATTTTTTTACTTAAATTATGTGCTGCGGCATTGCTACGCTGCCTTTGTCTAGCCTTTTTTGCAATTCTCCAGATGGTTCATAGAATGGAGATACTGTCATTATTCTGGCTGCTATATCAGGATAATGATATATGAATTTTAATTCACTTTCTGTTAAAGGTTTTTGTGTATGTACATTTGCATAACGCGCAAGTTCAAGAATATTTCTTGCTTCGTTTTCATCTCGAAATTCTAATTCTAACTTATCATACACATTTCTGAAACCTTTGATACCGCCATATTCGCCAGTTGTAATCATTCTGCCTGTTTCAATAATTTCCGGCTCTCCTCTTCCTAATTCCTCAAAATCATACAGCTCATAATTTCTTCTGTCTTTTAATGCGCCATCAGCGTGAATACCAGATTCGTGAGCAAAAGCATTATCACCTACAGCAGGCTGGTTAATCGGAATAGGAAGGCCAAAAGCATACGCTGTATATTTTGCTAGCTTCCAAGCTTTACTTAAGTCAATATTCTCATCAATCTGATATTTTTCTCTAAATCCGGCAGATTTTAAAACTGCAAGCAGACAGGATACAAGGTCTGCATTACCTGCTCGTTCACCCATACCATTAATTGCTGTATTAATATATGCATCTACGCCTGCATCAACGGCAGCACGAGCTCCTTCAACAGAGCAGGCTACAGCCATACCTAAATCATTATGGTAATGAAGCTCTATAGGCATTTGAGTTTCTTTTGCCAGCGTAAAAATTCTTTGATAGGTCGTATGCGGGTCTTCATACCCCAGAGTATCACAGTATCTAAAGCGGTAAGCGCCGCGCTTTTTGACCTCCTGTGCAAGTTTTATAAGGTAATTCAAATCACTTCTTGATGCATCTTCTGCATTTACGCCGATTATTTTTGCCCCTTTTGAAACGGCGCATTCTACAGCTTCGCAGGTCATTTTAATTATATCATCAGGTGTTTTTTTGCCGAGATATTTACCTAGAATCATCTGTTCAGAAGTTGATTGAGAAAGATTACAGTATTCAAGCTGCGGACAATTGGTAAAAGATTTTTCGACATCGCCTGCTATACCTCTCATCCAACCTGAGAGTTTTGTCTTTGTAATAACTCCTCTTTTTACAAGATCAAGATTTGCATTTAAATAATTTAATTCGTGCATTGTTGTTGGAAAACCGAACTCTGATTGGGTTATTCCCATATCATCAAGCATTAAATTAATAATAGTTTTTTGAAGTTTTGCAAGCCCCAGTCTGGAAGTTTGCACCCCATCTCTGTTTGTAACATCCACGAAATAAATTTTTGGCATAATACCTCCTTGTTTGTAGGAGTATTTTACACTATTTATTTAGCCCCTGCAAGTAAAGATTATATTAACGAAGATAATCGGATATTCTGCCGCCTACTTTGTATCTGTCACAATACCGCTTAAGCTCTTTCATAATAACTCCTGAGAGAGCAAATACAGCAATTAAATTTGGTACTGCAAGAAACAAGGTTACTGCGTCAGAAAGGTTAATTATACTCTTGAAATTCATTGCTGAACCGGCAATTATACACAGACAATAAGCTGCCTGAAAAATTCTGGTCTTTGCGGTCGAATTGCCAAATAAGAAGTTCCAGGCTTTTAGACCGTAATAAGAGCCGCAAAGCATTGTAGATAACACAAAACAACTAGCCATTACTGTTAATAAAATCGGAAAACCAGGACATATAGTGCCAAAGGCTTTTGAAGTAAGCTCTATACCTGCTATTCCGTCAACTGTCAGATATGCTTTTGAAACAACAATCACAAAAGCCGTTGCCACTCCGACAATTACAGTATCGACAAATGGCTGTAACATAGAAATGAAAGCCTGTGCAACAGGTTTATTAGTATTTACTGCGGAAAACGCTATAGGTGCGGTTCCCAACCCCGATTCATTTGCAAACATTGCACGCCGGAATCCCCATAACATGCAGGCAAATGCTCCGCCGGTCATTGCTCTTGGAGAAAAAGCTTCTTTGATAATCAGAACAATGGTTTCTGGTACATGATGTATGTTAATCAGGCATACAAGAAAAGCGCTTGCAACATACAAAGAACACATAAGCGGAGTTACTTTTGATGTAAATTTTCCAATCGCTTTAATCCCGCCTATTATAGTAAACCAGGTTATTATAGCAACAATAGTTCCTAAAACCCAGCCATTGTTAGCAAAAATACTTTTATCGCCTCCGGTAACTTCTGTAAATTGCGCTGTCATTGCATTTATCTGGAATAAGTTCCAGCCGCCAATCATAGCAAATATACAGCATACTGCATATATTTTAGCTAAAGCCGAACCTACTTTTTGCTGGAATTTTCCCATACTATTAAAGGCTAATGGAATATAATACATCGGGCCGCCAGAAACACTGCCGTCCGGATTAGTTTTTCTAAATTTAACGCCAAGCAGTACTTCAGAAAATTTCAGAGCCATTGAGAAAAGTCCTGCTATAATCATCCAGAAAATGACTCCCGGGCCGCCTATTGATACAGCCGCTGCTGAACCTGCAACATTTCCAATTCCGGCCGATGCGGAAATTGTTGCACTAAGGGCTTGAAAAGAAGAAAGTTCGCCCTTTTTCTTTCTCTGATACCCGCCGGGGTTGTTGTGTACATAATTGTTTGTTATAAGTTTTATGGCGTGCTTAAATCCCCAAAAGCCTATGCAGCCCGTTCTTAATGTAAAATAAATTGCTGCAGCCATGAGTAATGCAATAAGAAATTCGACTTTTACTCCGCCTATTGTTACATAGGAAAATATAAAGCCTGAAACCTTGTCTGCAATTGGTGACAATAAGCTATCTATCGCGGCATCTAAGTTCATAACTTAATTTTACAATAAAAGATTTGTAAATCAGAAAATAATATGAATTTTTGTAACAATATACAAATAAATTGTTATTAAACATTCAAAATGTGGCAAGTATAAATTAATGGAATAAATTGTGAGGTGAATATGAGTAAATATTGCTGTAATATAGACCACAAGAGGGTTGTAGCCCTAGGGGGGGGGGGCTAGAACCTTAGTAATTTCTGCATTTTTCATACCTTTATTTTTTTTATCCAGCTCGGAAGCGTATTCTGAAGATGGTATAAAATCAAATGATAGAATTTATAACCGTGGTGGAGATATTGGAGATGTAACCGGAATTTTTAATTCAAACACTTCCGCTGAAGGTGGAGCGGCAATTTATAATACTGGTAAAATTGGAAATATTACAGCAGACTTTATTAATAATGAAGCCCAAGCAAGAGGCGGAGCTATTGCAAATGGTTCTGCCGGTGTTATTGGGAATATTACGGGTGACTTTATAGGGAATATATCATCCGCAGATGGTGGGGCTATATCAAATGAAGGGGCTATCAGTGCAATAATAAACTCAAATTTTATTAATAATACTGTTAAAAATGTTGATGAATATGAATTTCTTCAAGACGATGTTTACGGCGGTGCAATTTATACTAAAAAAGATTTAAACATAATTGCTGATAATGGTGTATCTATCTTTTCCGGCAATAAAGTTGATGATAATGGTGTTATTGTCCAAAATGCTATTTATGCAGACAGAGGCGGTATATTCAGTAAGGAGCCTGTAATAACTCTTGAGGCGAAAAATTACGGACAAATTATTTTTGATGACCAAATTGATGGAAATGCAAAAGGATATCAATTACACCTAAAAGGCGATAAAACTTCTGAAATATCTTTTAATAATTCAATAAAAAATGCTCACATAACACTAGAAGAAACAAATGTAAATGTTAGAGATGGTGCATATATAAGTGATAATAAATCTTTAGATGTTAAATCAGGTGTCTTGAATATCGCAAATATGAATAGTACAGCAATCAATTATGAAAAATTTACCGTTAATGGTTCTATTAATATCAATTCCGTTGATGTAGATCTCGCAAATAACTCAATGGGACATTTTTCAGCAGATGAATATGGCGAATCAAACGGTAATATAGATGTAAAAGGTGTAAATTTAATATCTGATTCTCACGACAGTGCTACAAAAGTCTTGTTTGCTGATTCTTCTTATGCAGATACTGTAACTTATTCCGGCGCCTCTCATGCTTACAGTACTATTTATAAATACAATGTCGGCTATAATCCTGATGATGGTTTCTTTACTTTTGTTCGCAGCTCGGGTTCAATGAATCCATCAGATAACTTTAATCCTTCCGTTCTTACAACCCCTGTATCAGCTCAATCTGGTGCATATTCGACTCAGATGCAGACTTTTAATTATGCATTTCAGCACGCTGACAATTTTATGAGCCTGCCAATATTTGAACGAATAGCTTTGAAAGAATCAGGCCGATATGCTATGACCGGCAGTGCCGGAATTTATTCTCCTCTTTTAACCAGAATAGAAAATGCCGGTTACTGGGTTAAGCCATATGTAAGTTTTGAGAACATTCCTTTAAGGAATGGGCCAAAGGTGAATACAATTGCATACGGCTCTTTAATAGGCTTTGATTCTTCCATAAAGCCTGTTAAATATGGTTTTGACAGAGTCTTAACCGGATATATAGGTTATAACGGTGCAAGCCAGAATTATTCAGGTGTAGATACATATCAAAATGGAGGCCTTTTAGGCGGAACTGTAACATTGTATAGAGGTAATTTCTTTAATGCCATAACTTTATCAGCCGGAGCAAGTCTGGGAGAAAGTCATACAATGTATGGTAAAGATAATTTTACTATGCTCTTAGCAGGCATAGGTAACAAACTCGGATATAACTTTGAGTTTAAAGATGGGAAATATATCATTCAACCGTCTATGCTAATGAGTTATACTTTTGTTAATACATTTGATTACACAAATTCTGCCGGTGTTCATATAGACAGTGACCCGCTCCATGCAATACAGCTTACTCCAGGGGTAAAATTTATTATGAACACTAAAAATGGATGGCAGCCATACGTTGGAATTAATATGGTGTGGAACATCTTAAATAAGAATAAGGTAACAGCAAATGATGTTCGTTTACCGGAAATGAGTATAAAACCATATGTACAATATGGATTAGGAGTGCAAAAACGCATTAAAGATAAGTTTCTGGCATTTGGACAGGCAATGGTTTCTAACGGCTGACGTAACGGGGTTTCTCTTTCTTTCGGGCTAAGGTGGTTTATTGGAAAATAAACACGGGTTTATAAAATTTTATTAAGAATTTGTTACTAAAACAGAATTTTTATAGTATATTTATATTAAAACTTGGAGGAAAGATTTAATAATGTCAGTAGCTTTGGAACAAAAACAGGGATTAATTGCCGGTGATGGTTTACTGCCGGTAAAGATGGCTCAGTATGCGAAAGAAAATGGTTTTGATGTGGTTGCAATATCACTTTCAAACGATAATTATTCTCAGCTGAAAAAATATTGTTCAAAAGTATATTCTTTCTGCCCTGGAGAAGTACAAAAAATTGAAGATACTTTGAAAGCTGAAGGAATCAAACAAATAACTTTCCTTGGAAAAGTCAGCAAAACAATTCTGCTTAAACGTCCGAAGTTTGATGCCAGAGCTATAGAATTTATGAAAAAGGCAATCAGACTTAATGACGATAAAGTTATGCTTATGATAATTGAAGAACTGGAAAAGATAGGAGTTACAATCCTTGACCAGACTTTATTTATTAAAAATCTTATGATACCTTCCGGAATTTTAGGCAAAGTACAGCCGACTCAAGAACAAATCGACGATGTAAATTACGGCTACTGGCTGGCTAAAGAAACCGGAAAGCTGGATATCGGCCAATCTGTTGTTATAAAAGATAAAATGATAATGGCTGTTGAAGCAATTGAAGGTACTGATAAATGTATTAAACGCGGCTGTAAAATTGCTAAAAAAAATTCACGCGTTATTAAGGTCGCAAAACCTTCACAGGACAAAAGATTTGATATACCTGCAATCGGGCTTAGAACACTAAAAACTCTGCATAAATATAAGGGCGACTTGATTGCTGTAGAAGCTGGAGAAACTATTATTGTTGATAGAGAAGATGTTATTAAATATGCAAATAAGCACAATATCGTAATAATGGCAGTATAAGAGAAGAATGAAAAAGATTTTTATAATTACAGGCGAATACTCCGGAGATATGCATGCCGGACGTGTTGCAGAAATTCTGAAACAAAAAAATCCTGATATAGAAATAGAAGGTATAGGCGGAGAAAACCTTAAAAAAGCGGGGGCAAAAATATATTGCGACCATTCAAAAATGTCTGGCTTCGGGTTTAGTATAAAAATGGCATTAGACCATATTGCTCTGGAAAAAAAGGTTGCGGACTATCTACTAAATTCTTATAAACCTGACTTAGTATTACTTATTGATTATGGAACTTTTAATCTAAGGGTTGCAAAACGTTTAAAAGGAAGCGGAATAAAAGTTTTTCACTATATCCCTCCTCAAGTTTGGGCAAGCAGAAAATGGCGTATTAAAGGTATAAAAAAATACGTGGATGAAGTGCTTTGTATATTTCCTTTTGAAATTGAAATGTATCAAAAAGAAGGCATAAATGTCCACTATTGCGGTCATCCGCTTATAAAACAGCTTCCTGAAAAAGCGGATAGAGAACAGTTTTTTGCAAAACATGGACTTGATACAACGCGGCCGCTAGTGTCAATTTTTCCGGGTTCGAGAACCATTGAACTTCGCTTTCTGGCTAATACTTTTATAAAATCTGCAAAACAATTGCAGAAGAAGCATCCTGAAATACAATTCTGTATATCTCATGCACCAAATTTAAGCGATGATATTTTTGATAAATATATTAATGGTACAGATTTTAAGGTTATAAAAGGGGAAAATCAGGCTTTATTAAGCATTTCTGATTCTCTTATTCTTGCTTCAGGTACAGTTGCTTTAGAAGCAGCATTGTATCAAATACCTATGATTATTGGTTACAAAGGCCCCTGGATTTTATATCTGGCATATTTGATGGTAAGGTGCATTAAGAAAGTATCATTACCCAATATTATAACAGGTGAAGATATTGTACCTGAACTTATTCAGGCAAAGTTTAATACTGAAAATATATGTTATGAAACGGAGAAGAATCTATATAATAAAGAGTATAGAATTGGTTTTATCAGTGCTCTTGGTAAGGTAAAAGAAAAACTTTCAGATAAATATTCAGCAGAAGAAGCTGCAAATGAAATTATAAAAACATTATAAAGAAAAGTCCGGTTTTGCCGGACTTAAAACTTTACAACCTTTTCTAACCTTATATATTAATAAAGTATTTTTCTTAAAAAAAATTGCCTATTTTGAATTTAAAAGATAATTTCTTGCGCAGTCAAGCATTGATGTTAGCAAGCCTGAGTTAGCATAAACATTCATTCCTGCTGATTCCAGAACCTGTTTTATTCTCTGCTCCCACATATTGTATACTTCTTCATCCGGCATGTTTAAAGTTTTACCTATTAGTTTAAGCTCTTTGTAATCAATAGGAATAGGCAGCGCTCCTCTTAATATATCAACAACATCAATTCTTTTTTTACGCGGGAATGATTTTAGAAAAGCAACAATAGAAAGCTTATTTTCTTTAATATACTCTCTAAGTGTTTCAATAGCTTCATCTACAAGTATTGGTTCCTGCGGAATACGATATTCTGCAAACTCTTCCGGTTCAATGTCCATTACAGTTGCAATTCTTTCAATTGTAGTACCTCTAGTGGAGAATGGTACTGTTTCATCTATAAGGTTATAGACATAAGATAAGGTCACGCCTATCATTTCGGCAAAGTCACGTTTGTGCAGTGAATTTTTTTGCAAGAACTTGGCGACTTTTTCAGAACTTTTTTCAGGGATTATTTGTTTCATATTTATTACCTCACAATATTTCTGGTCTAAGATTTGGTTAACTATACGATAAGATATAGTAAAAATTTTCATAACCCTACTTCAGGTAACCAACAAGCCGATTTTAATATTATTTAAAATTTTTAACTATGATATACTTTTACTATGAAGATATTAAGATTGGGGCTTAAGAATTACAGGAACTGTGAGAATATTGAGCTGAATTTTAAAAGCCGGAAAACGCTTATTATAGGAAAAAATGCTCAAGGAAAGACAAATATACTTGAGAGCGTTTATTTCCTTTCAGATTTAAAAAGTCCGAGGACATCTACTATTAGTGATTTAATCCAAATCGGAAAAGACGGTTTTGAAATTAATGCAACAATAGAGAAAAATAATACTGATATAGAATTAGATTATTGCTGCAATCAGGATAAAAAACGCGAGATTAT
>ENA-UEOJ01002425-UEOJ01002425.1-human-gut-metagenome-genome-assembly--contig:-NODE-2425-length-11078-cov-2.979184_pt1 | contig 11078 bp, 13 predicted proteins | sample MGYA00242885_ERZ507886 | MGnify/ENA primary metagenome ERZ507886 (study PRJEB26167, sample SAMN06115505) | human gut metagenome | host: Homo sapiens | place: China:Anhui | collected 2015-08-07... | reverse complement strand
GGAGGGGGGCGAGGAGCGGAAGAAAAGGTTCGCGGAGCGGAGCCTTCGGGCGGCTTTGCCGCACGAAGGCGCAAGCGAGCCGGCCGCGGATACATGCTGCCTTTCGCCCGTGTGGAACACGGGCTGCCTTTGCGGCAACGTTCGTTGCCGCCCATGCCGGAGTAAAGGAACACGTCACGCACAGAGCCATCAACACGGTTCCACAACAGGGCGCCATCATTTTTATTCTTGACGAATCATGCTTTTTTGATTAAATGGGTTTACAAAGGAAGAAGTCATGAAACGTTTTTCCGTCACCTCCATATCCCCGTCTCTCAGAAAGCTGGGCAGTCTCCTGTTCATCTTTCTGTTCCTGTGCGGAGTGGGATATCATACCACGGAAATGGCGGAACTTCACCAGGCCCAGGCCAGAGGCATTCCCGAACAGGCCGGCATCATTCAGGCTTCCCTCGCTCTTTCCGGTTCACAGCTCGCCATGCCGCGCGTGGCGGAAGTAGTTACGGAACTTCGTCACTCAGAATCTTTTCTGCCCTTACCGGTTCTTCTTCCCAACAATGTGGATGTTGAACGTCCTTCCGCCATCATCCTCTCTCTGCGGAACAACGTCAGCATTATTCCCCAGCCGTGTCGTCCTTACGGCCTGCTCCCTCTCCCGAACGCGCCACCAGTTCTGTCCTGAAGGTTTTGCCGTCAACCGTCGTACAGGCTGTTTTCTGTTTCGCAGGAATGTGCTTGTCCCTCAGTTCGCAATCCATCTACCCTCAGGAGCATGATTATGTCTCTCGATGCCACCGTACTGCTTACCTGTCTGGCATTCCTGGCGCTTTCCGTCGGTCTCGGCCTCTTCGGGGCACGTCTCAACAAGTAATTCGCGTTATGGCCTGATTATCCCCGGGAGCGGCCCTCTTGACAGTCTGCCGCTCCCGGGGGGGGGCAGCTCCTCTCTCCGATAAACCGGACAAACGCGGGGAACGGCACTGAAGAACATGCCTGCGAGGTTCCGCCCGGCAGGATATGTTCAACCGCAAACGCTTCTTGTCTGATGACAGGCAGCATCCGCCCCATCGGCGGCCCTCGGTATCAGCCTGCTCCGTTATCCGGGGATGCATGAATGCGGCGTGAGGACTTCGCTCCGAAAGTCGGATTACGATAAACATCCAGGCTCAAGAATCCGTGGCCGCGGCAGACCGTTCCGAACATATCGCCTGAAAACGGCTTTCCTGTCTTCATATTCATATTTCCGGATTCCCTTTCCCCTTTTCTGCTCAGGACAATGTCATGAAGCGCTTTTCCCTCACCTCCATATCCCCGACATGCAAACGGCTGGGCAGCCTGCTGATCATGCTTGTCCTCTGTATGGGAATGGGACGCGCCGTCGCACCTTCGCAGGAAGGCCCCCGGAATCTTGCTGTTTCCCAGCTTTCCCTCAATCAGCTCGTCGCACAGTTTGAAAGCCCCCGCTTTCTCATGCCGCGCATTGACGTGCAGATACGAAACGCCGGGGAATATTATCCTCTCCAGCTTTTTCTTGCTCTGGCGGAAATGCCGACAGCATGCCGAAGCTGCACGAATTCTCTCCTTCGCGCAACCAGCGCGCCTCCCCTGTCTCTCCCGGGTGAGCCGTACGGCATGCTGCCGCTTCCTCACGGGCCACCAGTTCTCTCCTGAACCGACATATCCGACTATCAAGGGCATTCCGCGACAATCGCGGTCTTCATGCGCCATTTCAGTCAACTGTCAAATTTTCAGGAGAATACCTATGGTTTCCGAAGTTCTTGTTGCGGTCTTGTGCCTCGTATTTGTAGGTTTTGCCATTGTACTGGGCGTAGCCGGCGCACGCAGCGGCAAAAAACATTCCATGGCCGAAGCCGGAGATACCGACAAGTCATAATCCGTCACAGCCGGAGAGTGCACGCTGAAAGGTCTCGCGCGGCATTCTCCGGCTGTTCGCCGTTTCCGTGAAAGCAATCCGCTATCCTGCGGCATGGACGTATGGACAACACATTTCCAGAACGGAAATATCCGTGGAAGCAGACACGGCGGGTTCCTGCGCGATACAGGACATGCAGCCTGCCTGCGGTATGAAACATGCCGCGGTCGCCCCATCTGCCTCCTGACTCCGCAGCCGACGGACAGGGGGCGTGCGGATTTCATCGGTTTCGCCGTCTTGTCAACCGCTCTTTTTCCCCTGAAAGGGGAGGTTTCAAACAGCAGAGGAATTTTTGATGAAATTCGCGGCTTGCCGCCTTGTGCGGCAAGCCGCCGGGAGGCGCGCCCTCCCCTGCCTCCCGCCCGTATCCCGCCCCTCCCGGCGGGATACGGGGTCAAAAGTCTTGTCTGCTTTCCGCATGCGTCCTCCGGCCCCCGCAGGGCGCACAGATACGCTCTCTTGCAGAACCGCGCTGAAGACGCTGCGCGAGATGTACGCCTCTGCCCGGCAGCAGGCTGTTTCAGATACCGTTCTGCAATACAGCCTGCAGACACCGCACTTGACGAAAACAGGTTGAAATCTTACATGGAGACAGGATATGCGGCGTTTTCCGCCCATCTTCCTCCAGTTCTCGGCCGGGGGACAATGATGCCGTGTGGTGCATCACTGTGCCCATGCAAACGTGTAACACATCGCCTCAGGAGGGCATCATGGCGGCTACCGTTCTTTTGACCTGTGCGGGATTTCTGGCTATTTCGTTTGTTTGCGGCTTTATCGGAGCCAAACTGAGCGACTAGAGCGTTTTCCCTTTGACCATCCCCCCGGAGTCGAGCGGAGCGAGCCCCCGCCGCGACGCCGGAGCAGCCACAATTCACTTGCGGCGTACAGCCTCGGCGGAAGCGTGAAACCTGCGGGCCGGAACATGAAATCCTGGCTGGCAGTTCTTCAATAACAAAATGCTACGGAGTCGGGCAAGGCGGCATCCGCCGCAATGCCGGGAAAACTCCGGTTTCAAGCGCGAAACCTGCGGCTCGGACACAAGAACCGGCTGGCAGGCATGTTCGATGACAGCATGCTCCCATGGAGCGCAGAAAAGCCCTCTCTTTTTACGGAGAGGGCTTTTCTGCGCTCCATGGGAGTATTTTACCTGATGTGAACCGCCTTCCCGAACAGGGAAACCGCGTTATCCACTCCGGGTTACAGGAACATATCCGGCCTGCGCACGGACACGAGATCCCGCTCCAGCAGCTCTTCGGCGATCTGCACCGCATTGAGGGCGGCACCCTTACGGATATTATCGGCCACAATCCAGAGGTTGAGACCATTGGCAATGCTGTCGTCCTCACGGATACGGCCCACGAACACGGGATCATCTCCGGCCGCGTCCACGGCAAGCGGATAGATGTTCTGGGAAGGATTATCCAGCACACGCACTCCCGGAGCAGTCGCCAGTATCGCCCGGGCATCCCTGCCGCTCAGCTTCTTTTCCGTTTCTATGTTGACCGACTCCGAATGACTGTAGAATACGGGCACACGCACGCAGGTGGCTGTCACACGGATCTTCGGATCTTCCATGATCTTCACCGTTTCGTTCACCATCTTCATTTCTTCCTTGGTGTACTCGTTCTCCAGGAAGACATCAATGTGCGGCAGGCAGTTGAAGGCAATGCGGTGGGGGTATACCTCCACATCCGGTTCCTGCATGTTGAAAAGCTGACGCACCTGGTGCTCAAGTTCATTGATTCCCTTCTGACCTGTGCCGCTCACCGCCTGATATGTGGATACCACGACCCGGCGGATGCCCGCCGCATCATGCAGGGGCTTCAGCGCCACAACCATCTGAATGGTGGAGCAGTTGGGGTTGGCGATAATGCCGTTATGCTCCTCCAGAGCGTGCGGATTCACCTCCGGAACAACCAGCGGGCAGCGTTCATCCATGCGCCAGGCGCTGGAATTGTCTACCACCACACAACCGGAGGCGACGGCATGGGGAGCGAAGGTCTGGGATATGCTTCCCCCTGCGGAGAACAGGGCAAGATCCACGCCCTTGAAGGAGTCGCTGCTCAATTCCTGCACGGTGAGTTCTTCTCCGTCCTCGCCGAATGGCACCTTCCTGCCCGCCGAACGCGCGGAAGCCAGCGCCACTACCCGGGAAGCGGGAAAGTTGCGCCCGGCCAGAGTATTCAGCATTTCACGCCCCACGGCGCCGGTAGCGCCGACCACGGCCACAACGAGAGATTTTTCCATGTCGCTTTCCTGTGTTTGACGCGGCATCACCGCAGCAAGAGCGCGCCCGGATCCGAACGCGCGTTTGTCACTCCTTGCACCGGGGGCGGCGGCCTGTCAAGTTCCGGGAACAAATTCCCAAAACCCGGAAGCTGTTCATGCAGCCCTGCGGGGGCATGTACCGCCGGTCGTTCCCCGGAAGCATTCTCAAAACAAAAGGCTCTGTCATGGAACCGTGTTGACGGCGTTGCGCGGAACGTATCGTTTTACTCCGGCACAGGCGGCAATATTCAGTGCCGCAGGGCAGCCCGTGTTCCACACGGGCGCAGGACAGCATGTGTCCACGACCGGCCCGCTTGCGTTTTGCGCGGAAAACGCTGCGCTCGCACCTCCGGCGGTCAAGAATATGTTCAACACCATTCCATGACAGAACCAAACAAAAAAGCCCTACTCCGCCCGGAAGTCTCCGCTTTTGCCGCCGCTCTTGTATACCAGGCGCACGTCACGGATAACCATATCCTTCTGCACGGCCTTGGCCATATCGTAAATGGTGGCCGCCGCAACCTGAGCGGCCATGAGAGCTTCCATTTCCACACCTGTCCTGCCGCTGACGCGCACCTCGCTTTCCAGCAGCACGGAGGGCGGTTCATCCCGGATTTCAAAACGGATGTCCGCATAGTTGACAGCCAGAGGGTGACAGAGGGGAATCAGTTCCCAGGTGCGCTTGGCCGCCATGATGCCCGCTACCTTGGCCACAGCCAGCACATCGCCCTTGGGCAGAGCGTCGCGTCTGAGCAGATTGAGCGTCGAGGCGCTCATTTCCACCACGGCGCGGGCGCGGGCCACGCGCCGCGTTTCCAGCTTGCCGCCCACATCCACCATGCGCAGGCTTCCGTCTTCCGCCAGATGGGTAAAACCGGGTTCGGCCTCATGGCGCAGTCCGTCCCGCCCGAGCGCCGCGTGGACGGAATTGAGCAGCACGCGCAGAACAGCGTCGGGATCGAGATCGGAAGTGTCTACCAGAACAGCGTCGGGAGCCGGGCGCAGGGGGTCCAGCGCCCGTCCGCGATCCTGTTCGTCGCGCTGAACTATATCATTCAGCACCGTATTGAAATCAGCCTCCAGACCTCTGGCGAGCAGTTCCCTGAACCGGCGTTCGGCCCGGACTTCAGGCCGCGCATCGAGAAAAAACTTGCGCCGCGCGCCGGGAAAGACTTTCGTCCCCATATCGCGGCCTTCAGCCACCAGGGAGACCCCTTCCCCCAGCTCCTGCTGAGCCTTCTGCAGCTCGCTCCGCAGCACGGGCAGTCTGGCCACCAGAGACGCCAGTCTCCCCGCCCGTTCGGTGCGGATTTCCTCGCCTACGGGTCTGCCGCAGCAGCACAGAATCCACGAGCCGCCCTCCCCCCGGCGCAGGGAAAAGGCAAAGGCGGCACAGCGGCGACGCAGCTCCTCTTCCGGCAGATCGGCGGCTTCTGCTCCCAGGGCAAGGCCAAGCGTGCGGTACATGGCCCCCGTATCAAGGTAGGCGATGCCCAGTTCGGCGGCCAGACGCCGGGCCAGAGTGCTTTTGCCGACTCCGGCCGGGCCGTCCATGGTAATCACGAAAGCCTTGCTCATGTTCATTTCCCCAAACGCCGCACGGCGCAATGTTGCATGGTGCTGGAGGGATATCCCGGAGACCGGGGGCGGCCCGCGGAAAGTTCATGTCCGCGGGACCATGCGCTCCATCGGAAAAACTCCGGCCGCGCCGCATCACGCGCGGAGGAACTCCCGGCACAGTTCGAGAAAAAAGCGGTTTTCCTCCTCCCGTCCCACGGTGACGCGCAGCCAGTCCGGCAGATGATATGCCCCGAGCCCCCGGATGATCATCCCCCGCTCCAGCAGACGGGCATGCAACTGCCTTGCCGTCATCTTTTCCGCCGGAGGGGAAAACATGATGAAGTTGGACTGGCTGGGAATGACGGAACACCCCATGCCCTGCAGTTCGCGGGAAATCAGTTTCCGTCCCTCACGGGTGAAGCGCAGGCTTTCCCGCCGGAACGCGTCGTCCGAAAGAGCGGCCAGCGCGGCTTCCTCCGCGAGGATGTTCAGGGAAAACGGCAGACGCACGCGCCACAGGTAGTCGGCCAGCCGTTCAGGCAGGATGCCGTAGCCGATACGCAGACCGGCCAGCCCGTAAATTTTGGAAAACGTGCGCAGGATCGCCACATTGGGCAAACGATCAAGCGCGGGCAGCAGCGACTGCCCCTCGTCCGCGAACTCCATATACGCCTCGTCCACCACCAGCAGACAGGCGGGGGGCAGCGCGCGGGCCAGATCCTCCAGACGTTCGGGCGCGGCCAGGCGGCCGGAAGGGTTATCCGGCGACGTCACGAATGCCAGCGTGGTATTCTCATCCGTCAGCTTCAGCATGGCCTCGAAATCGAAATCGAAATCACTCCCGAGCGGCGCACGGCGCAGTTCCACTCCCGCCATTTTCGCCTGCGTGACATAAAGCCCGAAACAGGGGGAAAACGCCACCGCGTTGTGCGTACCGGGAACGGCGCGGATTCTGAACAGCAGATCGATCAGTTCATCCGATCCGTTGCCGACAAAAATGCGCTCCGGCCCGACCCGATACCTCTCGGCAAGGGCGCTCACCAGGCGGGGATTTCCCGCCTGCGGGTAACGATGCGCGCGGGAAAGCGCGGCAAGCAGCGCTTCACGCGCGGAAGGCGGAACGCCCAGCGAGTTTTCATTGCTCGCAAGCTTGATTACCCGCTCAAGGCCATAGCGGAGACGTATCTCCTCCATGCTCAGACCAGGTTCATACGCTTCAAATTCCGCCACATCGGGCCGCACATCCGTGCAGCGGGCAAAAGAAGCACTCTTCCGCAGTGCGTCCATTTGTTCTGTCATGCCGCAATCCTGAAAACGGGCGCGCGTTCCGCCACGGAGCCGTGTCCGTGGCGGAACGCGCCAGATTGTTCATATCGTAGCCGACTGTCATCCGGAACAGCCGCCGTTATCGCCGGCAGAGGATTCTTTCCGCCGACGGAAGGAATCCGCGCGGAAAACCCGCATCAGGCGGATATCCGGATCTTCCGCATGCTACCTGGATTCTTCCTCAGGCAGATCGTCGGCGGGACGGATAGTCAGCACCGGGCGGGAGGAATTCTTGACCACCTTTTCCGCCACGGAACCGAACAGAATACGGTCAATACCCTTGCGGCCGTGAGTCCCCATGACGATAAGATCGGCATCCTCATTTTCCGCAAGACTGAGGATCTCCTCGGCGGCATAGCCGACGACGACTTCCGCCTTTACCTGCACATCGGGGAAGTGTTCGGCCACGAAGTCGGCCATGGCCTTTTCCGCTCCGGACACGATTTCCCCCACAAAACTGTCGATGGTGTTGGGCGGAACGTGGAATCCGGTATACTGGGTCAGAGTGGGAGCGGCATACACGGCAACAATGCTCGCCCCGGACATCTTCGCCAGCATGGTCGCATATTCGGCCACCTGCCTGCTGTGCTCGGAAAGGTCAAGAGCGCATACAATCTTCTGCAGCTTCGCCATGTCATTTCTCCTGCGTTTGGCCCGGGAAACGCCCCGGACCGATGTATGTCGCCGGGAGGCAGGCGACAATCCGCGCCAATCCTGTCCGACGTTCAGATAATAGGGCTTTTGCGCCGCCTAGACAAGCCCCGGGGCAAAGTGTGCCCTGCGGGCAGAAAATGCCGCCCCGCCTCACGCCGCGGAGCGGCATTCTTTGCCTGCCTCCTTTTTTTAGCGCAGGAAAATCAACGGATTGGACATATTGCCTTTTCTGGCATATTTCTTGCTTGTTTTCAGAACAAACAAGGGAGGCTCCATGAACATCAACACTGAACTGGAACGCCTTCGGGCGACTGAACAGCTCCAGCGGGAAGCGGGGGGAGCGGCCGCGCAATCCGCGCCTGCGGGAGATTTCGGAGCCCTTCTTGCGCGACAGATGGGACGGGGAACAGCTTCCGGCCCTTCGCCCGACGCGCTGCGCGCGCTGGGCGACCCCCTGCGGCTTGCCAACCTCGACGTCATGACGCTGGGCGACTTCGACGGAGCGGAAAGGAACGGAACGGACGACAGCCTTGTCGAAGCCCTGACCGGCGGTCTGAGCACGACGCTGGACAGTGTCGACCGCTATGCTTCCATGCTGAGCGGCCGTAACGCCGACGCCCTGAAGTCCGCCTATGGCGAACTTGACGCGCTGGATTCTTCCCTCGCCGAACTGCGCAGGAATCTGGGCAGACTGTCCAGGGCCGAACCGGAACTGGAAGGCATGGTCAACGAGCTGGAAGTACTCGCCGCTGCCGAACGGATCAAGTTCGACCGGGGCGATTACCTGTAAAAACATGTCGCCGGCACCGGAAAAGCCCCGCCGTCAGTGACGGCGGGGCTTTTCCCGAACCTGCGCCACCTCTCCGGCGCTGCCGCGGCTCACTTGCGGCGTACAGTTCCGGCTTCGGGCGTGAAATCAGCGATCCGGAACCGGACTGCCCCGGCAGCATATCTTTTCAGATGCAAGACGCTCCGGAGATTCAGCCGGAGGCATGCCGCCGCAGAACATCTCGCAGGGCCTGCCCCGAACCCTGTATTCAGGAATGCTTATGACACAGCCCACCGTTCCTCCCGCTCCGCACGCCGATCTGCGCGCAGCCAGAGGGCAGGCCACGCGCGCCCGTCTGCTGGCCGAGGCTCTGCGTCTTTTCGCCGAACGGGGATATGAGGGGGTCAGCACCCGCGCCGTGGCTCTGGCGGCGGAAAGCAACGTGGCGCTCATAGCCTTTCACTTCGGCAGCAAGCGGGGCCTGTACGAGGCCGCTGTGGAAGCCGTGGCGCGGCGCACGGCGGAAGCCATTGCCCCCGCTGAGGAAAATCTGCGCCGGGGCATCGCGGAACTTGCGGACAGACGCGAGGATCTGCTCGCCCTGCTGCGCTCCGAGGTGCAGGAGTTTCTGGCCCGCCTTCTGCCGGAAGAGCGCACTCCCGGCTTTTTCCCCCTGCTGACCCGCGAAATGCATGAGCAGGGAGAACTTTCCGTGCGGCTGTGGAATATTCTGCTGCCCGCCCTGCGGACCGTGGAAGAGCTTCTGGTGGCCGTCAGTTCTCCTGAACAGCGCCCCCGCGCGCGCACCGCCGCCTTTCTGCTGATTGATTCCATGATGGGCATCGTCCGGGATTACGATATCTTCCGCCGTCACATGGACGGCGGCCAGAACTCCGCACAGGACGCCGCCCTGCTTGCGGAGCTGCTGTGCCGGGGCATCGAGCCGGGCTTTGCGGCGCCCTCTTCAGGCAAGGCATGTTTCAATCCACAGTCGCCCCATCCGCCGGCTGACTGAAGCAGCCGACGGACAGGGGTCGTGCGGATTGCCCCTCCCTGAAGGAATTTTTGATGAACCCGCATCCTCCCGGGGAGGACTTTCATGCGGAACGAATCTCCCATACCTTCCCTCCGCCCCAATGGTTCAAACAACATATGGGCGAACATCCTTCATCTTGCCGCGCGCCAGGCCTTTCCGGCGGGGCATCCCCTGGAGCTCCGGGGAAGCGCGCTGACCGATTTCTACTATATTGAAAAGGGCCGCCTGCTCATCACCTATACGTCACAGAACGGGCGGGAACGTCCCATCCTCACTCTCGGCCGCGGCAACATCTTCAACGCCTCCACAGCACTGACCGGTTTTGACAACCCCGATTCGCAATACCTCTGCCTCGACGATACCGTACTCTGGCGCTTTCCCGGCTCGCTGCTGACCTCTCCCGACTTCGTCCGGCAGTATCCGGAGCTTGTGATCAATCTGATGCAGTCACTGGGAAACAAGAATCTCCAGATGCATGAGACCCTTTCCTACACCGGGCCGGACGCCGCGCTGGTGCAGCTTGCCCGCTGGCTCTCCCGCATGGCGGACAACCACGGCGCGCTGTCCTTCCGCCCCGGTCTGACCCAGCAGGAACTGGCGGACATGCTGGGAGTTCATCGGGCCACACTGGTGCGCTGCATCCACGCTCTGCGGGCACAGGGCATCGTCAGCCGCTTCACGCGGAATGCGCTGGATATCACCGACCCGGCAGCCCTGCGCAGGATTGCGGAACAATAGAGCTTTTCCCGGGCTGACGGCAAACCCTGCCCTGATGTTTCAGTCCGCAGCCGACGGACAGGGGACGCGCGGATTGCCCCTCCCTGACGGGAGGGATTGCGAAAAGGGATTTCAGCGGCTTCACCGCTGTGTCGGCAGCACTTTCCCCCGGAGCGGGGGGCTTGGAGTCATAAGGCAATTCCTGATGAAAAGGCACATTCCATCAGGATACCCCGCCTGATATCATTTCTCCGTGAAATGCCTCTCCCCCAAGGAAAAGACAATGAAACTCCTTGACATTGGGATCAGTTATCAATAGCGTTTCGGCATGTTCCGGCGCGGCCGGAGAAACACTGTTTCACGGGAGAGAAACAATGCCAAGATTCATGTGGTTCATCATCGCGACCGCGGGCCTCATCGTGGGCTACCTCATTTACGGCCGCTTTGTGGAAAAGGTTTTCGGCCCCCAGCCCCAGCGTCCCACTCCGGCAATCACCCATGCCGACGGCGTGGACTTCGTGGCCATGCCCAAATGGAAGCTGTGGCTGATTCAGCTTCTGAACATCGCGGGCGTCGGTCCGGTGTTCGGCCCCATCATGGGCGCGCTTTACGGCCCCGCCGCCCTGCTGTGGATTGTGCTGGGCTCCATCTTCGCCGGAGCCGTGCATGACTATTTCTCCGGCATGCTGTCCGTGCGTTACAACGGCGCCAACGTGCCGGAAATTGTGGGCTACAACCTCGGCAAAATCGCCCAGTGGGTGATGCGCGTCTTCGCCGTGCTGCTTCTGCTCCTTGTGGGCGTGGTATTCGCCACGGCA
>ENA-UEOJ01002423-UEOJ01002423.1-human-gut-metagenome-genome-assembly--contig:-NODE-2423-length-11083-cov-16.913774_pt1 | contig 11083 bp, 9 predicted proteins | sample MGYA00242885_ERZ507886 | MGnify/ENA primary metagenome ERZ507886 (study PRJEB26167, sample SAMN06115505) | human gut metagenome | host: Homo sapiens | place: China:Anhui | collected 2015-08-07... | reverse complement strand
CGCACTCGGCATTGAACAAGTCAACACCAACAACCATTACAAAGACAGCCTCCGCACACACGAAATCAATCTCCGCCGGTGCTATAACGAACAGCACAACCAAAACGACGGTAATAAAAGCAAAGCACAAAACAAGCATTTTATAGAAAAACAATTTGCCGAATGGCAGACGGCAAGCGACAACCTTGCCGCTTTAAGAAAAGCGCTTGTCAAGCAAGAAGTGATTTGCGGCATCCCGTTTACTGTGCAGCACAACCCGGCACGCATGGTTTCCACCGGAGCCAAAACCGACAAAGAAAGCATTCTCTCCCGTCCCTGTTTTCTTTGCAGAAAAAATCAACCCGAAGACCAGCGCGTCTGTCCCATCGGAGACGGATACAATCTGTGTGTCAATCCTTATCCGATACTCCCCTATCATATCACCATCCCATCTGCCGAACACCGGGAACAGATCCTGCCTGCTGATTTTTGCAACACCGTCAGCACTCTCCTCAATGAATTGCCCGACGAATACGCCTTATTCTACAACGGAGCACTTTGCGGAGCCTCTGCCCCCGACCATCTGCATTTTCAGGGAGTTCCGACGGAGCACGTTCCACTGATTGCTTTCTATCGCCGGACGGACAGCGGAAAAGAAAGGCTCGCATCAATCAGCCATTCATCCGTCCTGCACTACATCGACAGTTACGTCTGCCCCCTGTTCTGCATCGAACAGTGCCGTGACGGAAAAACAGACGAGTCCTTGTTTACCAATATAATGAAAGAATTGCCGTGCAGCAATAACGAACCGGAACCGAAAGTAAACATACTGGCATGGCAAGAAGATGAAAAACAAATCATCCTTATCATTCCGCGCTGTAAGCACCGTCCCGAATGTTACAGTGCCGAAGCCGGCAAACAAATGCTTGTCAGTCCGGGTACCCTTGATATGGCAGGCATCATTGTCACACCGCGCAAAGAAGATTTTGAAAAGATATCAACCGAAGACATCCGACAAATTCTGCAAGAAGTCGGACTGCCACGCGAAGATGCACAGGAAATAATTAAGAAGTACCGAAAAAGAGACAGACTATGATGAAAGAGCCCGAAATAAATGTAGGAATAGTAAATGCACAAGAAATCCATTTTTCGTTGAACGGCCGTTTTTTTGCCAAAGGAGAAACCGTATGTGGCGAACAAAGCGTCTCTTTCAGTGAAGGAGGCATTTTGTGGAACGGCAATCTGTATCGTGAGCTGACATTCACCCCACAAGACGAACGCACTTCCTTCTCCCTCTATGATGTGACCATCGGCATCAATTTTCATTGGGAGCGTCAGGAAACCCAAAGCTTTATGGGAACGCTGAAACTGGTGGTGGATGAAGGCAAAATAACAGCCATCAACATCCTTCCGGTAGAAGACTATCTGATAAGCGTCATCTCTTCGGAAATGAACGCCACCTCTTCACTGGAGTTTTTGAAAGCACATGCAGTCGTTTCGCGAAGCTGGCTTTTTGCCCAAATGGAAAAGCGTAAGGCTCTATGCAACAAGAATGAAGGATTCTTCTCCTTTGTGAAGACCGAAAACGAATACATCCGCTGGTATGACCGCGAAGACCACACCATCTTCGACGTGTGTGCCGACGACCACTGCCAGCGTTATCAGGGAATCACCAAAGCATCGAACGCAACAGTCGCCGAAGCTGTCCGCGCCACACGCGGCCAACTGCTCATGTACGGTCAAGGCATTTGCGATGCCCGTTTCTCCAAATGTTGCGGAGGAGTAACCGAAGAATTCGGTTACTGTTGGGAAGATAAGGACTATCCCTATCTGTCCGCCATACGAGATGACGGAAAAGAAGCCTCGCAACCACTCCCCGACCTGACTCAGGAAGCGGAAGCCGAACGCTGGATACGCACCTCTCCCCCGGCGTTCTGCAACACCGACGACAAGAAAATCATTTCACAGATACTGAACAACTACGACCGCGAAACGACAAACTTCTATCGTTGGAAAGTGCGTTACACACAAGAGGAACTGGCAGAGCTCATCCGCCTGAACACCAAAACCGATTACGGAAGCATCCTCGATTTAATTCCTGTCCGGCGAGGAAAGTCGGGACGTATCTGCAAACTAAAAATCGTAGGCACCCTGAAGACCCTCATTATCGGAAAGGAACTGGAAATTCGCCGCACCCTCTCCTCCTCCCATCTGTTCAGTTCGGCTTTTGTCATCGACAAAGGAGAACTGAAAGACGGTGTGCCGGAATGGTTCCTGCTGACAGGCGCCGGCTGGGGTCACGGAGTAGGCTTATGCCAAATCGGTGCCGCTGTCATGGGTGAGCAAGGCTATACATACGACAAGATTCTGCTACACTACTATAAAGGAGCAGACATCCGCCGTTTCTATTAATCCAATCTTACAGGTAATCATGAAAAAGACATCACCGTGGGCATGGATTCCCACCCTCTACTTTGCGCAAGGATTGCCATACGTGGCAGTGACCATCATCTCGCTTGTCATGTATAAAAGACTGGGCATCAGCAATACCGAGCTGGCCTTCTATACCGGCTGGCTCAACCTGCCCTGGGTCATCAAACCACTGTGGAGTCCGTTCATCGACCTCATCAAGACCAAACGCCGGTGGATTGTCACCATGCAGATGCTCATCGGTGCAGGACTGGCAGGTATTGCCTTCACCATCCCCACGGAATATTTCTTTCAACTGACGCTCGCCCTGTTCTGGCTGCTCGCCTTCAGTTCTGCCACACACGACATTGCTGCCGACGGATTTTACATGCTGGCGCTCGATTCTCACGAGCAAGCACTGTTTGTAGGTATCCGCAGCACCTTTTACCGTATTGCCACCATTGCCGGACAAGGGATGCTCATCATGCTGGCAGGCCGGTTGGAAACGGTGACAGGCAACATTCCATACGCGTGGTCCATCACCTTCTTTGTGCTTGCCGGCATCTTTCTTGCCGTGTGGCTTTACCATCGTTTCATCCTCCCCCATCCGGCTGCCGACCATCCGGCAAAGGAAGTATCCGCTTCCGGGTTGATGAAAGAATTCTTTACCACCTTTACCACCTTCTTCCAAAAAAAGCACGCCACCGTTGCCATTGCATTCATGCTGCTATACCGACTTCCCGAAGCCCAATTAGCCAAAATGGGAATCCCCTTCTTGCTCGACCCGATAGAAAAAGGAGGCTTGGGACTTACTACCGAAGAAGTAGGATTCGTGCAAGGAACAGTCGGTATCATAGGACTTACGTTAGGAGGCATTTTGGGAGGCATTGCCGTAGCCCGGGGAGGTCTTAAACGCTGGCTTTGGCCCATGGTATGGGCTATCTCGTTACCTGATTTTGTTTATGTATACCTCAGCTATGCACAACCGGATTCCTTGTTGTTTGTCAACATTTGCATCTTCATCGAACAGTTCGGATACGGTTTCGGATTCACAGCCTACATGCTCTACCTCATTTACTTTGCCGACGGCGAGCACAAGACGGCACACTATGCCATCTGTACCGCTTTTATGGCGCTTGGCATGATGATTCCGGGAATGGCTGCCGGATGGCTGCAAGAGCACTTGGGATACAACCACTTTTTTATTTGGATTATGATATGTTGCATCGCCACATTCGGAGTCACGGCTTTGCTGAAGATTCATCCCGAATTTGGAAAGAAAACCTTAAAAAGTTAATGTTAAATTCAACAATACAAGCCATTGCATTGTTTCCTTTTCAGACGATAACATATAAAACAGAAGATATATGAAAAAAATTATTTTATTGGTATCAGTTGTATTGTTTGGCTGCGTAGGATACGCACAAGCACAAACATCTGAAAAAAAGCTGAGTCGTCAAGAACGAAAGGAAGCTAAAAGAGCCATGGAGCAGGCATTGTTTGAAGAAGCCAAACAAGCCATAGAAAACAAAAGCTTTACCCTGGAAGCGGATCAGGTTATCTTTAAACGGGGCAGAACTGCATTTGTCTCTTCAAACACAAATTTTGTGACAGTCAATGGTAATAAAGGCTCCGTACAGGTAGCTTTCAATATACCTGTAAGCGGTCCCAATGGCTTGGGTGGAGTAACTGTAGACGGCAATGTGTCCGGCTACAAAGTGACCACAGACAAAAAAGGCAACATCCGTCTGGCAATGAATATCACAGGTGTAGGTATTTCTGCCCAAGTCAATATTTCACTGGCCAATGGCGGCAACAATGCAACAGTGGATATTCTTCCTAATTTTCATTCCAACAGACTTACCTTATCAGGCACTCTGTTGCCATTGGATAAATCAAGCGTATTCAAAGGAAGGTCTTATTGACAGATTTTTCCTAAATTCAGCCTCAACCGAGTTTTTCATTTCTACTGTCACTGCTGCCACCATAGGATGCTTATCACATACAACATCCTATCAATAAACGACTTATCCAAGTGGTGGCAGTAGCAGTTCTTTTACCGTTTAAAAGCCCTCTACCACCACTTTTTAGTATCATTCCACCAATCTTCTAATTATATTCGAAAGAAAAAGAAGATTAGTTCGAAAAGCCCGTGAGCATCATACGTTATTGCTTAACCACGTCCGTGGTTAAGTCTATCCACCCGGGTGGTTAAAGTTAGTCACGTAGGTGATTAAAGTTAACCACGGGGGTGGTTAAATAATATCCGACGTCTAAATAGACTTGTTTTGTTGATTAGGCACTCACTTTCAATTATTATTCATATCTTTGCGTACACTATAACCATTAACCAGTAACCATGATTGTAATAGCAGACAGTGGTTCCACCAAAACCGATTGGTGCATCGGCAACAGCCAAACGGATTACCGGATAGTCCAAACTCCCGGCATCAATCCGTTTTATCTTTCCACCAAAGAAATAAGCCGGCAAATAACAGAAAACCTTTTCCCGCAGTTGACGGAAAAAGACACCGTCACCGAACTTTATTTCTATGGCGCCGGCTGCACGCCCGAAAAGGCATGCATCGTAGCAGATGCCCTCACCGAATGTTTCCCACACGCCCATGTTGCGGTGGAAAGTGACTTGTCGGGAGCCGCCCGCGCCTTGTGCGGACACACGAAAGGCATTGCCTGTATATTGGGAACAGGATCGAATTCCTGCGAGTACGACGGTGAAAAAATTGTTTCCAATGTTTCTCCACTGGGGTACATATTGGGGGACGAAGGAAGCGGAGCCGTGCTGGGTAAACGCCTGGTGGGTGACTGCCTCAAAAAACAGCTTCCCCCCGACTTGTGCGAACTGCTGCTGAAAGAATATGAGTTGACGCCTGCCCTTATCTTGGACAAAGTATATCGGCAGCCGCTTGCCAACCGTTTTCTGGCAAGCCTCACTCCTTTCCTATCCGCACACCGGCAAAGAGCGGAGATTCATGCGTTGCTGCTTTCCTGCTTCACCGATTTCTTCAAAAGGAATGTGATGCTGTACGAATATGCCGGTTGCCCGGTTCATTTTATCGGTTCCATCGCATGGCATTTCCGGGCGGAGGTGAAAGAAGCAGCCGATGCATTGGGCATTCAAGTCGGCAAGATAATAAAGAGTCCGATGGAAGGGTTGATAAATTATCATTTCAGAATATGAGTTTTATTAAAATAACCGAGCAACCGTCTTTGCACGAAGACCTGGAACAGTTGTCCGTGCGAAGCTTATTGGAAGGTATCAATGAGGAAGACCAAAAAGTAGCCTTGGCCGTGCGCTCCTGTATTCCCCACATAGAAAGACTGGTAACAGGTATCGTGGAACGGATGCAGCAAGGCGGACGGGTATTTTATATCGGAGCCGGAACCAGCGGACGCCTGGGGGTATTGGATGCTTCGGAGATTCCACCGACTTTCGGTATGCCCGATACTTATATAATAGGTATAATAGCCGGAGGCGAAACGGCTCTGCGGCATCCGGTGGAAAATGCGGAAGACGATACGTTGAAGGGATGGGAAGAATTGCAGGCTTTCCACATCAGTGACAAAGATACCGTGATAGGCATTGCCGCTTCGGGAACAACGCCTTATGTCATCGGCGCATTGCAACAGGCACGGAAAAGAGGCATACTGACAGCAGGAATCAGCAGCAATCCTGATTCTCCCCTCTCACACGCAGTGGATATTCCCATCGAAATGATTGTGGGCCCGGAGTTTGTGACCGGCAGTTCGCGCATGAAAAGCGGCACAGGGCAAAAAATGATTCTCAACATGATCAGCACTTCCGTGATGATAAAACTGGGAAGGGTGAAGGGAAACCGAATGGTCAATATGCAACTAAGCAACCAAAAACTGGTAGACCGGGGAATGAGAATGATTATGGAGGAACTGCAGCTAGACGAAAAAAAGGCTAAACAATTGTTGCAGAAATATGGTTCAGTAAAAAAGGTCTTGGACATTTATAATAAGAAATAAATTGTATAACTAAAAACAATTAAGACATGAAAAGTTGGAAACCGGAAGCCATTATCTTAGCAATAGGTATGCTGATTATGGGGTATTTTATCAAAAACGGACTGGATACTTTCGCCGGTAAAGACCGGGTAGTAACCGTCAAAGGATTGGCTGAAATGGAAGTGCCTGCCAACAAGGTTACTTGGCCTCTGATGTACAAGGAAGTGGGAAATGACTTGCCTGCCTTATATAATAAGATTAATAATACGAATCAGACTATCGTCACTTTCCTCAAACAAAAAGGTATCACGGAGCAGGAAATCAGTATCAATGCTCCCGAACTTATCGACTTGCAGGCCGACCGTTATAATAGTAATCCGATTCAATTCCGTTATAATATTACAACTGTCATCACTGTTACATCCGACAAAGTGGAACTTGTCCGTAATCTGATAAAAGAACAGAGTGAGCTTCTGAAGCAGGGCATCGCCATTACCGGAGGAGATTACCGCTACAATGTGCAGTATGACTTTACAGGGCTCAATGCCGTGAAACCTCAGATGATAGAAGAAGCAACAAAGAACGCCCGCGCCGCCGCCATCAAGTTTGCCAAAGACTCGGACAGTGAACTGGGAAAGATAAAAAGAGCTTATCAAGGACAATTCAGCATCGAAGACCGCGATGCCAATACTCCTTATATCAAACGAATACGCGTGGTGACTACCATTGACTATTCACTGGAAGATTAAAATATCAGATACCCATCTTATGAAGCATTTTCAATAGTTCATCTTTGTTCAGAGGCTTTGATAAATAACCGTTGAAGCCTCTGGACATTACTTTTCTTCTGTCTTCATCGTATGCAAAAGCCGTTACCGCCACAATGGGGATATCGGAAGACAGTTGGCGAATGGCATCCGTTGCCTGATAACCGTCCACCACGGGCATGCCTATATCCATCAAAATAATATCCGGATTGCATTCCAGGTATTTGGAAACGGCTTCTTCACCGTTTGTGGCACGGATCAAATCATAGTGTTTTTCCAGATAAATCTTATAGAGCAGATAATTGTCGTCCATGTCCTCGGCTATCAGAATGGTTCGGCGAACAGCCCCCGCATCGTATTCGGTTTCATTGAATTCAACGGTTTCCGAAACGTCTTCCGTCCGTTGCTGCAAAGGTAAAAAATCAAAAGGTTTCACCGGCAGGGTAAACCAGAAAGTAGAACCTTTGCCATATTCCGAGAATACCCCTATCTCACCGCCCAGTTTCTTGATAATGGTCCGGCTGATAGACAACCCCAAACCCGTGCCCTGCTTTTTGGCATCCAGTTTCATGAAACGTTCAAAGACTTTATCCACCTTCCCGGCCGGAATGCCGGCTCCCGTGTCCTGCACATAGAAGTAGATATCATCCTCCCGCACCTTATATCCTAAAGTGATGCTGCCTTCTTTGGTATACTTGAATGCATTCGACAGAAAATTGGAAAGTACCTGTGACACCCGGTTCTTTTCGGTATGAATAAAGCAGACCGGCAGACAAGGCTCAAACACAATACGCACCGAACTGTCAGCCTCTTCCAGACGCAGCCGGAAAATCCCTTCCAGTTCACGCATTATCTGATTAACATCCGTATCGGAATAAATAAACTCCAATGTCCCCGCCTCTATCTTTGACATATCCAGAATATCATTAACCAACTGCAACAACATATTCGTATTACCTTTGATTATCTCAACATAAGAATTACGTTCGGATTCGGAAGCATTGGCCAACAATCCCGCGAAACCAACTATCGCATTCAGCGGAGTCCGAATTTCATGGCTCATATTAGCCAGGAAAGCTGTCTTCTGTTCACCTGCCACTTCCGCCACCCGCCTGGCCGCCTCCAGTTCTTCCTGTACCTTCTTCAAACGCGTAATATCTCTCACGGTCAGCAACACCTTTTCATCTCTGTTCTGCACCATATATGCCCCCGAAACACTCACCACACAATCCACGTAGTTATCAGTGTCATCCGACAAATAAAGCCTCATCGGAGCTTCCAACCGGGAAAAGCCGTTTTTTTCGCGAAAACACCTTTCGATGGAAGCACGCACCGGACAGGATTTACAATTCTCGTGAGTGCCGCATGCACCGGAATCCAACGCATTTTTGCACCGAAGCAATTCCCCCACCCTGTGAAGGACGCAGTCATCCTTTTCACTGTTCAAACTATAATAATTGGTTTTCTCTACCAGAAAATTACGATTGGCCAATACAATGTACGCATCGATATTGCGTAAGATGGCATCCGAAAAATCTTTGTTTAAACCAAGTTCGTTCTTTTGGGCAAGAACTTCCTTATTCAGACTTTTTGTTTTCTTTGTTTCGAGCCACCACTTTATCATAAAAAATAAAGCAACAACCGCTAATAGTATGGATGGTAGCATTTGCTAAATAGATTTATATTATCGCAAAGATATGAACATAATTCAATATCGGTTTATAATTAGACAATTAAATATTCAAATTTAAAGAAAAAGCCTCAAATCTATTTGTGATTCAGTAAATTATTGTATCTTTGCGCCCGAAATTAGATAATCAATATAATGTCTAACGTAATTAACTGAGAATTTTAACAATTTTATTAATGGAAAATTTAAAAAACATCGCTCCTGTTGAAGACTTCAACTGGGAAGCTTATGAAAACGGTGAAGCCGTTACAGGCATGAGCCACGAAGCTCTTGAACAAGCTTATGACAGTACACTGAACAAAGTAAATGACCGCGAGGTTGTGGATGGTACTGTTATCGCAATGAACAAACGCGAAGTAGTTGTCAATATCGGCTACAAATCAGACGGTATCATTCCTTTGAGTGAGTTCCGTTACAATCCTGAACTGAAAGTAGGTGATACTGTAGAAGTATACATTGAAAATCAGGAAGACAAAAAAGGACAGTTGATCCTGTCACACAAGAAAGCACGTGCAACTCGCTCTTGGGATCGTGTGAACGCTGCTCTTGAAAACGAAGAAATCATTAAAGGCTTTATCAAGTGCCGCACTAAGGGTGGTATGATTGTTGACGTATTCGGTATCGAAGCATTCTTGCCGGGTTCTCAAATTGATGTTAAGCCTATCCGCGACTACGATGTATTTGTAGGCAAAACAATGGAATTCAAAGTGGTTAAAATCAACCAGGAATTCAAAAACGTTGTTGTATCTCACAAAGCTCTTATCGAAGCTGAACTCGAACAGCAGAAGAAAGACATTATTTCTAAACTGGAAAAAGGACAGGTACTTGAAGGAACTGTTAAAAATATCACTTCTTACGGTGTATTCATCGACCTCGGTGGCGTAGACGGATTGATCCACATCACCGACCTGTCATGGGGCCGTGTAAATCATCCGAACGAAATTGTGACGCTCGATCAGAAACTGAACGTGGTTATTCTGGACTTCGATGATGAGAAGAAACGTATCGCTTTAGGTCTGAAACAATTGACTCCACATCCTTGGGATGCTCTGAGTGCTGACCTGAAAGTAGGGGATACTGTAAAAGGTAAAGTAGTGGTTATGGCTGATTACGGTGCATTTGTCGAAATTGCTCCGGGTGTTGAAGGGCTGATCCACGTTTCTGAAATGTCATGGTCTCAGCACCTGCGTTCTGCTCAGGATTTCATGAAAGTAGGAGATGAAGTAGAAGCAGTTGTATTGACCCTGGACCGTGACGAACGGAAAATGTCTTTGGGTATCAAACAGCTGAAGTCCGATCCATGGCAAAATATTGAAGAGAAATACGGTGTAGGTACCAAACATACCGCTACTGTACGCAACTTCACGAACTTCGGTGTATTTGTAGAAATCGAAGAAGGGGTTGACGGATTGATTCATATCTCCGATCTGTCCTGGACGAAGAAAGTAAAACATCCGGCAGAATTTACTCAGATCGGTGCTCCGATTGAAGTCGTTGTATTGGAAATCGATAAAGAAAACCGTCGCTTGAGCTTAGGTCACAAACAATTGGAAGAAAACCCATGGGATGTATTCGAAACGATCTTCACTGTTGATTCTATCCACGAAGGAACGATCACTGAAATCTTTGACAAGGGTGCTGTTATCGCGTTACCTTACGGTGTAGAAGGATTTGCAACTCCTCGTCACTTGGTAAAAGAAGACGGAACTCAGGCTAAGGTTGACGAGAAATTACCATTCAAGGTGATCGAGTTCAACAAGGGTGCCAAGAGAATTATTCTTTCTCACTCTCGTATTTTCGAAGATGAGCAAAAGGCAGAAGAGAAAGCAAAGAAGAACGCTGAAGAGAAATCTACTAAAAAAGCGGTTAAACAGGTGAAAGAAAAATTGGAAAAAACAACGTTAGGTGACATCACCGAGTTGGCTGCTTTGAAAGACCAAATGGAAGCTAAAGAAGAGGAAGAAAAGAACAATTAATTTGTGAAATTCGAATTGACTATATTAGGGTGCGGTTATGCCGTACCCACGCTTCAAAGAAATGCTGCCGCTCAGGTACTCAATGTACTTGAGCGGTACTTTCTTATTGATTGTGGTGAAGGTACTCAACAACAGTTGAGACGCTTTAAAGTGCCATACAATAAGATCAATCATATTTTTATTTCCCATTTACACGGGGATCATTTTTTCGGACTAATTGGTCTATTATCCAGTTTTTCATTACAGAACCGTCGGGCTGAATTACATATCTA
>ENA-UEOJ01002419-UEOJ01002419.1-human-gut-metagenome-genome-assembly--contig:-NODE-2419-length-11104-cov-32.810465_pt1 | contig 11104 bp, 5 predicted proteins | sample MGYA00242885_ERZ507886 | MGnify/ENA primary metagenome ERZ507886 (study PRJEB26167, sample SAMN06115505) | human gut metagenome | host: Homo sapiens | place: China:Anhui | collected 2015-08-07... | reverse complement strand
ACTATAAATTTAATACTTTTATCGCTATGTTTCTAATTATAAGTGAAATATATTTATTCTTATTTCGAACTTACGTTAAGTAGATTTAAGATCCACATCTAGATCTGTGCAGGAGGAGAAGGTGAACAGACCACCTACTAGCCAGGTTATTAATTTTATGCTATTTTTCATATCAGTTTTCAATTATATGGTTAGAAATTCATGTTTACACCGATCATAAATGAACGGGTACGCGGATAGTAATTGGTGCGTCTGTCCATACCCGGTTCCAAGCCTCCAAGGTTGATTTCCGGATCACGACCGGAGTAACCGGTAATGGTGAATACATTATTACAAGTAGCGTATAGCTTGAGCGAGTTTATCCAGTTACCAATTTTGCCGAAAGTATATCCCAATGAAACCGAGGACAGACGGAAATAACTACCGTTCTCTATCCAGCGATTGGATGGTGCTTGAGATTGTGTGTCTGTAGCACGGTGTTCGGTAGCTACGCTTTTTAATACATTGCGGCCTTCTTTCACAAAAGAAACATTAGAGTATTGTTCTGCAGTGGCGTTGTAGATATCTTGTCCAAGAACACCAGTAAAGAATAAATCGAGATTCCAGTTCTTGTATTGGAAGTTATTGCTCCAGCCTAAATTTAAATCAGGTTGTGCACAGCCGGTAATAGTACGGTCTCTATCAGTTTCAGGATCTGTGGTCGTTTCGCCTGTACGCTCACCCGTTTCAGGATCGTGTACATAAAAGATGGATACTCCTTGGTTATTGTAGCCGGCCCATTCGTAGGTGTAGAAGGTGCCGATAGGATGTCCTTCCATGATGCGCTGTACGTCTGCATTTGAAGAATAACCTGCGATTTCAGGATCGGCTGCACGGATATAATCTACGGAATATTCACTGTTGGATATACTTTCTACGTTATTTTTATTATGAGATAAGTTCAAACTGGTTTGCCAAGAGAAATTTTTTGTTTGTATAGGAGTGGCATTAATGGTAAATTCAATACCTTTATTGCTGATATCTCCCACATTGGCCGGCATGGTTCCGAAAGGATAGCGGTTTGTGGAAACCTCGTAAGTGTATATCAGGTCGCTGGTACGCTTGTCATAGTATTCGATGGTTCCTCCTAATCTGCCTCCAAAGAAGCTGAAGTCCAGCCCGATGTTCAACATGGCTGTACGTTCCCATTTTAGGTCTGGATTGGCATTTGAGGCGGCTGCCAGGGTATGGTAACTATTCTGTGTGCCATTGGCGTTTGTATAGTTGAACCAACCTGAAGTACTGTAAGTCTGGATAGCCGAATAAGCTCCGAATCCGAGTGAGTTACCACTAACACCATAACCAACACGGAACTTCAAGTCATCGAAAACATTTAAATCTTTGATGAACTTTTCTTCGCTCATACGCCATGCCAACGATGCAGATGGAAAAGTTCCCCAACGGTTGTTCTTTCCAAAAGCAGAGGAGCCGTCACGGCGAATTGTTGCTTGAAGCAGGTATTTGCTGTTGAAGGAGTAGTTGATACGTCCATAAAATGAGATCATACGTAAAGTTTCCAAATGACCGTTATTATTGCTGGTGATACCGCCATTCTGCCAATCCATTTTATTGGCAAGGTTCAGATTATAAAAGGTGGTGTTATCATTGTAAAAGTCGTAGACATCCAGACCGAAACTGTCATTGTCATCATTCTGTTCCCATGAATAACCGGCCATCAGGCCCAGTTTGTGGATATTGGCGAATGTATGATCATAGTTTATGTATGTTTCAAGAATTTTTTTCTTGTTTTCTGTTGCAATACGTTTAGCTTCGCCATTTCGGGTGTTATATTGGGATTTGCTGGTATGGTATTCGTTCCATATATATTGTTCGTCTTGATAGGAAAGACTTAAGTTCCATTTCAAGTCCTTAGTGATATCTAAAGTACCTTTGGCTGTTCCTTGAAGGAGTTTCTTGTTATTTTCAAAAGTATCTTCATTGATCATGGATACAGGATTGAAGTTTTGGGAGATAGTTTTGTCGCTATACCAAGAACCGTCTGCATTGGTGACAGGAACTAGTGGAGAATAATAATTCATGGCATCGAATACGGATTGGCCATCTTTGGCGGAATCAACGGTAGTACCTTTTGATTGTGCGGCATTCACGTTAAAGGCTAAGGTGAGCCGATCATTCAGTGCTTTGGTTTGCAAGAATGCGCGGCCGCCGAAACGCTCGAAATCTGTACCACGTACGATACCTTGTTTGTTTTGATAACTCATGCTGGCACTGTATTGAGTCTTTTCTGAACCGCCATTGATAGAAACGTTGTGGTTATGACTGATTGCTGTGCGCAGTACTTCATCGTTCCAATTGGTGTTTGCTCCTTTGTCATTCGGAAGAGTGATGTTATTTTCCTTGGCATAGGTGCGGAGTTCGTCGGCAGTCATCATATCTAAACGCTTGGCAATGTTGTCAAATGCAAGATATGCGCTGTAGTTTACAGAAGTGTGCTCACTTTTACTACCTTTTTTGGTGGTAATCAAGATTACACCGTTAGCAGCCTTGGAGCCATAAATAGCCGTTGCAGAAGCGTCACGAAGTACGTCAATGCTTTCAATATCTTCGGGAGCAATCAGACTTAATGACATACCGGGAATACCGTCAATAACATAATAAGGTTCCATTGCCGCACCGGTACGCAGAGAAGAAGCCCCACGTAAAGAGATAGAAGCTGTACCAGAAGTCGGGTCGCTGCTTTGTACTACCGTCAAACCAGGGACTTTACCTTGCAACAACTGTCCAGGGTCAGAATAAACTCCTACATTCAGTTTGTCTGCTTTCACAGTGGTAATGGAGCTGGTTACATCCTTACGACTCATACTGCCATAACCTACTACCACAACTTCATCTAATGTTTTAGAATCTTCTTCCATAATAATCTTCAAAGAAGATCCTTTTACTGTAATTTCCTGGGTAGTGTAACCCACGTAAGAGAATACGAGTGTCTTTCCTTGTGCTACATTCAGTGTAAACTGTCCGTTAAAGTCAGTGATAACACCGTTGGTAGTACCTTTTTCGACTACATTCACTCCGATAAGGGGTTCTCCGGTCTTGTCTGTGACAATACCGTTAACTTGATTTTGAGCAAATGCCAGTGTACTGTTTAATAGGAGTAATGCAAAGACTACTATCTGTGCAAATGTCCTTTGGGTTAGAGATTGTACGTTTAGCATAGAATTTAATTTTGGTTTTGATTAATATGTTCTTGTTTAATACTGCATAGTTCTCTATATATTATGAATTGGTTGTTACAGTTTGATGTATATTTTCTTAAGATATAGCGGATAACCGATACACCCCAAAAACAGAGTGAAAACGAGGGCGTAGACAGCTGAGGCAAGGTAGGCGTCGGTTATTCCTGAATGAATGGCTGCATAGGCTGCCGCCTTCCATCTGGTACTTCCCATCATAATGGCAAGTACTTCGCTCAGTACATAGAGGAATAGGGGGTTGACGCCGAAGATGATGAAGAAGCGGCACCATTTTTGTTTATTCCTTATGTCTATATAATACATTAATGTGGCAAGTGACATGGAAGCCGCTCCGCAGGTCACCAGAACAAAAGTAGGAGACCATATTCTTTTATTTAAAGGCAGCGCATCTGCCAACAAATAGCCGATACTCATCAGAATGAATCCGGTCAAGAACAAACGGAGCACTTTGTTTTCTGTCTGATGGCTTTGTATTATCCATTTTCCACATGAAAAACCGATACAAGTGTGGGCGATAGCAGAGAGAGTGCTTACAAATCCTTCCGGATCAATCGGGCTCTTCTGATAGAGATGTGCTTCGCCGAAAAGTTGCCTGTCAATGATGGATAAAATATTGCTTTCATCGCAGGTATAACCGTTCCCCATGCATAATATGACAGTGTAGCTTACCAGTAAGATAAAGGTTAATGTGGGGATGAACTTATGATTCATAAATAGGGCTGTAAAAGAAATAACACAGTAACATAAAGCAATGCGTTGTAGTACCCCGGGGATGCGCAGATGGACAAAAGGCAGGAAGTCACCTTCACATACATGGTCAAACCAACCGATTGCCCATCCGATGCATAGAATAAGAAATGTGCGTTTCAATATTTTGGTTACCACTTGTAGGGAAACGTTGAAATTGAATTTGTTCAATGAAATATATGTTGAAATACCCATGATGAACAGAAAGAAAGGAAAAACCAAGTCACAAGGTGTCAGTCCGTTCCATGCAGAATGTTGTAAAGGTGCATACGACACTTTGCCTCCTGCATTGTTAACCAGAATCATTCCTGCTACAGTGATGCCCCTGAGTGCATCGAGTGACAAAAGCCTCTTTTTAATGGGCAGTGCCTGCTGTGCGGTTTCTGTATCGAGTTCTTTCTTTTTCATCTTACTATCAATTGTTTATCAATGTTATAGCCTCTTTCGCTACTTCTATACAATCACCTTCGGCAGATGCCGCATAGGTGTTCTTTGCCAGTGTCCATGGTTCTTCCAGGGCATACCAATCTATGGTCATGGCTGGATTATCGGCAGTGGGGGTTGATGAATTACCTACTGGCAGTACAGGAAGTTTGCCATCCAGTTGGTCTTGCAGTACTTGCCAGTATTTTTCCCAACGTTTGTAATAAAAGTCGCGCAGCAGCCCGTTCCACTCCTTATGGGCATAATCTCGTAATTTGCCGATGTCGGCGCAGTAGCGGTTTCCCCATGTGGTGATTTGTACGCGGGCGTTCCATTCGTAGAGGTCTTTCTCTTCAGATGTGATTCCCAGATTGCGCGCTTGTTGAATCCAGTTTCCGACTTTGAATTCCTTGCGTGTGCCCAGCAGCTTGTCTTGCATCATTAACAGTTCCAGGAACTGTCGGGTGTGTGTGGCATAATTTTTTTTGTCGAAGCTTTTAAAGTCGGCAACAGCGTAATTGTACACTATTCGGGCACGGTCGGCAATGGCTTGTCGGGTGATGTCCACCAGGTCATATTCAAAGTTGTTATTACCGCGATATTTGTCTGCCACGCTCACCATCAACCGTGCAGCTTCTGTTGTGGTAGTGGGATCGTAATAGTTGCACATTTTGCTCCAGCTGGATGCTTGGAAATTATTCAGCGATGGACGCCCACAAAAGATACTTTCGTGAGGACCTTGTTGGTTGTTTCCTGCCGGACAGTTATAGATACCGTTTGCCAGGATCTGCCAAGCTTGCCGGATAGATTCATCGTCTGTGCCATAGCGTGCGCGGATGTATTGTTTGATCCATTCTTCTTTGGTAAACTTTTCTGCACGCCAAGGAAGTTCGCACATCAGTTCGAACATAACGGGATTATTTTCAATGCCTTCCATCGTCAGACCGATGCCTTTTAGCTGAGTGGCCAGTGGATTGTTCTTGGTCAGGTAGAAATTGTGAAGAAGCTGGTCCATCCTTCCATGCAAGCCCACGTTCCCCCCGAAATTCTCCAACAGGCAGAACAACCAGTTGTGTTCTTCGTATCCTTTGTCTCGTTTCCATATAGAGGGAATGCCCCACATGGGACGACATTCGCTAAATAAATCAAGGATAAGCAGATCGCCGGGATTCAGCGCTTTCATCATTTCCGGACGTGGGTTTTCTGTCCATCCCTGCACCACCCACACAGCTTTCGGATTGGCCTTTTTCATAGCGTCCATAATAGCCCTGCCGGCTTTGCCGAAGTCTAGTTCGGCAGGTAAGTTTTTGGCTTCATGAAAAGGGTCGATGGAGTAGTAGTCACTTGTTCCATACAGTTTTTCGGTTTCTTCGTAAAATAGATTGGCAATCCGGGTAAACTTAGGGTCGTCGGGCAGTAAGATTCCCGGTCGGTCGAATCCGTTCCATTTGTTGAGGGTGCTTTGGGCGGATTCCGAGGAAGTGTCGCTTGCCGTTTTCTCTTCTTTCCCACTATCAATACGCTTTCCCAAATCCAGCTTGGAGGGGATCATACCTGAATAACCGGGCAGTACGGGGTGCATTCCCCATTCTTTCATTCGTTGCAATATCTTTTTTTGCAAGGCTTCTTGTTGTTCATACCAACTGTCGGGATTAGGGCCTCCCCATCCTTCCAGATTGTTCATTTCCCACCAGGCAAGGAATGCCGGACCGGCAATAAAATTATTGATTTGCTGTTTGGAAAACCCCAGCCGGAGTAATAGGTTACGCCATACACATTCATGTCCTACGGCAGCGAGCGGCAGGTTGATTCCGTGTAGTGCCATCCAGTCCAGTTCCTTTTCCCAACGTTTCCAGTCCCAGAATGCCATGGAGTAAGAGTAGGTGCAGTAATTGAAGTCATAACGCAGGGCTAGGTTTGTTTCGTGGCGTTCCTTACGGAGGACGGGAGGAAGAACATCGGGTAGTGAGGCATACATACCGTTCCATGACAGATGGATTCCGGCATGATACTTTAAGTACCAGTTGATGCCGGTTGCTATATTAATATAGGTGTTACCTCGTATCACTACCTTGTCGCCTTTCCGGTCTAACTCGAAAAAGTCGTTAGAGCTTTTGTGTAGTTCGACTACGAACTTGTCCGATGCTCCCTTGTCTATCCTTTCCAGCATTCCCTTGATGGGGTTTGCCAGTATACCGGAGGAGAGTAATATCAGCCAGCTCAATAATAAGAATGTGTTTTTCATATACATTTGCATTTTTGTTTTTTACAAATGTAAGGGAAACAAAGCTTTTTATAGGAGAATATGGTGCACAAATGGAGTAAAATAGTAAAGTGAACTATTTTTTTCCAAAATATTCGCTTGGAAGTACTCCAAACAGTTCTTTGAAGCATTTTGTGAAATATTTAGGGTCGTTAAAACCTACGGCATATGCGATTTCTGCAACAGAAATGTCACATTCTACTTTGGTTAAAGTGTCTTTTGCCACATTTAATCGGTAGTTTCTCATGAATTGACCAATGGATTGCCCTGTCAAAGATTGTAATTTCTGATTGACTAAGGTTTTGCTGTATCCCATATCGCGGATAAAGCGCTCTAAGTTATAATCCGAGTCGGCATAATGTTCTTTCATTAAATTGATTGCCGATGTCATAAATGTGTTGTCTTTGGAACTAGCGTTTATATTCAATGTTTCACAATTCATACTAGTGGAGAACATGGATTTGTATTTCTGGCGTAAGGCAAGTATATTTCGGATACGTAATCTTAGAATAACCTCATCAAATGGTTTGCACAGATATTCATCTACTCCTATTTCATAGCTGATTCTTTCTTGGGCTTCAGACCGGAGGGCAGTGAGCATGAGAAAGGGGATGTGGGAAGTAGCCAGATTAGCTTTTACCCGGCGGGATAATTCATTCCCGTCCATGACGGGCATCATCAGGTCGCTGACAATCAAATCAATCGTTTCTCTTTGAATCAAGTAAAGAGCTTCTGCACCGTTCTGTGCTTCTTTTAATTGATAATTGTTTTTGAGAATGGAACAAATATAAGTACGCATATCTGCATTATCTTCAACAATGAGGATGGTTTCCTTTTTCTCGTTTCCATTGGCAGGAATGGAAAGTGGATGTTCATTCTGCTCATATTTTTCTTTTTCTGATTTGGCTTGGGGGATACCTTTTTCCAAAGGTAATAGTATTCTGAAGAAAGCTCCTTGCTTGGGATTGTTTCCTGCATAGATGTTGCCTCCGTGCAGAGAAATGATTTTCTTACATAAGAATAGTCCGATTCCTGTGCTGCTTTGTCCATAAACGGGATATTTGATGCTCTTTTTGGATTGGTAGAAGCGTTCGAAAATACGTTCTATATCTTCGGGTACGATACCATTACCTGTATCTTTTATATCTATGAACAGCCAGGTATGGTTGTCTTTGTCGGTAAGGGAAGCCACATACAAACTTATTTTTCCATAATCGGGAGTGAATTTAACAGCATTGGATATCAGATTAATAATGGCTTTGCGCATATATTCAACATCAAATATCCAAAACGGGGTACAGAGCCGGAAGTAGGTGATGATGTTTATGTTCCGTTCATGGGCAAATACTTCGAAAGGCATTAATATATTTTGTATAAGGCGGATAAAGTTTTCGTTTGTCTTATTTAATACAACTTTGTCTGCATCTAACTTTCTGAAGTCCATTAATTCATTGACTAGTGATAGCAGATAATTGGAATTCCGTTCAGCTATTTGTAGCTGTTTCTTTACTTCCGGCTCATGGCTTTTGTCAAGGGCGCGTTGGATGGGACCGTTGATTAAAGTGACTGGTGTCCGGAATTCATGAGTGATATTGGTGAAGAAAGCAATTTTTTCTTCCGTTACCTCCTCGACGTGTCGTGCCATTATTTCTAGTTGTTTATTTTGTAACTCTAGCTCATGGGTGCGTTGGGCTACTTCTTTTTCCAGTTGTTTTTTCTGTTGACGGTACAGACTTATTTTCCATTGATAAAAATAATAGCTGCCTACGGTGATCAGAATGGCAAGCAATAAATAGAACCACCAGGATTTATAGAAATAAGGAGTGATGGTTACTTTGACTTCCGTTATTTTATCGGACCAATGTCCTTTCTCGTCTGTGGCACGGACTTGGAACACATATTTTCCGGAGGGAATGAAATTGTATCTAGCAGTATGTTCGCCAGGAAGGGTTTCTGTCCATTCATTCTCATAATTTTTCAAGCGGTAGGCATATTTCACTCGGTTACAGTTTCCATAGTTTAAGGTGGAAAACTCGATGGAAAAACCATGATCTTTTTCGTGCAGACGGATGGTATGTAAATTTGTTACCGCGCAGGGAGTTTTTCCGTCTGCTGGAGGATAGACCATGGTACCGGCGACACTGATTGAGGTCAGTTTGACTTTGGCATCCTGTTTTTTGGTCTTGGCTATATCGGGGGTGAAAGCGACTAATCCGTTTATAGTACCGAAATATAACAGGTTATTTTGGGGAGAATAATAAGATGCGTTCCAATAAAACTGATTATTGGGCAGTCCGTCTTCTTTTGTATAATTGGTGAAAGTCATGGTTTGTGTATCCAGTTGGGCGATGCCGTGGTTGGTGGACATCCACAGATGTCCCGTTTTATCTTCCACAATACCTATAATGGTATTATTGGGTAACCCGTCCTTGCGGGTGTAGTTATGAAATGTGAACTGTGTTCCGTTTTCTTCCGCTAGTTGATATAGTCCGTTCCCATTTGCCCCCAGCCAGATGGTACCATTATGATCTTCTATGATACAGTTTATTTTTTCTAATTGCAATGAAGTGGGTTCCGTCAGTTTATGTTTTAAATAGGTATAGCTGAATTGTGTGGAGGAAATGGAGAACGAGTGTAAATCCATAATGAAAACTCCTTCAGATGTTCCCATCCAAAGGCGTTTCTTGCGGTCGATAATGATGGACCCTACCGCATCGAATTCATTGTCGGAACGGTCAAACAAGATCCGGGTGAAACGCTTGGTCTTTTTATGGTAGAAATGAAGCCCTCTGGTAGTACCAAACCATAAACCATTGTTCATGGTGTCTTCACAGGCGCTGCTCAGGAAATCTCCTTCCAGTCCTATGGAGTCTTCCCGGATATGGCGTTGGAAAGTTTGGTTATGGGGGATGTTCAGATTTAGTTCATTGATTCCGACTCCCCAAGTATATGCCCATAAATGATTTTCGGAATCAATGAGAATGCCACGGATAGAGTTGTTACTGATGGAAGTGGGATTGTTCTGGTCAAAAGTATAATGAATGAACTCATCGCTGCCTTTGCTCTTTTTGTTGAGTCCTCCCTCTACTGTTCCTACCCATAGATTTCCGTCTTTGTCTTCGCTGATGGCATTGACCGGATTGGGGGAAAGAGAGGTTTCTCGAAGATAGTTATATTGCCACACATACGTTTGCAGACAATTGGGAGTCAATAAATTGATTCCTCCTATCTCGGTCCCTACCCAGATATTCTCATTGTCGGTCAGCAGGCAGTTGATGAAATTACAGTTCAACGACTTGTCAGGCATTTCATTGTTTTGGCGGATATAAGTAAAAGTATCGATATCCCGATTGTATACATTGAGTCCGTTCAGAGTAGAAACGATGACATCTCCTTTGCTAGTCAGTTTAACTCCGGTTATATAGGCTTGACTTAGCATTCCGGGGCGATGATTGGAGTAACGGTACCGGTTCAAACTCTGCCGGGTATGGTTATACTTGAAGAGTCCGCGATTGGTTCCTATCCATAACAATTCCCCGTCAGTTTCCATGCAGAGAATTCTCCAGTCTTCTGAAAAGGGTTTCAGCAGCTCCGATACCATGGTGGTTTTCAGTAAGTGGTTGCTTCCTTTTTCAATACGGCATACATGATTATCTATGCCTGCACAGATGTATTCTTGCAGGTCAATAACAGCGTGGATGGGGGATTCTGTATCTTTTTTCAGTTTATAGTAATCTTTTATTTGCCCGTCTACGCCTAGTTCCAGATACCATAGATTCTTGTCTGTCGATATCCACAGATTGTCCTGCTTGTCCCGATAGATGGATGCAATGTAGTTACTTGCTAGAGATTTCAATTCGGCAGGCAGTTCTTTGTCCGTGTCTATCTGTGTATAATGTTTCAAGTCAATGAGGTCTATTCCTTCTTCCGACCCTATCCAGAGTCGTTGAAACTTATCCTCACAGACTTTATGCACGTAGTCGTTTTTCAAGCGAATGGAGTGGGATTGGGAATTATAATGAATGAATTGATAGCCATTATACCGTCCTATTCCATTATTAGTAGCTACCCAAATATATCCTTGAGTGTCTTTGTAAATATCATTGATGAAATTATGGGGTAACCCAGTATCTTCTGTAATGAAGCTGAAATTATATCGGTTGAAAAAGTTATGTAAGTTTTCTCCAAATAAGTTCAATACTCCTCCTATAAGTAGAAGAAGTGCTATAATGTGCGTTTTCATATCAGTAATTGTTTCCCAACAAATGTAAATAATAGTAAGATAGTTCCAAAACATTTGAGTGGAAATCTTGTTTCTGAGAGTAATATAAGGAAAATGGGGCTCAGCGGAAATTTCTGGTTGGTAAGTTTTAAAATTAGCTATCTTTGCTTACCTTTGTTTTATGAACCCCGAACG
>ENA-UEOJ01002408-UEOJ01002408.1-human-gut-metagenome-genome-assembly--contig:-NODE-2408-length-11127-cov-3.377014_pt1 | contig 11127 bp, 11 predicted proteins | sample MGYA00242885_ERZ507886 | MGnify/ENA primary metagenome ERZ507886 (study PRJEB26167, sample SAMN06115505) | human gut metagenome | host: Homo sapiens | place: China:Anhui | collected 2015-08-07... | reverse complement strand
TCGCCCCATCCGCCGACTGACTGAAGCAGCCGACGGACAGGGGGCGTGCGGATTGCCCCTCCCTGAAGGGAGGGGGTCTCAAAACACAAGGGAATTTTTGATGAAAACGGGGAAGAACAATGTCTGACGAGATTCTGGACGCGGGGACGCCGGTGGAAACCCCGCCGGACGGCGCGGATGAGCGCGGGGAAGGAGCGGACGAAACCGGGGACAGCGGCGAAGGCTCCACCCTGCTGACCGGGAAAGACGGAAACGGCGGAGAGGACAAACCGGACGCGGGCGGGAAAGCCCCTGACGGGAAGGACGGGGAGGCCGCGCCCGAACACTGGAGGCTGGAACTTGCGGAGAAATATGCGGCGGACAGGGCCAATGCGGACGCCTTTGCCGAACAGTGCCGGAAACTGGGCATGACGAGGGAACAGGCGCAGGCCAGCCTCGATTTCTCGGTAAGGATGCATGAAGCGCAGACGGCTGCGTTCATCCGGCAGCGCAGGGAATGGCGGAGCCAGATTCAGACCGATCCGGACTTCGGCGGGAAAAACTTTTCCGCGTCCTGCACAGCGGCAAAAAAAGCCCTGTCTGTCTTTGACGAGAACGGCGATGTGCGCCGGATGCTGGAGGAAACGGGCTACGGGGACAACCCGGCGGTCATCCGGGTCTTTGCCCGCATCGGGCGGGCCATGGCCGAGGACAGGTTTGTTTCGGGCAAACCCGCCCGTGAGGATCTGCCGCTGGAAGAGCGGCTGTACAAATAGGAGACGACAATGGCCTATCAGAAAGGACTGACGGCAACGCTGGCCGAACTGGAAGCGTTCTACAAGAGCGAGAACGCGGGCGACATTCTGGAACTGTGCAACCAGACCAACGACATTCTCTCCGATGTGCAGTTCATGGAGAGCAACCAGAGTGACGGGCACGTCACGCGCATCCGTACCGGCCTGCCCCCGGTCTACTGGCGCAGGCTGTACAAGGGCACCCCGCCCGGCAAGAGCCAGTGGACGCAGGTGAAGGAGGGCTGTTCCATGCTGGAAGCCCGCAGCGAACTGGATACGAAGGAACTGGAACTTTACGGCGACAAGGCACGTGCCTTCCGGCTCTCGGAAGACAAGGCGTTCATGGAGTCCATGCGCCAGAAGGTGGCGTCCACGCTGTTCTACGGCGACCACGACAACAGGCCCGACGAGTTCAACGGGCTGGTCAAGCGCTATCCGGCGAAGGATGCGCCCAACGTGATCGACGCGGGCGGCGCGGAAAAGGGCAAATGCACCTCCATGTGGCTGATATGCTGGGGGGACAACACCATTCACGGCATCTATCCGAAAGGTTCCGTTGCCGGGCTCCGGAACAAAGACCTTGGCGAATACATGACCACGGACGAGGACGGGAACAGGTTCCAGTGCGTGGGCAGTCTGTATTCCTGGAATCTGGGACTGGCCCTGCGCGACTGGCGTTCCGTGGTGCGTGTCTGCAACATTCCGGCAGCATCCCTCAGCCTGCGCAAGGGCGAAAAGGGCTTTGTCGACCTTCAGGCCCTGACCATCAGGGCCAAGAACATGATGCCGGAACAGATGCGCGGCAGGGCCATCTGGTACTGCAATCAGGACGTGCTCACCGGGCTGGAACTCCAGGCAACGGACGCGGGCAACGTGCATCTTGTCTACGGCGAGTTCTTCAACTCCAGGGCGGTGCCCAACCTGCACGGACGGCCCGTCCGCCAGTGCGACGCCATCCTCTCCACCGAAGACCCCGCCCCGGCGAAGGCCTGAGGCGAAGTTTATGGAGAGTTTTTTCCCGGGGGGATAATCCCCCCCGGACCCCCATAGCAGGGGAATCATTCCCCTGCCGGGGGAATGGGGGCAGCGCCCGCATATCCGGAATATTCATCCGAACAATTCAGAATTATTGAGGGCTTATCATGCTTATCGACAGCAATCTGGTGTTTCTTGATTCGGCTGAGGCAAAGACGGCGGATTCCCTGCCCGTGCCGCTCAACTCCTTCTGGAAGCCCGGCAGGCAGGAGCCGATACCGATATGTCTGAAAATCGTGGGCGGCGATCTGACGGGAGCGACTTCGCTCAAGGTGCAGCTCCAGGACGGCTGCGCGGCGGAAGGCCCGTGGGAGGACGTGCCCGGCGCGGCAATCGCCCTGACCGACGCGGCGCGGATGAAAGCGGGCAGAAGCCTCGGCTGGCGCTATCTGCCGCCCGCGGCGGGGAACTGGCTGCGGCTGAAGGTAACCGTGGCCGGAACCGTCACGGGAGAAGGCAGGCTGTTCGCCGCCGTGGTTCGTGAGGACGATCTGCCGTGGGAGGACGGCATGCACATCGACGGCGGCGTGGTCAGGGGCTAGGGCATGGCCGCGAAGCTGGACATCTGGAACATGGCGCTGGGCTTCATCGGCACGCGGACCGTGGCGAGCGAGTCCGAGCGCACGCCGGAAGCCGTCCAGTGCGCGCTGTTCTGGGATTCCGCGCGCAGAACCGCCCTGCGGGACTACCCGTGGAACTTCGCGCAGGCCCGCGCCCGGCTGGCCGAAGTGGCCATGCCGGAAGCATGGGCCGGAGAATGGCGCCATGCCTATGTTCCGCCGGACAGGTGTCTCAGGCTGCACCGGGTGCTGGGCGCGGGCGGACGGGCAGGTTTCATGCCTGTTCATGACGCGGAACGGGAGATCGTTCTGACCGATGCGGCGGACGCGCTGGCCGACTACACGCGGGACGTGGCGGAACCCAGCCGCTGGGACGACGCCTTCCGCATGGTCATGGCCCGGCGGCTGGCCTGCCTGATCTGCGCGCCCCTGCTCAAGAACAACGCGGGCAAGGTGCAGGAGCTGGAAAGCCTGTACCGCGCCGCCCTGCCCGACGCCATGCAGTCCGACGCCAGCGAACGCGAGGAACGCGCGGAGCCGGACGCCTGGCTGCTGGCAAGAGGAGGATTTGACCGATGACCCTTGACACGTCTGTCAGCAAGGCCGTCTTCCAGGGCAACGGTTCGGCCGTGGCGTTCCCGTTTTCCTTCCGCGTATGGAACGCGGCGGAACTGATCGTGCAGGTCACGGGCGCGGACGGCATTGCCCGCGACGTGACCGCACAGTGTTCCATCGCGCTCTCTGACGATGGCGGCACGGTGACGTATGCGCCGGGCGGCGCTCCCCTGCCCGCCGGGCATACGCTGGTCATCCTGCGGAATATGTCCTTTCTGCAGGATGTGAAACTGATCACCGGAACGCGCTTTGATCCCGCCGTCATCGAGGAGGCGCTGGATCGCGCCACGGCGGAACGTCAGCAGCTTGTCGTCCCGGCGGACAGCGCCGATCCGCCGGAGGAGCTGGCGGATCAGATTTTCGAGGCGCGGGACAGGGCGGAAGCCGCCGCCGGAAAGGCCGCCGCCAGCGAGACGGAAGCGGAAAAACAGGCCGACCGGGCGAAGGCGGAAGCCGACCGCGCGGCGGACGCCGCCATTCTCGGCACGCAGGCGGAAAACCTCGAGGCCGTCTGGACGCTGGATGCGGACATTCCGGCAAGCGGCACGCTGGCCCTGCCCGTTTCCTACTTTGCAGGCCGGAACATGCTGCATCTCGGTTACGACGGCGTGGAGCTGTACCGTGGCCCGCAGTATGAGGAAACCGGGGAAAGGGACGAACTTTCCTCCTCCGTGAAAATGCTCATCCCCCTCTCGCGGGGGACGGTGATGCGCGCATTGGCCGTGGCCTCCAACGTGGCGCGGAACGTGGAAGCGGCGGAGGAACGGGCAAGGGCCGAAGCCGACCGCGCGAAGAGCGAGGCCGACAGAGCGGCAGGCGAAGCCGACAGGGCCGCAAATTCCGTGCGGGAAGGCACTGCGGAAGCCGTGAAGAAGGCGGAAGCGGAGGCGGACAGGGCGCACGACGAGGCCGACCGCGCGGAAAAGGCCGCGCAGGCCGCCGAACTGGGCGCGGGCGCGCTCAACGCGGACGCCACATGGACACTGGCCTGCCCCGTGGAGCCGGGCGGAGATGTCATCCTGCCCGTCACCTACTGGCCGGGCCGGGCCATGCTCTATCTTTCCGCCGACCGGAACGACCTGTTCCGCGGCTCGGACTATCTGGAAATCGCGGGCGACGGGCCGGAAGGCCGCAGCGACCGCGTGAAATCCATGTGCCGTCTGGCGGAAGGCACGGTGATGCACGCATGGGTCATCGCGTCCAACGTGTCCCGGCTGGTGGAAGAGGCGGAACGGCGGGCGGCGGAACATGCCGGTTCCGCCCGCAGGGACGCGGAGGACGCGCAGGAATCGGCTGCGCAGGCGCAGGACGCGGCGGAACGCGCGGTGAGCGCCGCCGGAGAAGCGGAGCTTTCCCGGAACGTGGCGCAGAATGCCGCGCAGGAAGCCACGGAGCAGGCGGACAGGGCGGATGAGGCGGCAATCGACGCGGGCAGATACCGCAGCGAGGCGCTGGAAGCCGCGAAGTGTGCGGCGGCCTCCGCGCAGGGGCGCAGCATCGCGGCGGTGCAGAGCGCCGATCTGCTGGACAGGGTGCCCTCCGGCTTCTTCGTCATCAACGGAGAACTTGTCCTGCCCGGTACCGTCCAGCATCCGCTCACGCCCGTGGACAGCGTGGAGGACATTCCGAACATGGACGGCTTTTTCCTCCTCGCTCCGCCCTTCCCCGACTGTCCGCCCGAACCCGGACCGGAGCCGGAAGAACCGGACAAACCGGATGAACCCGATGAGCCGGGCACCCCCGGCGGTCTGCCCGCGTGGATGCTGCCCTGCGGAAAGAGGGCGCGAGTCTGAACCTTTCATCATCAACCTCAAAAAACAAGGAGAACATGCCATGGCCGCACCCGAAGTCACCGAACTCAACACCCCGCTCTATCAGCGCGTGGGAGAAAACCTGTATCAGCTCCACGTCCAGACCACGGCCGAACAGGTGAAGATGAAGAACGCCGAACAGGGCGACAGCAGCGTGCAGCAGGAAATCGAAACCCTGCGCGGAAAGCTGGACAACATCCTTTCCGCCAGTGACGCCATGGTCTTCAAGGGCGTGGTCAATCAGGATTCCGACATCGCCGCCGCCGACTATCAGGCGGGCTGGACATACAAGGTCGGAACCGCAGGGACGTACAAGGGGCAGAAATGCGAGGTGGGCGACCTCATCGTGTGCGTGAAGGATCACGCCGACTCCGCCGCCGATTCCGACTGGACGGTGGTGCAGACCAACATCGACGGGGCCGTGACCGGGCCGGAAAGCGCCGCGGACGGCAACCTGCCCGCCTTCGACGGGGCCACGGGCCGCATCATCAGGGACAGCGCCCTCAGGACGGCGGACGTGTCCGACGCCGTGGCGAAGAAGCACGAACACGCCAACAGGACCGACGTGCTGGACAAGCTGTCCACGCAGGACGGCGAACTGCTGTTCGACGGCAAACGCATCAATGACGGGCTGGTGGAAGTGGCCTCCGCCGCGAACATTGATGCCATCCCCGAAAATCTGCGCGACGGCGGGCTGCTGATCATCGCCCCCGCTCTGGGCGCGTAACCCCTTTGCGGCCCGCTCCTTCCCTGTGGAAGAGAACGGGCCGCGCATGGAGGAAACATGACGACAAAAGCCGTGACTCTTGCGCGGAAAAACGGAACCGGCGCGGACCTGCTGCTGCCCCGCACCAGCGCCGACCTTGTGGGCTATGAGAAGGAAAACAGCACCGCAACAAATGTCAGGGAAGCCCTGGACGAGATGAACGACAACTTTCAGGGGGAAAAGCCCGGCATCGTGAAACGGGTGGAGACGCTGGAAGAAAAAGTTCAGCCTTTCACCGCCCCCACAGCCGGCACGCCGGGCAAGGCGGGGCTGGTGCCCGCGCCTCACCCCACTGCCCCCATGCTACAGCCGCTACGCACGTTTGGAATCAATGGTATTTTCAATACGCTCACTATGGGCAGTTTTGATATTTCCTGGGAAAGGCCAGACTCAACCAATATTGTGCTTGGCGCAAGATATGTACAACCCGGAACCAGCGTGGACGCCATAGCATACGCCGGGGATTTTTATTGCGACGCATGGAACGTACCCGGTATTTCAGGTGCTCTTACCGGCCTTCTTATACGGCGGGATCCGGGTACATACGGCATGGAAGAAGAAGGAGTCAGAAGCTCGTATGAAATATTGTACGATTTGTCTTTTGACGCCATACGCTTCCGTAAGACGACAGGCGGATTTGCTGCCGGAGGCTCATATTCATGGTCAGCTTGGGACACTCTGGCAGGAGGAGGACTCAGTGCCCCCATGCCGACGGCTGCTGGCGTGGGACAGGTGTATCTTCTGCCTTATGGCAGTGGGATTCTGCCTTATGGCGGCACATGGGTAGTCGTCAGCTGGGGCATTAATATCGCTGGAGGCTATTCAGAAGGCTCCGTCCAGTTTCTTGCCGGCGGTTCAGCCATTGGCTTTGCAGGCACTGGATTTGTTCTGGCTCAATGCCTCTATGCTTAACGCGAGGTGACAACTCATGATATCCTGGCAATCTTTTCCCATCACCCGGCGCGCGGACGGGTCATACGTTATTACCAATAACGGCCTTCCCTACCATGTCCCCAATAGCGATGGCTTCACCGCCCTCTGGGCAGAGGTCGACACCTACGCGCAGGCACATCCCGAACAGGTGACCGATGAACCCGCGCCGCCCGTGCCCACGGAAGAGGAACTTCTGGCCCGTGCCAAGACGCTCAAAACTTCCGAGTTCGACCGGGCCATGGCCGATATCGACGCGAAACTCGCTCGTTCAACCAGCGACATTGTGGCCGCCATGCTCACCCCCGCGACGCTGGCGGCGGAAACTGACGCGGCTCTCCTGAGCGCAGACGAGCTGGAAAAAAGCAAGACAATCTTTGTGACCCTGCGCTCGATTCAAAAGCGGAACCGCATCCTGCGCAAGCAGGTGACAGCGGCGGAGAACATTGAAGAAGTACAGGGAATCGAGCCTACCCGATATGACCTCACCGACGGATGAAATAACCGCACAGGCAAAGCCATGCCCTCCGGGCTCGATATCATCAGCACGGCATTGACACGGAAAAAAGGGAGCCTGACATGCGCATCGCCTTTCGCAATTTTACCGGGGGGGAGTTGTCGGACACTCTTTCCGCCCGCTACGATCTGGGGCGTTTTCAGACCTCGGCCCGGCACATGGAGAATTTTCTGCCCAACCTGCACGGCGACGCCGTACGCAGGCCGGGTATGCGCTTCATCGCGGAACTGGACGGCCCTTCCGTGCTTCTGCCCTTTACCTTCAATTCCGAGGCGGATCAGAATTTCGTGCTGATTCTTTCGGAGGAGCGGCTGCGCGTTTCCGACGGCACACGGCTGCTGGATGCGGACGTGGCCACGCCCTACCGGGCGGAAGACCTCTACGCGATTTCGCACAGGCAGGTCGGGGACGTGGTGTATCTGGCGCATAAAAAGTACCCGCTGGGCAAGATCATCCGATCCGGTTCGCCGGGAGCCTATGTGTGGAGCTATCAGACCGTTGTTCTGAACTCTTCGCTTGCCGCGCCGGGCGCGCCCGCAGCGGCCTTTGTGCGCGGCAACGCGGACGACACGGCGGAACTTGGCTTCACCCTGCGCTACAAGGTTGTCGCCGTGGACAGGAAGGGCATGGAATCCCTGCCCTCCCCGGCGGGGGAGGCCGTGGGCAAGCATCCCTCCGACTGGGTGGTGGGCAACCACGTCGACATCAACTGGCCCGCCGTGGAAGGGGCGGAACAGTACAACATCTATCGGGAGGAAGCGGGCTATTACGGCTTCATCGGCGTGGCTCAGGCCGGAAATATCGCGGGGGGGACGATATCCGGCCTGCAGGCGGGAACGCAGGTCGGAAATCTTGTGTATTTCGGCGGAACCATCAGGCGGGAAATCGTTAAAAGCAACGGAAACCCGGAGGCGGACGACTCCGATGTCACCAGTGACCTTGCTGTCAGTCCCGCCCCCGGACAAAATGCTTTCGCGCTGGACGGCAAACTTTTTGTCTGGTGCACGAAAACAACGACAACAATAACATGGAAAAGACACCACAACAAGGACGGCACATGGTGGACACGTTCCATTTCCACTGACACTCAGCGTTTCTGGGCAATGGTCGCGCCTGTCGATCCGGCGCAGCCTGCCGGGAACTATCAGACGTATCAAACCGGGGATACAGGCACTTCCCCGGATGCGCCGTCAGGAACTATCGGCGTTTACACGGTAAGGCCCTTCTATTCCGGCGGAGGAATCGTTTCCTTCGTGGACAACAATTACGAGGCCGACACCTCCGACACCCCGAAAGAGGACTGGAACCCCTTTGCCGACGGCAATCATCCCGCCACCGTGGCCTTTCATCAGCAGAGGCTGGTGCTGGGCGGCACGGCCTCCTCGCCGCAGAGTTTTTATCTGTCGCGCACCGGGGATTTCGAGAATTTCCGCAAGTCCCGTCCGCTCATGGACGACGACCCCGTGGAATATGTGCTTGCCTCGGGCAGCATCGACGCCGTGCAGTGGGTGGAGAGCTTCGGGGATCTGCTGGTGGGAACCTCCGGCGCGGAATACAAGGCCACCGGCGAGGGCGGGGTGATTACGGCAAAATCCGTGAACATCACGTCCCAGTCGTACTGGGGCAGCGCCGGACTGGCTCCGATCATCGTGGGAAACTCCGTGCTGCATGTCCAGCGGCATGGGGCGCATGTGCGCGACCTGTTCTATTCTCTGGAAAAGGACGGCTACGCGGGCAACGACCTGTCCGTCATGGCCCCGCATCTCTTCGAGGGACACAGCCTCGTCCAGTGGGCCTACCAGCAGTCCCCCGGCTCGCGCGTCTGGATTGTGCGCGACGACGGCGTGCTGCTCTGTCTGACCTACATGAAGGAACACGACATTTCCGGCTTCACCCGCCACGTCACGGACGGGGAAGTCCTCTCCGTGGCGTCTGTCAGCGGAGACAACGAGGATGCGGTGTTTTTCGTGGTGCGCCGGGCCGGACGCTGCTTTCTGGAACGGCTGGCCGGGGAATTCGGACGGAACGACCCCATGGCCGAAGCCTTTTTCGTGGACTGCGGCGTCACTGTCCGCAGCGAGGAGGCCGTGGAGGAAATCGGCGGGCTGGAACATCTGGAAGGACGCGAGCTTGCCGCGCTGCTGGACGGCTCCCCCGCGGAGGGGCTGACCGTGCGGAACGGGAAAATCGTCCTGCCGTACCCCGCAAGGGTGATCCATGCGGGTCTGCCCTATGTCTCGCTGCTTTCCCCTTTCCCCCTCGAGGCCGATACACAGAACGGCAGTACCCTGGGCAGACGCCGGGCCTGCGGCAGATGCGTCATCCGCCTGCACCGCTCCGTGGGCGGGAAGCACGGGGCCTCCGGCGACGTGAACGCGATGTATGACATTCCCTTTCTGCCGGAAAGCTATGGCGCGGCCTGCGAGCCGTTCTCCGGCGACGTGGAGATCAATCCCGGCATGGGGCAGGACGCGGAGGCCAGCCTGTGGATAGCCCAGGACAGACCCCTGCCCTTTCAGGTCGTCGCAATCGTCTGCGATGTGGATTTCGGGGAGGCGTAGGGCATTTTCGTTTTGAAAATGCTCCCGCAAGCGAGACTCCGCCGCGACGCCCCCCCCGCCGCATGACCGTGCGGCATGGAGGGGACATGGAGCGCGGGCGCGGCGTTTTCCGCGCGAAACGCAGGCGGGAGCGGGTATCGGCAACGCCGATCGAGCGTCATGAGGAGGCCGCGGAAGAAAGGCTCCGCGGAGCCTTTGGGCGGTGCAGCTTCACGGGGCGCAGGCGATCCGGCCGTGGCTGCATGCCGCCTGTGCCGGAGCAAAACGATACGCCCCGCGCAACGCTGTCAACACGGCTCCATGACAGAGCCATTGGGAATGACTGTCAAGAAGAGGGTATGGAAATGACATTGGAATTTCGCCGGGAACGGCTGTTCCCGGATACATTCGGGGAAATGCGGGAGCTGCTGGAACGGCACTGGGACGAGGTGGCGCTCAAGGATGTTTCCGGCCCGCTGGATATTGACGAGAATATGTACCGTCTTCTGGAGGCAAACGGGAATCTTGTTCTCGTCACCGCGCGGGAAGACGGCGTTCCGGCCGGCTACGCGGCCTATCTTCTCGGGCCGAACCCGCATTACCGCTCCCTTGCGGTGGCCGAGGCGGATGTGTTCTACCTCGCGCCGGAATACCGCCGGGGACTGGCCGGGCTGCGTCTGCTCCGGGCGGCGGAACGCGAGTGCGTCAGAGCCGGAGCGCGGATCATCCAGAACAAGGTCAAGCTCGCGCATGACTGCGGTCGGCTCTTCGAGCGCATGGGCTACACGGCGGCGGAAAAACTTTATGTGAAGGCGGTGGGCTGATGGCTTTTTCAGCGGGCGTGGCCACACTTTTTTCAGCGGGACTGGGGGCGTATTCCTCCATACAGCAGGGGAAGGCGCAGGCGCGGCAGGCGGAAGCGCAGGCGAACATCGCCCGGCAGAATCAGGAGCTTGCGGAAGATCAGGCAGGCGCACAGCGGCGGGAAGGCTATGAAAACATGGTGCGCAAGCGGCAGGAAGTCGCGGGCATCGTGGCACGGCAGCGTGCCGCGGGCGGCGCGTCCGGCGCGCAGGTGGATACGGGCGGACTGCTCGATCTGAACATGGACACCCGCGAACAGGGCGAAGCCGACGCACTGAACCTGCTCCAGCAGGGATATGACCAGGCATGGAACAGCGACATGCAGGCGTGGAACTACGGCAATCAGGCCGCGGCCCATGATCGGCAGGCCGCTTCCGCGAAAGGCGCGGGCTGGTGGAATGCGGGTTCCACGCTCCTCAGCGGGCTCGCCTCGGCGGGGAGCATGTTCGGCAAGGCCGGAGAAACCGTGAACGCCGCGAAAAACGCGAACACAAAACTGCCCTGGTACGGGAAATTTTATACATGGTGATGCGCGTTCCGGACAAGATACAGGGCCTGTCGATTCCCGAATATCATCGGCAGATGGCGTATTACGCGGGGGCGGGGCGAACGGCCCGCGCGGATGACGCCTTCGCGCGCATCGGCGCGGACGCGGACAGCGGGAGGTGGAGCGCCGCGGGCAGGTTTGCCGGGGCCGTGGAGGACGCGGCGGGGGC
>ENA-UEOJ01002407-UEOJ01002407.1-human-gut-metagenome-genome-assembly--contig:-NODE-2407-length-11141-cov-7.747198_pt1 | contig 11141 bp, 10 predicted proteins | sample MGYA00242885_ERZ507886 | MGnify/ENA primary metagenome ERZ507886 (study PRJEB26167, sample SAMN06115505) | human gut metagenome | host: Homo sapiens | place: China:Anhui | collected 2015-08-07... | reverse complement strand
ATTTCGGCCAGATCCTTTGAAAATTAAGTCTCTAAAGGCCATTGGGAAGAATCAAGCATTTTACAGAGCTTCCTTAATTCTCCGGAACCCTTGATTTCTTCCAAGGTTTTAAAAGAACTCGTCGCAAATAAAGAAAACGCTCAGGTTTTATCCAGGAACGATGCGTCTGATTTAGTCGGTGCGATCAGAGAGATACCGGGGCTTGGCTGGTACGTCGGTGTTTTTAAGAAGGAAGAGGATAGAGAATCAGCAATCATCTCGATGGCGGCGACAAACAGCCTGATCTTCTTCTTCCTTTTGCTAGTAACGTTTATTTTGGCTTCCTACTCTGTTCGTCCCTTGACCGAGTCTGTTAATAAACTCATTGAGCAGGTGAGAGAAGGCAAGGCCGTTCCGACTGAAGCGGAAAAAGTCCATCATCCCGAAGAACTCGTTGAGCTTCAGAAAGCTTTCTGTCGCTTGTTGGCGAAATTGAAATCTCACCAGAAATCTGAAGGCGCGCTTAGTGAACTGAGCGAATCTGATGTCCAAAAAGAAGTCGAGCTTCTTAAAGAACAATATGAATTCCTGCAGGCGCTGATTACCCTTCTGCCGTCTCCGATGGCCATTGTGGATGAAAACGGCTTTGTTCGTTTCTTAAATCAGTCCGCCTCTAAGTTCTTTGACAAAGCAGTAGCCGGAGCGAATTTCGCTCAAATGCTCAAAGAAAAGTTTGAAGAAGACAATTTCGGATTTAACTTTCACGGTATGTCAGAAGAAAAAATCCTCAAGACCAAGGATACGAGGGAGGATTTCCTGCTTCAGAGAAGAGAGTTGCCGCCGATCAAAGGAACACGACGCAGTGTTTACTTACTTTCGCAGTTCAAAGAGCCCGACTGGAATTCGAAATAAGACACGCCTAAAGAAGGCAGGAACTTTTCCAGCACATCTTTCACCGAGAGGATGAGGCTTCGGTCATTGGTGCATGGGTGGCAGTCAATATGTTCCGCGTTCAAGATTCTGCTGTCGATGTAGAGCGAAATTTCTTTGTTTTGATCAAAGATCAGACCAAGTAAAGAAACGGCGCCTGGGAAGGTGTGCATGAGTCGGGACAAATCCTCGGGAGAGGCAAAAGAAAGATGACTGCTTTTCAAAAATGCGGCCGCTTGTTTGGCATTAAATCGCTCTTCCCCCGGTATCACAAAGAGAAAAAATTGTTTCTTATTCTTAACTAAAAGCGTCTTACAGCACGTAGAACCAAACTCTTTTGCAATTTTTAACCCTTCCTCACACGTCGTGATGGGTAAGTGATTCAAGGCTTTGAACGGAATGTTGTGTGTACGAAGAAAGTCCTCAACTTCTTGGGTAGTGTTGTCCATAAGAGCTTGTAAGATTTTGTGTCCGTTTTGGAAAGTATTATATAGATGCGGTATACACTTACGACAAATTATCAGCCTAACCAAGTGAGAAACTTATGGCAGCAGCAGAAATCGGTTCGTTTCCGCCCGGCGTGAAACGCTTTTTTCTTTTAGGGGCACCAATTATAGCCCTTATTATTTATTGGATACTTCCGAACACTTATACGGATATCCATAACCAAGTCCTTCCTTTTAATCCTCACGCCAAAGCTTGTTTGGCCGTCGTGGTTTGGATGGTCCTTTGGTGGCTTTTTGAACCGGTTCCGATTCCGGTGACTTCGCTTCTTCCCATTCCGCTCTTTCCCCTATTAGGGATCGCTAAACCTGCGCAGGCAATGGCGCCGTACGCATCAGGTACGATTTTCCTGTTCATGGGCGGTTTTATTCTGGCGATTGCCGTTCAGCGCTGGCGTCTGGATAAGCGCATTGCTTTAACCACATTAAAACTCGTAGGCGCCAAGGCGCCTGCGATTGTGGGCGGTTTCCTCTTGGCGAGCGGTGTGCTTTCCATGTGGGTATCCAACACGGCAACCGCGGCCATGATGGTTCCGATTGCGATGGCCGTTCTTTCCTTAGTGCGAGCTAAAAAAGCCGGCGGTCCGATCGATCAGGAAGAAGAAAACTTCAGCGTCGCCATGCTGCTTGCCGTTGCCTATGGTGCCTCTATCGGCGGTATGGCCACCATTATCGGTTCGCCTCCTAACGGCATTTTTGCGCGTTTTATGGAGCAGAACTTCAATGATCCGATTTCGCTTGCGCATTGGATGAAGTATGGCATGCCGCTTACACTTATTCTGCTTCCGCTGTGCTGGTTCCTTCTGACTAAGGTTCTCTTCCGTAAGACCATGAAGGAAATCGAAGGCGGCGCTCAGTGGGTTCAGTCCGAATTGAATAAATTAGGACCGATCGGCAAGGGCGAAATGATCGTTCTGATCGTCTTCTGCTCTGCGATCCTTCTGTGGTCCTTCGGCGGTGTGTTAAGAGGTCTGGATTTCGGCGGCACAAGGCCGTTTGCTTCGCTCTCTGACGCCGCAATTGCGATGATCTGCGCCATCGTGCTGTTCTGTATCCCTGTGAACAGAGACCATATGGTTTTGGATTGGTCGGATATGAAAGAGCTGCCCTGGGGCGTTCTGCTCTTGTTCGGCGGCGGTCTTTCCATGGCTGCCGGTCTGCAGATTACGGAATGCGGTCAGATTATCAGCGCAAACGCAGGCGTTCTAGCCGGACTTCCGCGCTGGGCAATCCTTATCGGTGTGAGCTTGCTCGTGATGCTGGCAAGTAACTTCACATCGAACACGGCGCTTGCCGCAACACTCATGCCGCTCCTAGCTTCCGCGGCTGTTCCGATGGGCGTGCCTGCCGAGCAGCTGCTGATGGTGACGGCTCTGTCTGCATCCTGCGCATTCATGATGCCGGTCGGAACACCTCCGAATGCGATCGTGTTCAGTACCGGACGCATCAAGATTATGCAGATGGTTTCTGCCGGTGCGGTTCTGACGCTTGTCTCAGTCGTCGTCATTGGACTGTTCGCAGCAACATTCATCAACTAATCTTTTGAACTCGCAGAGGGGGGCCGAGGGCCTCCCTTAAATTTTTGTTGCAAAGCCAGCGCTGACGGCCGAATGAAGTGCGGCCGTTTGGTAAAATACGGCCTTCGATCAAGGCTTCCAAATGATTCCAAGACTTAAATTGGTAAACGTCACCAAGCGATACGGGTCAACCGTTGCGAATGACGCAATATCGCTTGAGGTAATGCCGGGGGAAATTTTGTCCGTGCTCGGAGAAAACGGAGCAGGCAAAAGTACCCTGATGAAGATTATCTTCGGATCTGTCACGCCCGATGAGGGCGAGATTTATTTTGACGGACGAAAAGTTAATATCTCGTCTCCTGCGGACGCGCGCGAACTCGGAATCGCGATGGTGTTTCAGCACTTTGTCTTGTTTGAGACACTGACTGCTAAAGAAAATATTCTTTTGGGAATGCCTGAAGGCACTGATCCCAAGGAATTAGAAAAAGAGATTATTGAAAAAAGCCGCCATTACGGCATCGAAGTTGATCCGAACGCGATTGTTAATGATCTCTCCATGGGCGAGCGGCAAAGAGTGGAAATTCTCCGCGCGCTATTAACCAATCCGAAGCTTTTGATTCTTGATGAACCGACCTCGGTTCTTTCTCCTCTCGCGCTACAGGCCCTCTTTAAAACCCTGCGCCAGCTGTCTTCCGAAGGCGTTTCCATCATCTTCATTACGCATAAGCTCAATGAAATTCGTGAACTTTCCAAACACTGTACGGTGATTCGAAGCGGCAAGGTGGCAGCCAACATCAATCCTCAGGAAATGACCGAGCAGGAGCTCGCCAAGCTTATGATCGGCAGCGACCTTCCTGAAATCATGTCTCGACCGGAAATCAAACCGCATCCCGGTTTGGAAGTCTGTTTCCAAGGTGAAGAGGTTGGCTTTAAGAGCCGCTACCCGCTCTACGGCAAGATTAACGTTCCCTGCGGCCGAATCGTCGGCGTGGCCGGTATCTCCGGAAACGGCCAGGCAGAGCTTATGAAGGCAATCAGCGGCGAAGTACTGCTGCCCAAAAACTGTATTTCTATCGTCGGCTCTTTTGCCGGAGACCTTCGCGTTAAACACAGACGCGCTTTAGGTCTGCGCTATGTGCCCGAACAGCGCTTGGGTGAAGCGACTGTTCCGGAAATGTCCTTGGAAAGCAACACGCTGCTGACCAGTAATTTGTTCTTAGCCAAAGGTTTTATGCGCAACAAGATGATCGCGCGCTTTACGCGTTCGATTATTGAAAAATTCCATGTCCGCTGCGGCGGTCCCAAAGCTCCGGCTGAAAGCCTTTCCGGCGGAAATCTGCAGAAATTTATTGTGGGTCGAGAGCTGCTTCATAACCCGAAGGTGATGGTTTTGAATCAGCCGACTTGGGGTGTGGACGCGGGCGCCGCAACGCTTATCCGCAATGCCTTAATCCGTCAGAGGAGCGGCGGGAGCGCGATTTTAGTGGTCAGTGAAGAACTCGACGAACTGTTTGAAATTTGTGATGAGTTGGTTGTGATGAGCGAAGGCAAAATTTCTCCTCAAGTCAAAACAAAAGATGTCAGCGTTGAAGAGATAGGACGATGGATGTCCGGTCTTTGGCCTGATGCTAAGGAGTCGTGATGAATTTTCCTTTAGCACTCTATAACCGCCAGCGTCCGAGCCGCTTTCTTTCTGCGGCGTCTCCGTTTATAGCGGTTCTCTTGACGCTTTTGATCGGATGCTTGATTTTTGCCGGGATGGGCAAAGATCCGATGCATTCCATGTACGTGTTTATTGTCGAGCCTTTGCTCACACTGCGGGGCTGGGGAGAGTTGGGCGTAAAAATGACGCCGCTCATTCTCTGTGCATTGGGCCTATTGGTTTGCTACCGAGCAAACGTGTGGAACATCGGTGCGGAAGGCCAATTAATTGTCGGCGCGCTTGCCGGCGGCGTGGTTGCATTGCAGGCTAGCCCCGAAGCCTCTCAGCTCTACATGATTTGGGTCATCCTGGCTGCGATGGTCGGCGGTGCGTTATACGCCGGCATCGTGGCCTGGCTCAAAGACAAATGCAATGCCAATGAAATCTTAGTTTCTCTGATGCTCGTCTATATTGCCGAGCTTTTCCTTTCCTGGGCGGTTCAGTCCCCGCTGCGAGATCCTCAGGGCTTGGGATTCCCGCAAAGTCCGATGTTTGAGACGGCAGCCACGCTCCCGATCATGATTCCGGGTACCCGAATGCACTGGGGTGGGGCTCTCGTTTGCTTTGCCTTGTTCGGCATCTGGCTCATCATGTCGAAGATGTTTATCGGTTTCCAGGTGCGCGTTTCCGGCATGGCGCCTAAGGCAGCTGCTTACGCGGGCTTCTCCAATCGAGCCATTATTTATTTTGTGTTGCTTCTTTCCGGTGCTTTAGCCGGATTGGCCGGTGTGATCGAAATCTGCGGTCCGATCGGACAGCTCACGCCCAAGATCTCCCCGGGATACGGCTTTGCCGCGATTATTGTGGCTTTTGTGGGGCGCTTAAAACCACTCGGAACCATTCCTGCAGCTTTCATCATGGCGCTCTTTTACCTCGGCGGTGAACTAGCTCAGTCCAGACTCGGAACGCCGGCTGCTTTGACGGGTGTGTTCCAAGGTCTCTTGCTCTTCAGCATCATGGCTTGTGATTCTCTGATTTTCTGCAAATTAAAGTGGGTCGGATTTAATTCCGCGAAGGGGGCCGCATGAGTGTTGCAGCTTCTTTAATTGCCACGACGATGAATGCAAGCACACCGCTGCTGCTTGCAGCGCTGGGAATTTTGGTTGCCGAACGCTCCGGCGTCCTGAACTTAGGCGTCGAAGGCATCATGCTGATGGCGGCCATCGCAGGCTACATGGCAACGGTTGAGACCGGAAGTTTTGCGGTCGGATTTATTGCTGCCGTTGCAGTGGGTATTTTGTTTGCATTGTTCTTTGCCATTTTCGCTGTGGGCTTAAGGGCCAATCAGCAGGCATCCGGCTTGGGTGTAGCGATTTTCGGCGGTGGCTTATCCGCCTACATCGGCATTCCTTATCAAGGCGCCGTGCTCCCTGAAAGAGCGGCTGACGGCATTCCGTTCTTAGACCAGATCCCTTTCCTCGGACAAGCTTTTTTCAGCCAGCATTGGATCGTTTATTTGTCCTTGCTCATGATTCCGGCTGTTTGGTATTTCTTGTTCAGAACCAGGCCCGGGCTGGTCGTGAGGGCCGTCGGAGAATCGCCGTTTTCAGCAAACGCTTTGGGATACTCGGTTCCGATGATTCGATGCGCGACGCTGGCTTTCAGCGGAGCCTGTATCGGGCTTTCCGGCGCTTATTTGTCGCTCATCTATACACCCTTATGGGTGGAAGGCATGATTGCCGGCAGAGGCTGGATTGCGCTGGCGCTGGTGACCTTCGGTACTTGGCGTCCGTTCAGAGTGTTCTTAGGCGCGTACTTGTTCGGCGGCATGACCATGCTGCAGATGAATCTTCAGAGTATCGGAATTTCCGTTCCGACTCAGTTTATTTCCATGGCGCCTTATGCGGCGACGATTATCGTTTTGGCGCTGATTTCGAGAAATCCGACTTGGATTCGTCTGAACATGCCGGCTTCTCTCGGAAAGCCGTTTAACCCGCATTGATGATTTTTGTTTACCTTTCTTTAAAGGAGAAAGACAGTGAAGATGTCTTTAAAACTGGTTGCAGCTGCGGCTGCTGTTGCTTCCGCTTTTGCTTTGAGCGCCTGCGGAGACAAAAAAGAAGCTGTCCCGGCTAAACCGGCAACACCGGCAGCTCCTGCCGCTCAGTCCAAGGCAGCTGAACCCCTGAAAGTCGGTTTTGTGTATGTGGCTCCGATTGCGGACGTTGGCTATACAAAACAACATGACATCGGCCGTATCTACGCTATTGATAAGGTAGGTAAAGATAAAGTCACGACGACATTCGTGGAGAATGTTCCTGAAACTGCTGACGCAGAACGAGTTATTCGTCAGATGGTTGCCGACGGCAACAAGCTGATTTTCGGAACCAGCTTCGGCTACATGAACTACATGCAGAAGCTTGCTAAAGAATACCCGGATGTGAAATTCGAGCATGCCACCGGTTACAAGACTGCGCCCAACATGACGAATTACAACATTCGCTTCTACGAAGGCCGCTATCTGGCCGGTATGCTTGCCGGCGGTGCAACTAAGAGCAACATCATCGGTTATGTCGCTCCGTTCCCGATTCCTGAAGTTCTGCAGGGTATCAACGCCTTTACATTGGGTGCCAAATCCGTTAATCCGAATATTCAGGTAAAGGTGATTTGGACCAACGCTTGGTACGATCCTCCCAAAGACACCGACTCTGCCAAGACTCTGTTGGGTCAAGGGGCGGACATTCTCACTCAGCACACCAATACCAGTGCTGTAGCGAGTGCTGCTGAAGCTGCAGGAAAAATGGTTATTCCGTACAACAGCGACATGAAGTCTGTTGCTCCGAATGCCCAGATTGCTGCTCTTGTGCTGAATTGGGGACCGTACTACGCCAAGAAGATCCAGCAGATGATCGACGGCAAGTGGGATCCGACACCGGTTTGGATGCACTACAAAGACGGCGCAATGTCTCTTGAAGGAGTTCGCACCGATAAGATTCCTGCCGATATCGTGAAGAAGATGGAAGAAGTGAAGGCCAAGATCGAGAGCGGTGAATTCCATCCGTTTACGGGGCCGATCAAGACCAACGACGGCAAAGAAGCTGCTAAGGCAGGCGAAGTTCTGAAGGATGACCAGCTTCAGACGATGAATTACTATGTTGACGGTGTGATCGGAAAGGTTCCCAACTAATCCTAAAAGTCGGGGAATAAATACATCTTGATCCGAGTCGGCTAAATATTTCTTAAAAACCTATTGAAAAATATAGGTTTTTTCTTGACTTTAAGATGTGTGTATTATAATTATAAGCATATTTAAAGAAGGTTCCTGATCATGTCTAAGCCAATAACCGGAAAAACTACCACCTCTGTTTGGAAGCAAAAGCGTAAAAACGGCGATATTTACGTCTGGGAAAGACAAACTGTTTACATTCCGGAGACGCGCAAGACCAAGGAACTCTCCCGAAAACTGCTCGGCAAGATTCCTGCCGGATCGACCGACGGAGAAATCGTGCCCACCAGGCCCAAACGCAAAAAGACCGAGGATGCAGTACCTCAGTCCTCGACACGTTCAAAAATTGGATCAACTTCGCTTCTGCGTTGGGTCGGCGAGCAAAGCGGTATTACAGAAGATTTGCTCTCTTGCATGGATGAGGGCTCGGCTAAAAAGGTAGACACGATTGCTCAGTTTTGGTTGGCTAATCAGGGTGACAGACTGCAGAGAATGCAGAAGTGGCAGTTCCTTCATCCCACTCCTTATCCGGAGCCGATTTCAAAGGACGTTTACCACGACTTGTTTGAATATCTCGGATTAAACGAAGGCATCGTTCAAAACTACTTCCTTGCCAGAGCTAAACGCTGCCATAAGGAGGACGCGGTTGCCTTTGACTCTTCAACCGTCTCTTCATACTCCCGATACATTAAGGAAACTCGTCAGGGTTTTAACAAGGCCGGTGACGGTCTGGACACCGTTAAGCTTCTCACGTTATTTGATTTAGCGACGCACCAGCCCATCGCATTTGCACGCGAACCGGGAAACTTGGCCGATGTCTCCGGCATAGAAAACGCTCTAAAGCAGTTCTCGTTCTTAAACATCTCCAAGGCTCAAATCGTTACCGACAAGGGGTATTACAGCCAGAACAATATCGGACAGATGCTGCGCAAACACATCAAATTCCTGACGGCTGCGTCTATAGATCTGTCTTGGGTTAACCACCACCTCCAGAAAAACAAGTCCGGACTGGAAACCGCCTCAAGCCTTTGCCCTTGGGACTTCAACATCCATGGCATTACGGTTCCGGTTGATGCTGAGTTTACCTACCAAAGACAGCGGAACAGAGGCGAAGCAGCCAAGGGCGACACTCTCAGTGAAACAAGGCGGTTATACCTGCACCTCTATCTGAACCGCGAAAGGGTTGGAGAGGATGAAAAACGCCTTGCGACAGATCTTATGTCCCTAAAGAACGATATTGAAAAAGGCCTGTGGGATGAGCTCAGTGAATCAGCTCAGAAGAAGGTAGAAAAATATCTCAACACAAGCCGGCTCGGCAGAGGCGGCAAGCTCAAAGTTACGATAAACGAAGACGCCTACGCTCAGGCCAGGAAAGATTACGGCTACTTTGCCCTTGTCTCCAACAAAGCTGAGGACTGCTTCGAGGCCCTAAGAAAGTACCGTTTACGTGAAAAGATTGAAGAAGCGTTTAAGGACACGAAAAATCGTCTGGACGGTACGCGCACCCGCGTCTGGGACGGAGATACCCTCAAAGGACGTATGTTCTGTCAATTTGTTGGGCTTGGATATCAGTGCTTCCTGCACACGAAGATAAAGGAACTCAAAGAAAAACTTGAGTTGAGCCTCTGCGACAAAAAGCTTGCAGAAAAGGACAAAGATCAGAACGCCGACCTGCTCAAATGGCTGAAAAAACAATCAATGCAAAGTTTAATCGACTGGTTCGACTGCATTGAATTGACGAGCCTAAAGAGTGAGGTTGGGACCGTTACACAGAGAAGCGGAGATGCGAAACGTGACCGATTGTTCTTTACATTGCTGGGGATACCGGGATTTGAAGAGAAGCCGCAGTATCAGCTAAAGGTCAGTCCATAGAAATCTGATGTGACCTTTATCCGACGTTTAGGCTTATTAGTTTGAAGATCTTCAAAACTCCCCAATAAAAGTTTATTTCCTGTGTTTCAGAGAAATTCTAGGCTGGCAAGTTAACACGAAAAGAAAAAATAAAAATCTGCCTCAAGCCTCGACAATTCGGCCTTTGCGCAGAATCAAGGGCTAACTGAATAAGTCCGTATGTCACCAAAGTATTAGTCCCTGATGTCACCAAAATGGCAATGGCAAAAACATCGTCCGGCGTCAGAATGAACCCATAAATTTTCAATCAACCATTCTGGTAAAGGAGAAATGATGGGATTATCAAGACGAGTTTTCATGGACGCATCGTTAAGTGCAGCGACAGCTTCCGTTATGGCGGTGACTAACGTTGCAGAAGCTTCAGCAAAGAAACCTCAGAAGTGGGACAAGACAGTTAATGTTGTCATTATCGGTTCCGGTGACGCCGGTCTTGCAACTGCAGTATCTGCCGCAGAACGCGGCGTAAAGGATATCCTGGTTCTTGAAAAACTTGCCTTCTTAGGCGGCAACACCGCGATTGCAACAGGTGCATTCAATACTGCCGATCCGAAACAGAAAGAACAGGGCATTGAAGACAGTCCCGAACTTCATGCTCAGCAAACACTCAAAGGCGGTGATTTCCGCGGTAATCCGGATCTCGTCAACACGCTCACTCATAACTCTTACGACACATTGAAGTGGTTAGAGTCCAAAGGCGTTAAGTTCCAGCCCAAGATCCTTCAGGTTTACGGCGCTCTTTGGCCGCGTTCTCATGCAACAGCAGCCAGCAAAGGTTCCGATTATATTCGCGTACTTTCCGAAGAAGCTAAGAAGCTTGGCGTGATGATTCAGACACAAGCTAAAGTCGTGGACATCATCCGCGAAAACCAATTGAGCGGAAGAGTCCTCGGTGTCGAATATGTGAATAAAGACGGTCAGCATGTCTTTGTCCGAGCTCTTAAGGCCGTTGTTGCCTGCCCGGGCGGATTTGCTGCTAACCGTGAAATGAGATCGATGCACGATCCCCGTCTGTACAACCTGACAACGACAAACAACCCTGCTGCTTCTACGGGTGAAGTACTTGTCATGATGCAGGATATCGGCGCCGATGTTACCGGTATGGACCATATCTAGTGCAACCCCGGCTGCCCTCCGGGACGCAAGCTCAGAGTCAATATGTTCTCTTGGCCTCAGAATATGATCATGGTTGGTTTCGACGGAAAGAGATTTATTGCCGAAGACTCCAGACGTGACCAAATGCGTGATGCAATTCTTGCACTTCCGAAGCAGACAGCATTTTGTATTCAGGACGACTACGGCCAGAGTCTAAACAACGTCGGTCATCAGAAAGACAATCTGAAAGGATTGGAGACCGGGGACCAGGGGCTACGCATGAATTTATTTGTTAATTAGTGTGGCCAACGCCTCCAGAGCAGCCGTCGGAGACTGCAGCT
>ENA-UEOJ01002404-UEOJ01002404.1-human-gut-metagenome-genome-assembly--contig:-NODE-2404-length-11146-cov-4.441774_pt1 | contig 11146 bp, 10 predicted proteins | sample MGYA00242885_ERZ507886 | MGnify/ENA primary metagenome ERZ507886 (study PRJEB26167, sample SAMN06115505) | human gut metagenome | host: Homo sapiens | place: China:Anhui | collected 2015-08-07... | reverse complement strand
CTGATTATTACAGAGCGTTTAAAAAATCCCCTCCGCATCACTTTTACAGAGGGTAAAGTCGTCGTCCGCTGCCAGACGAATCTGGGCCGCGTCGTCGATGAGTTCAACGCCGAGTGCGAGGGCGACGAGGTGGAGATCGGCTTCAACAACCGCTATCTGCTGGATGCTCTGCGCAATGCCCGCACCGAGAAAGTGCGGATGGAGATCAGCGGCCCGCTCAGCCCGGTGAAAGTCCTGCCTGTGGAGGGCAGCGACTTCCTCTACCTCGTGCTGCCCGTCCGCTTTAAAAACGACTGAGAGGCGTAATAAAATGCAAAAGATCCTCATCCATACCGAATTTATCAAGCTGGATGCCCTGCTGAAATATGCAGGCCTGTGCGAGACCGGCGGCGAAGCCAAGGAGCTGGTGCAGGGCGGGGCCGTGAAGGTCAACGGCGAGGTCTGCACCATGCGCGGCAAGAAGTGCCGTCCGGGCGACACCGTCGAGCTGGACGGCCAGACCATCGAGATCGGGATGGGCGGCTGATGCGGCTGCTCTCTCTCGAGGTCGAAAATTACCGGAACATCGCCTCGGCCAGCCTGACACCGGGCCGGGAGCTGACAGTCATCTGCGGCAACAACGGTCAGGGCAAAACGAACCTCTTGGAAGCGATCTGGCTGCTCACCGGAGGCAAGAGCTTCCGGGGCGGCAAGGACGCCGAACTGGTGCGCCGGGGCGAACCCTTCGCTCTGCTCAAAGCGTCCACTCTCCGCGCACAGCAGGAGGAGCAGGAAACAGAAGAGCCGAACCGCGTCCGCCTGACCGTGGGCACACCGGACTCCCCCCGCCCGGGCCGGACGGCCTCGGTGAACGGGGGCGCCGTCAAGCGGGCCGCCAGCCTTGCAGGCAGTTTTCCGGCGGTGGTGTTCGACCCCGGACACCTGAGCCTTGTGAAGGGCGCACCCGAGGGGCGGCGGAAATTTCTGGATGCAGCCCTCTGCCAGCTCTACCCCGGCTATCTGACCATCTACCGCCGCTATATCCGGGCTTTGCAGCAAAAAAATGCGTTGCTTCGCCGTTCTGTAAACGGTGCTGCGCGTCCCTATGCCGAAAAAAGAGCCTTGTTGGAGGTGCTGAACGTGGAGCTGGCTCAGCAGGGCGAGGCCATCCAGCAGCGCCGCAGGGCGTATCTTGAGACGCTCGCGCCGCTGGCCTGCTCGAACTATGAAGAGCTGTCTCACGGGGCCGAGACGCTGCGCCTGCGGTATGCGGCCCAGTTTGAGCCGGGAGGGCTGGCCCAGCTCCTGCGGCAGAAAATGCCCGAGGAGCTGCGGGCCGGGCAGAGCCTCTGCGGCCCCCACCGGGAAGATCTGGAGCTCCTGCTGGACGGCCAGCCTGCAAAAGTGTATGCGAGCCAAGGACAGCAGCGGAGCGTCGTGCTGAGCCTGAAGATGGCGGAAGCCGCAGCGGCTGCCTCCATCACGGGCGAACACCCGGTGCTTCTGCTGGACGATGTGCTCAGCGAGCTGGACGACGGCCGCAAGCAGTATCTGCTGACCCGGATGCGGGAGAAGCAGACCTTCGTGACCAGCTGCGACGACACCGCTTTCCTCAAAACGGACGGCGAGGTCTACCGGATGAACGGCGGCGTACTGACGAAAGTGTGATGCAATGTATGTACACCTTGGCCGCGATTATGTCCTGAACGACCGGGACATCATCGGCATCTTCAATCTGGAAACGACGACCATCTCACCCCGGGGACGGGAGTTTCTGAACTATGCCCAGAAAAACGGGGCGGTAGTGAGCCTGTCCGATGAGCTGCCCCAGAGCTATGTGCTGGCAGATTCCCCGGTGGATACGATCTATCTCTCGGAGTTGTCGCCGGCTGCACTCAAACGGCGCACGGAGACAACAGTCGCTAACCTGGACAGCAGGGTGCTACAGCTTCCGAAATATTGAGCTTTGTTCGTCCGGCGTGGGCCTGCCCGGTACGCCAGCGGCTCCCTTATCAGGAGAGCTGGCAAAGCCGACAGGCTTTGACTGAGAGGTTCAATTACCAACCAGCGATTTATCGCTTTTACAAATAGTAACGAAAAAACGAAACAAAACAAAAGGGAGAAAGGAAATGGCAGAGGAAATCATTACCAGTACCAACGCAGAAACTGCGACGGACCATGAATACAACGCCAGCGAGATCCAGGTCCTGAAAGGTCTGGAGGCAGTGCGCAAGCGCCCCGGTATGTATATCGGCTCCACCGGCGAGCGCGGCCTGCACCATCTGGTGTACGAGATCGTGGACAACGCCATCGACGAGGCTCTGGCCGGTTACTGCGACCACATCGAAGTCAAGATCCTGAAGGACAACATCATCCAGGTCACCGACAACGGCCGCGGCATCCCCGTGGATATCCAGGCGGATACCGGCCTGCCCGCTGTCACCGTCGTCTATACCATCCTCCACGCCGGCGGCAAGTTCGGCGGCGAGAACTCCGGCTACAAGGTGGCCGGCGGCCTGCACGGCGTCGGCGCGTCCGTCGTCAACGCCTGCTCGGAGTGGCTGACCGTCAACGTCCGCCGCGACGGCCGCGAGTACGAGCAGACCTTCCGCCGCGGCGACCCGGACGGCCCGCTGAAGTGCATCGGCACCGTGGACCCCAGTGTCACCGGCACCCGCGTCACCTTCAAGCCCGACCCGGAGATGTTCAAGGACACCACCGTCTACAACTTCGAAACGCTGGAAAAGCGCCTGCGGGAAGAGAGCTTCCTGAACGCCGGTGTCAAGATCACCTTGACCGACGAGCGCGAACTCTACACCCCCGTCCTCGAGGACGGCAAGGAGGGCGAGCCCACCTACCGCACCGAGGTCATGTGCTACGAGGGCGGCATCAAGAGCTTCGTCACCTATCTGGGCGAGAAGCGGGACCTCGAGGTGCTCCACCCCAATGTCATCTACCTCAAGGGCCAGACCGACCGGGGCATGGCCGAGATCGCTCTGCAGTATAATTCCAGCTACAATGAGCTGCTGCTGAGCTTCGCCAACAATGTCAACACCCCCGACGGCGGCACCCACGAAGAGGGCTTCCGCAGCAGCCTCACCCGCGTCTTCAACGACTATGGCCGCAGCCACGGCCTGCTGAAGGACAAGGACGAGAACCTGTCCGGCGCTGACGTCCGTGAGGGCCTCATCTGCGTTATCTCCGTCAAGCTGCAGGAGGCCGAGTTCGAGGGCCAGACCAAGGCAAAGCTGGGCAATACGGAAATTCGAACCCTCGTCTCCAACATGGTCTACTCCAAGCTGATGGAGTTCTTCGAGGAGAACCCCGGCGTGGCCAAGGCTATCTTCGAAAAGGCCACCCAGGCCGCCCGCGCCCGCGCTGCCGCCAAGAAGGCCCGTGAGCTGGTGCGCCGCAAGAGCGCCCTCGAGACCAGCCGGATGCCCGGCAAGCTGGCAGACTGCCGCGAAAAAGACCCCACCCGCACAGAGATCTTCATCGTCGAGGGTGATTCTGCAGGCGGCTCGGCCAAGATGGGCCGTGACTCGGCCATTCAGGCCATCCTCCCCCTGTGGGGCAAGATGCTCAATGTCGAAAAGGCCCGCGCCGACCGCATCTACGGCAACGACAAGCTGATGCCTGTCGTGCTGGCACTGGGCTGCGGCATCGGCGACGAGTTCGATATTTCCAAGCTGCGGTATGACAAAGTGTTCATCATGGCCGATGCCGATGTCGATGGTTCTCACATCTGCACTCTGATGCTCACCTTCTTCTTCCGCTATATGCGCCCCCTCATCGAGCAGGGCCATGTCTATGTGGCACAGCCCCCGCTGTTCAAGGTGCAGAAGGGCAGCACCATCAAATACGCTTACAACGACGCCGAAATGGCCCTGCTCTCGCAGGAGATGCCCGGCGCGAAGATCAACCGCTATAAGGGCCTTGGTGAGATGAACCCGGAGCAGCTCTGGGAGACCACCATGAACCCCGAGAACCGCGTCATCGTCCGCATCACCATCGAGGATGCCGAGAAGGCCGATGAGGCGTTCACCATCCTGATGGGCGATCAGGTGGAGCCCCGCCGCCGCTTTATCGAGACCAACGCCCAGTACGCAAAGCTCGACGTGTAATTGGAGGAAACAATGGAAGAAGATTATGTGATGATACCGGGCAGCGGTACCAAGATGATCATCCGGGACGTCAAGAAGGAGATCGAAACGGCGTTTCTGGATTACTCCATGTCGGTCATCGTGGCCCGCGCCCTGCCGGATGTGCGTGACGGCCTGAAGCCCGTCCACCGCCGCATCCTCTACACCATGCACGAACGCGGCAACGACCCCAGCCATCCCTACCGCAAGTCGGCGGATACCGTCGGTGCGGTGCTGGGCTCTTACCACCCCCACGGCGACGCCTCCGTTTACGACGCCATGGTCCGTCTGGCACAGGATTTCTCCCTGCGCTACCCGCTGGTGGATGGTCAGGGTAACTTCGGCTCGGTCGATGGCGACCCCCCGGCTGCTTACCGTTACACCGAGGCCCGCATGAGCCGCATGGCGGTCGAGATGCTGACCGACATCGACAAGGACACCATCAACTGGGACCCCAACTTCGACGAGACGAAGAAAGAACCCAGCGTCCTGCCCTGCCGCTTCCCCAACCTGCTGGTCAACGGCAGTCAGGGCATCGCCGTCGGTATGGCCACCAACATCCCGCCCCACAACCTCAGTGAGGTCATCGACGGCTGCGTGGCCTATATCGAGGACCCTGACATCGATCTGCCCGGCCTGATGGAGCACATCAAGGGACCGGACTTCCCCACTGCCGGCATCATCATGGGCCGAAGCGGCATCCGCGCCGCCTACGCCACCGGCCGCGGCAAAATTACTCTGCGGGGCCGTGCTACCATCGAAGAGACCAAGAATGGCCGCACCCAGATCATCATCACGGAAATTCCGTATATGGTCAATAAGGCCCGTCTTATCGAGAACATGGCCGACCTCGTGAAGGAAAAGCGCATTGAGGGCATCACCGGCCTGAACGATGAGACCAACCGCAAGGGTATGCGCATCGTGGTGGACATCCGCAAGGACGCCAACGCGCAGGTCATCCTGAACCAGCTGTACCAGTACACCCAGCTGCAGGATACCGTGGGCGTCATCATGCTGGCCATCGACCACAAGGTGCCGAAGGTTCTGACCCTGAAGCAGATGATCCAGAAGTACGTCGAGTTCCAGGATGAGGTCGTCCGCCGCCGGACCCAGTATGACCTGAAGAAGGCACGGGAGCGCGCCCACATCCTCGAAGGTCTGAAGAAGGCCACCGACATCGTGGACGAACTGATCGCCACCATCCGCGCCTGCAAGGGCGGCATGAGTGAGGCCAAGACCGCCATCATGGAGCGCTTCGGCTTTGATGACCCGCAGGCCGACGCCATCGTGAAGTTGCAGCTGGGCCGTCTGGCCGGTCTGGAGATCCTGAAGATCGAGGAAGAGCTGGGTGCTTTGCAGGCTAAGATCCGGGATTGGGAGGACATCCTGTCCAATGACGCCCGTGTGCTGGAGATCGTCAAGAATGAGCTGCTGGAGATGAAGAAGCGCTTCGGTGACGAGCGCCGCACCGAGATCGAGACCGTGAACGGCGAAGTGGACATCGAAGACCTCATTGCCGAGGAGCAGTGCGTCTATACCCTGACCGAAGCCGGTTATATCAAGCGCCAGCTCAAGGCCACCTATCAGGCCCAGAAGCGCGGCGGCCGCGGCATTTCCGGCATGACCCGCAAGGAAGAAGACATCGTGCAGGAGATGTTCGTCGGTTCCACCCACGATTATGTCCTGTTCGTCACCGACCGGGGCCGTCTGTTCCGCATCAAGGGCTACACCATCGCCGAGGGCAGCCGCACCAGCAAGGGAACCAACATCGTGAACCTGCTGCAGCTGGCGGAAGGCGAAAAGGTCACGAACATGATCTGCCAGAGCAAGGACGCAGAACAGGAGGGCGGCTTCGTGACGATGGTCACCAAGCAGGGCCTCATCAAGCGCACCCCGCTGGAACAGTACGCCAACATCCGCCGTTCCGGCCTGATCGGCATTGCCCTGAACGAGGGCGATGCGCTGGCCTGGACCCGCCTGACCACCGGCCACGATATGCTCATCGTCGCCACCCGCAACGGCCAGGCCATCCGCTTCAACGAGGAGGATGCCCGCCCGATGGGCCGCAGCGGCCACGGCGTCCGTGCCATCAAGCTGGCCGAGGGCGACGAGGTCGTCGGCGTCTGCATCTGCCGCGAGGGCGCGACTGTCCTGACCGTGACCGAAAACGGCAAGGGCCGCCGCTCCGAGATCGACACCTACCGCATCACGGCCCGCGGCGGCAAGGGCATCCGCAACTACGATGCGTCCAAGGATAAGGTCGCAGCCGTCAAGATCGTCGATGATGTGGACGATATCCTGCTGAGCAGTCAGGAGGGCATCATCATCCGCTTCCATGCCGACTCCATCCCGGTGCAGAGCCGCTATGGCTCCGGCGTCCGCGTCATGCGCCTGGGAGAGAGCGACAAGGTCATGGTCCTGGCCCGTACCGACCACGACGACGAGGCCCAGACCGCAGCCATTGAGGCCGAGGAGGGCGATGAACCCACCGCCGAGCAGCTGGCCGCGATGGAAGCTGCCGACGAGGCTTCGGCTGCGGAGACCCCCGAAGCAGACCCTGAAAACTGAGAGCAAGGCCCAACCGGTTTCCCGTTTGAAAGCACTTTGTTGTGCTTGCGCCGGTCTTTCCGGCCTGAGAGGGAAAGTTAGTCTGGACTTCGCCCGGAACGTGTGATAAAATAACCAAACAATAACAAATCCCATGGGGGAGTAGCAGGCGCTGTTTGCAGACGGCGCAGCAAGTCAACACAATGGCCGCTGGTCGCGGTCTGGCTTGCTTTCATTTGCGAGACTCATGTGTTTTGGTGCGAGTACCACGCCCAACACATGGAGTCCGGATGTAGAAAATGACCCGGAATCGGACGTGTACGCGCGCCGATTCCGGGTTTTGTTTTTTGCCGCACCAGATTCCGGTCAGATTTAGGAGGCATGTTTGTATGGAATGGAATTTCTTGTTTTTCTTCAACAGTGGATTGCTGGGCGTGGGCCTTGCCATGGATGCGTTCTCGGTCTCGATGGCAAACGGCCTGCACGACCCCAAAATGTCCGTCAGGAGGATGTGCATCATCGCAGGCACTTTCGGTGTATTTCAAGCGGTCATGCCCATGACGGGCTGGGTCTGCGTCCACACCATCGTCGAGCTGTTCTCGTCCTTTGAGATGTTCATCCCATGGATCGCCCTCATCCTGCTGGCGTACATTGGCGGCAAGATGCTGTTGGAGGGCATCCGGGGCGAAGAGACCGAGGAGGCCATTGAGCTGAGCGCCGGTGCCCTCTTCGTGCAGGGGGTGGCCACCAGCATCGACGCCCTTTCCGTCGGCTTCACCATCTCGGAGTACGACTGGACGATGGCGCTGGCGGCATCTGTTATCATCGCCGCAGTCACTTTCGTCCTCTGCATGGCCGGTCTGCACATCGGCAAACAATTCGGCACCAAGCTGGCCGGCAAGGCATCCATCCTGGGCGGCGTCATCCTCATCGGCATCGGTCTGGAGATCTTCCTCACCGGCGTCCTTTGACGGAAACGTTTTCACTGAGCCTTGTATTCACAAAAAAATCTTTCGTACATGCGCCGCAGCACGGCCCCCTGCATTTTCGGCACAGTGGACAAGAAATGCAGGGGAACTTTGGAAGAGCTGCTGTGTTTTTTGCCGGTTCGTGCGCAATTTCTGCGGCTTTGAGAAAACGGCAAAGTTTCTTTACTGAAATTTCGTACAAAGAAACGCAGCCCGGCCGTTTTTTGGTGCAGATTCCGCTTGCAAAACCTCCGGAGATTTGATATGCTCAGGGCAGAGAACAACATTTCCAACAATGGTCGGAAATGTTGCAATATCAGACCGTTCAAAGGAGGTACCGAATATGGCAACCAATATGAGCCGCCGCGTTTTTCTGAAGTGTGCAGGTGCTGCTGCACTGGCTGTGACTGCATCCGGCATCTTCGCAGGATGCTCCCCATCGGGCGGGGGATCGAAAGACACCGTATACGGTGTGGGTGAGTCCACACAGATCAATGGAGTGAACGTAAAGCTGCTGGGCTATCAGCAGGGCTTTGCATCTGAGCTTGCAGGCAATTATGCAGACAAGACACTGATTGCTATCTGCTTTGGAATCGAAAATCAATCGGATCGTGCCATCCAGATGGGCAACACCACCCAGGATCAGTTGACCAAGGTCTGGAATGCCATCAAGAACAACGATTTTGACAGCCTTTCTAAGAGTGAGTTCGTTGTAGCGGCCAAAGACCGCAAACTGGGCCATGCGGCCATCGGCTACAGCCGGATGACGGATGCGGGCATCGGTGATATCCTGGGTGCAGGATTCATGGGCACACTGGAACCGCAGAAGTCTGGCTGCATCAAGATTTTTACCATCGTTCCCAGTGACTGGGAGCAGATCGGCATCCAGTATACGCCGTTCTTTGCCCCGAACGAGACCCGCAGCTTTGTGCTGAACCGCGCCAACAACAAACTGTAACCATGCCAACGGCCCTTCCCCCAGGGCCAGGCGTTTTCTCCGACCCCACAGAAAAAGGACCCGCGCCGCAGAGCGAATGCCCTGCGGCGCGGGTCCTTTTGTGGTTGAAGCGCAAGTTTTATGATTCCGGTTCAAAATAGTCGGCGTATTCCTCGGTGAGCTTGGAGCCAAGCCGCCGGATGCCGCCGTAGAGGTGCCGCTCCACCAGCGGCTCAAATGCAGCCATGTCGCAGCGCTCGATGGCGTCGATGAGGTTGGTGTGGTCTGCGATGACCTCGGCCAGCCCGCCGCTGGTGATGGTGTCCAGCATCCGGAACCGGCTGTAGTCGGCGTGGGCGTTCTGCAACGTCCGCCAGAGGTACATCTTCCCCATGGCGGCAAACCAGGTCTCGTGGAGCAGGCGGTCGGCCTCGTACAGACGGTTGAAGTCCGGGTGCTCGGCATGGGCCAGGGCCTCGTAAGCAGCGGCCCGCTTCCGGATGAGCGCCCGCTGTTCCGGGGTGCACCGGGGTGAAAAATCCCGCAGCACACGGGCCTCCACGGCGGTGCGCTCGTAGATCAGCTCCTCCACGATCTCGCGGTTCAGCCGGGTGACGGTGGTGCCCTTGTAGGGCACGATCTTCACCAGCCCGTTTTCCTGCAATTTCTGCAAAACGACCCGGATGAGCGACCGCGGTGCCCCGAACCGGGTGCAGAGCGGGTTCTCGCTCAGCGAGCTTCCGGGGCGGATGGTCAGGTCGATGATCTCCCGCTCCAGCACATCATAGATCGCGGCGTCTGTTTTGTACGTTTGTTGTTCCATAGCTTCGTTCCCCAGACAACAAGGCCCGGCTGTGTTCAAGCCGAAGGCGAAAAAATAGAGTGGACCGATCTGCCGAAGGAGGATGCTAAACGTTCCATGGTGCCGTGTCCGGCTTTTCCAATGCGAACTCCATCGGCTCCCCGGTCTCCGGGTGCAGAAAACAGAGCCGTGCGCTCTGCAGTGCAATGGTTCCCTTGAAATGGCTGCCGTATTTGCCGTCGCCCCAGAGCGGATGCCGCCGGGAGGCGAACTGCACCCGGATCTGATGAGTCCGCCCGGTGTGGAGGGTGATGTCTGCAAGGCTCAGGGTTCCGTTCGAGGCGGTGATGCGGTATTCGAGCACGGCTTCCCGCACCCCTTTGCGCGGGCGGCTGACCGGGAAGACCCGGCCCTTCCGGCTGTCCTTGAACAGATAGTCCCGCAGGATGCCGTGTTCCGGCAGTGTTTCGTCCGGTGCCCCGGCAAGGACGGCCCGGTACTGCTTGGTGAAGACCGGTGCAGGCAGTGTATTTTGGGTGGGTGCAGCCCGGCCGTCCAGCACAGCGTAGGCTTCCTGGCTCTGGGTGATCTGCCGTGTCAGCGCGGCGGCGGCCTTCGGAGTCCTGGCACAGACCATCAGGCCGGATACACCGGTGTCCAGCCGGTGCACGATGCCCACATAGGCGTCCGGCTGCCCCCACAGCTCCCGCAGCCGGGCGGGCAGGCCGGCCTCACTGGACAGGCCAGCCGGTTTGTTCACGACCACAAGGGCCGCATCCTGATAGAGGATCACAGTCTGCCCTCGTCCAGCAGGGCCTTCAGCTTGAGCACGCCTGCCACAGTCTTGCCGTCCTTGATCTCGCCGCTCATGACCATCTCATAGGCTTTCTGCAGCGGCACACGGTCGGGCGTCAGGAACTCGTCGGCGTCCAGGTGCATGTGGGTCTCCTTCAGGCCGGTGGCCACCCAGGTGTAGATGACCTCGGTGTCGTAGCCCACGGTGGGGTAAAATTCGCCCAGCGAGGTGTAGTGCTCGGCGGTCAGGCCGCATTCCTCTTCCAGTTCGCGCCTGGCGGCTTCAAAGGGGTCTTCGCCCGCTTCCAGCTTGCCGGCAGGCAGCTCCCACAGCTCCTGCTGCATGGCATAGCGGAACTGGCGCACCATGCAGATGGTGCCGTCCTCAAAGTAAGGCACGATGCAGGCACCGCCGTGGTGGTGCACCACTTCGCGGGTGGCGGTCTTCCCGTTCTCCAGCAGGGCGGTGTCCCTGGTCAGGGTGATGACCCGGCCCTCGAAGAGCACCTCGCTGGTCAGTTTCTTCTCAAAATGTGCTGCGTCCATCGTTTCTGCGTCCTTTCTGAACGAGCCGGAGCCTGCTCCGGCCCGGATAAATCACTGGCTCCAGTTTACGGCATTTCCTGTACGATTGTCAATTCAAAATTAAGGAAAAGTTAAGAAAAAATCGCTCCATTGGCCAAAAACTTAAAATTCTGCAAGAATGAATCCCACCAAAAACACAAGCGTAAAAAACCAACAAAAAAAATCGTGAAATTTTGTTGCGTTTTGCCAGTGGGTTTGCGTTTACTTTAGAAGCGGAATTTGTTATTATAGTATACGAGCAATAGTGCCTTTTGGGGTTCTCCGGCCCCGCCGGGGCGCTTATTGCCCCGCGCAAAAGGTACCAAATTCTGAACAATGGAGGAAGAAAAATGCCTAGAGCAAAGCAAACCATGGATGGCAATACCGCTGCCGCTCATGTAGCATATGCCTA
>ENA-UEOJ01002402-UEOJ01002402.1-human-gut-metagenome-genome-assembly--contig:-NODE-2402-length-11149-cov-41.220647_pt1 | contig 11149 bp, 13 predicted proteins | sample MGYA00242885_ERZ507886 | MGnify/ENA primary metagenome ERZ507886 (study PRJEB26167, sample SAMN06115505) | human gut metagenome | host: Homo sapiens | place: China:Anhui | collected 2015-08-07... | reverse complement strand
GCTGCAAGCTACCATCGACGCATATTTTGAGCAATTCAAAAAGCGTGACGAGGAAATGAAAGCACTGATCGGCACCGTGCAGAACGGTAAGGAATGGACGGAGGCCGACTATAAGCAATGGCGGCTGAACCAGATCGGGCGCGGAGAACGCTATCAAGCTATGCGGGACAAGGTGGCGCACCGCATGACCGATGCAAACGCTGTGGCGGTGTCCTATACCAACGATGCAACGCCGGGTATCTACTCCCTCAACCGCAACTATTCGGCCTATACCATCGAACAGGTCGCAGGCAACGTCGGCTTTGACCTTTGGGACGAGCAGACGGTCAAGCGGCTTGCGGTGGAGCAGCCGGATTTAATGCCGTATTATCCGCCAAAGCGAGCGCTGAAACGCGGCATTGACCTCGCGTATGGCAAGAAGCAAATCACGGCAAGCGTCACAAGCTCCATCTTGCAGGGGAAGAGCATCAAGCACATGGCGGATGATTTGCAAAAACGGATCACCACCATGAACCGCAATTCCGCCATCCGCACGGCCAGAACTGCCGTCACCGGAGCGCAGAACGCCGGACGCATGGACAGCTATGCGGCGGCGGAAAAGATGGGGATAAAGCTCAAAAAAGAATGGTTGGCTACGCTGGACGCGCGTACACGCCACTCTCATGCCATGCTTGACGGCGAACAAGTGGCGCAGGACAAGAAGTTTTCTAACGGTTGCCGTTTTCCCGGCGACCCACAAGGACCACCGTGGGAGATATATAACTGCCGCTGTACGCTGATTGCCGCCGTGGAGGGCGTAGACACCTATACTGCGCAAAGACGCGTCAGAAACGCCGATACGGGGCAAACAGAGGTTATTTCTGACATGACCTATGCGGAGTGGGCGGGGTGGAAAAAAGACACAGCGCAAGTTGTAAATGCGGGAAAATCTGCTATAATTAAAGAAAAAACAGAGCCTGCGGAGTATAGGCAGTTTGACACGGGCGATGCGGCAAATGACTTTTTCTATTACGATGGGGAAGAAAGAGGACTGCTCGCAAAGAAAAGAAGCAAGCACGCACAATGGCAAAAATCTTTGTCAGAGGCCGAAGATTATGCTATTGGGGACTATACCGGCGGCGGTTACTACGACATAAACGCATATTTGCGAAAAACGGGTGATTGGGAGAACATCAATAGCGCATTTGTCGAACAGCAAATCAAAGGTTTGGATAGCGCTATAAGTAGATATGAGCTAAAAGAGAATATTCGCGTTCAGCGCGGTGTAATGAATGATGTTCTTGACAGGCTTGTAGAAGACAACGATGTGCAAGAGAGCTTGAGTGAGCTTGTAGGCAAAAAATTCCGCGAAAGCGCATATTCAAGCACAACTGTTGTTCAAGGAAATGGTGTTGCTACTGCAAAGCCGACGATATTTGACATTGAAATCCCGGCTGGCGTAGGACGCGGGGCGTATGTCAATCAGTTGGCTGGGCAATTCCAAGACACAGAATATGAGTTTTTGTTAAAACGCGGGGCAACATTTACAATCAAGGAAGTCCGCGAAGAAGAAATTATGGGAGAGTACCGCTATTACATAAAAATGGTGATGGATGATGAGTAATATTCAAGGGATAAGAGAAAAGCTTAAAGCACAAGAAGAGAATCGCATAGGAAAAGTGTATGCCGAGTGCGAAAGGCGCGGCTGCGCTCGTGCGTTTGCGGAATCGTTCATTGCAAGGGCGGAACTTTATCCAATGAAGCAAACATTAGCTTTCCTTGAAAGCAAGGCCACGCATGAAGATCATATAAAGCAATGGAACATTCTTATCCTTGTTTTGATTGAGCAGAAGCCGACATCGGGGAAGCACGATGAATGGGAAAGATGCTTAAAGGTGCTCAAAAATGAACATTGAAGTTCAAGACCACAGCGCGGATGTTTCTGCCAAAATCAAGGCGGCGTTGCCGCGAGGACTGGAAAAGTGCGGACTGGTGGCAGAGGGATATGCAAAAAAGCTGTGCCCCGTTGACACCGGCAATCTGCGCAACAGCATTACCCATGTGGTAGACGAGCAGGAACCGGCGGCGATCATCGGCACGAATAACGAATATGCCGCATATGTGGAATTAGGCACCGGCATTCATGCAGAAGGCGGCGGCGGAAGGCCTACGCCGTGGGTGTATCAGGACGCGAAAGGCAACTGGCATTACACGCGCGGCAACAAGGCACAGCCGTTTCTGAAACCAGCTGCCGCCGACCATGTGGGACAGTATCGGGACATTCTGGAAAGTGAGCTGAAAAATGGATAACGAGACCATCAAGACCATTGAAGCCATTATACGGCGTGGCAATGACGCGGAAATCCGGCGCAAGGGCGACGGGTATATCGTATTAGAGGTCAAGAAAACAATCAAATATTCAACTTCCGCGCAATAGGGTGCGGGAAAGGGCAATAGGAGCCAGCTACCGAGTTTTTCTCGGTGGTTGGCTCTTTTGTTTTAGGTAAACACCGCGAGGTACAGCGGTTTTATACAATCTATCGCCGCGACGGAATGCGGACAAGGGAAAGGAAGATAGAACAATGGCACTTACACGCAAACTTTTGAAGGGCATGGGTCTCACCGACGAACAGGTGGACACCATCATCGAGGCGCATACCGACACCGTGGACGGGTTGAAAGCTGATGTCAGCAAGTACAAGGCGGACGCGGAGAAGCTGCCCAGCGTCCAGAAGCAGTTGGACGATCTCAAGGAAGCAGATGACGGCGGCTATCAGGAGAAGTACGAGAAAGAGCACAAGGCTTTTGAGGACTTCAAGGCCAATGTCACGGCAAAGGAAAGCAAGGCGGCAAAGGAAAAGGCCGTGCGTGCTTACTTTGAGAGCAAAAACATCACCGGCGCAAATCTCGACCTTGCGATGCGCGGCTGCGGCGAGGAAATGGCCGCATTGGAGCTGGACGGCGAGAAGATCAAGGACACCAAGAACCTTGATGCACTCGTAAATGGCACCTACAAGGGGCTGGTCTCCACCACGCAGACGCACGGGGCGAATCCCGCCAATCCCCCGGCAAACACCGGCGGCGCAAAGACCCGCGAGGACATCTACAAGAAGGACGATAAGGGCCGCTATGTGATGTCTACGGCGGAGCGCCAGAAAGCACTTGCCGATCTGATGGCAAGCGAAAACAACTGATTTTTGAAAGGAGCTATTTATGGCTGCGAAAACTAACGTAACAACTTCCGCGCAGTTTACCACTTCCGCCCGTGAGGTGGATTTCGTGTCCCGCTTCGCTGATAACTGGGACGCACTGCGGAACATCATGGGCATCATGCGTCCTATCCGCAAGGCCCCCGGCACGAAGCTGGTTTCCTACAAGGCCAGCGTGGACGGCGGTCTCAAGGGCGGCACCGTGGCTGAGGGTGACGAGATCCCCTTCACCAAGATGAAGGTGGAGCCGGGGGCTTACGGCGACATCGACATTTCCAAGTATGCCAAGAGCGTGACCATCGAGAGCGTGGCGAAGTACGGTGCTGACGTTGCCGTGGAGAAGACCGACGAGGCTTTCCTCGTGGCCCTGCAGAACAAGGTTCTGACCGACTTCTATACCTTCCTCGGTACCGGCACTTTGAAGGTGACCGAGAAGACGTGGCAGCGTGCTCTGGCTATGGCTAAGGGCAAGGTGCTGGACAAGTTTGCCGGTCTGGATAAGGACGTGACCGAGGTGGTGGGTTTTGCCAACATCATCGACGCTTACGATTACCTTGGTGACAAAGAGATCACCGTGCAGACCATGTTCGGCATCAACTACGTAGAGAACTTTATGGGCTACCGCACTCTGTTCCTGCTGCCTGAGAAGTACATTGCCTCCAAGAAGGTGATTGCTCTGCCCGTGGAGAACATCGACCTGTACTATGTGGACCCCAGCGACAGCGACTTTGCCAAGCTGGGCTTGAACTACACCGTGAAGGGCGAGACCAACCTGATCGGCGTTCACGTCGACGGCGATTACAGCCGCGCCACCGGCGATATGTACGCCATCATGGGCATGAAGCTGTGGGCTGAGTATCTGGACGGCATTGCCGTGGCTACCGTTTCGGTGGCCGGTGCGGGCTAAATAGGGGGGCAGCGTGATGCTTGAACAGGTCTTACGGCACTTGAACAACTGGTTCCTCGTGGACACTCACGAGGGCACGTTCACCGTGGAGAATGGCAGCATTACGCTGCCCTTTCTCCAAACCAATCAATATTTCCGCATTTGCGGCTCCGTGTTCAACGATGGCCTACACCTGTATCCGGCGGTTGACCTGATGGATGAAACATTCACCGGTACGGTGTGGGCGCTGGCAGTTCCGAAGGCGGTTGTGACGCTTTCCATCGACATTGCCGCGTGGGAAGAAAAGAACGGTGAAGCCGTTTTAAGCCCCTACGCGAGCGAGAGTTTTGGGGGGTACAGTTACACTAAGGCAAGCGGGGGGAAGGCCGACGCAAGCGCTGTGACGGGCTGGCAGGATGCTTTTAAAGGCCGCTTGAATGGCTGGCGGAAACTCAAGGGGGTGGAGCCGTAATGCTGTTGGACGCGTTTGGTAAAAAGTGCGTGCTGATTGAAAAGAAACGCACGGGCGACGGCGCTGGCGGCTATATCACGGAATGGGTTGACGGCGCTGAGTTTCTCAACTATCAGGCGCTTGACACCTCGATGGAGGCCCGGAGGGCGGAACAGGAGGGCGTGACCTCGGTGTATTCCGCACTGGTCAACCGGGACGTGCCCATTGAGTACAACGATTATTTCCGGGATAAGGAAACGGGGCTGACCTACCGGGTGACGTCAAACCCAGAGGAAAAGGCAGCTCCGAAATCTGCCGGACCGGCAATCCGGGCGCTTAAATTCTTCACTGCGGAGCGAAAGGAGCTGCCGAAATGACGAAGGATAAGGCGCTCCATGCGTGGTTTTCTCAATTCCTTCCGGCATACCCAACATCCAATGTGCCGGAGGACGCGACGTTCCCGTGGCTGACCTATGAGCTTATCACAGGGTCATGGGAAAGTGGAGAAATCGCTCTGACGGTGAATCTCTGGTATTACACCGAGAGCGAGGCAATCCCCAACTCCAAGGCACAGGAAATCTCTGACGCCATCGGCATGGGCGGCGCGTTCGTGCCCTATGACGGAGGCGCGATGTGGATCAAGCGCGGCTCCCCGTGGTGCCAGAACATCGCGGACGAGAGCGATAAAAACATCAAGCGGCGGTATCTCAACATCACGGTGGAATATCTGTCGCAAAACTGATGAAAGGACGAAACTATGAAATTTACAAAAATTCCTACCGACGCATTTCAGAAATTGCAGATCAACGCCGGTATTCTGACCACCGATTTTACCCCGGCCACCGGAACCATCGGAGAGGCGGGACAGATCGGCGCGACTACCGGCGGCGTGAATTTTACCGCAACGCCGACCTATTCGGACTTTGGCGAGGACATTGACAACTGCCCGAAGAACATGAAGGAGCTGAAACGGCTGGATTCCTGGGAGGCGAAGATGACGGGTACGTTCATCAACGCAGACACCAAGATTGCAAAGAGCCTTTGCGGTGCTGCCGATGTGAGTACCAGCGATGGGAAGGTAACGCCTCGGAACGATCTGTCGGACGCTGACTTTGCCGACATCTGGCTGGTGGGCGACTACTCCGACAAGAACGGCGATAAAAATGGCGGCTTCATCGCCATCCACCTGATGAATGCACTGTCCACCGGCGGCTTCCAGCTGCAGACCAGCGACAAGGCAAAGGGGCAGTTTGCATTTGAGTATACCGCCCACTACTCCATGGCGGCACAGGACACGGTCCCCTTTGAGATCTACATTAAGGCCGGTACGGCGGAGGGCTGATATGAAACTTTCCGATATTCACGGCGAGCGGGTGTTTGATGTTATCGCAGATATCATTGACCCCATTGCCAACATCGCAGAGGACGAAAAGGCATCCGCCATGTTTCGGCGTGAAAAGATCCCCGAGGGAATGACGGCGAAGGAGTTTGCAATGCAGCGGGCGCGTAAAACGCTCCCTGCGCTGCTCAAGGGACACAAGGGCGACATCATCGCTATCCTTGCCTCTATTGAGGGCGTGAGCGCAGATGCCTACAAAGGAACGTTGAATCTCGCAAAACTAATGCGGGACGCAACAGAGCTTTTGACAGATGAGGCGTTTGGAGAGCTTTTTATCTCGGCGCAGAGCGAGAAAACCTCTGGCTCTGCGCAGGGGAATACCGGGGACCGCAAAAAGTAAGAGCGTTTACAAGATATTGCTGGGCGCGTCTGGCTGAGCGAACAAAGGACAAGGCGTTCCGGGTATATGTGACGGATGCGCTAAAGATTGCAGCGGAAAATACGGCGCGGTATGTCGGAGGCAGCTACATGAAGGGCAGGTATGCAGATGCCGTCAGACCGGAGAAGCGGGATAAACGGTCCTGTGCGGAGATTACGGCGGATGTGGTTTCCCAGTGCGGGTTGACGGTAAAACACGCCTCCCCGGGTGGGGAGGCGTGAGAGGCGGTTATTTGAGGACGTATTCAGAAATCATTCTGCCGATCTCGCCAATGTCTGTCTGACCCTTAAATTCAAATTTAGCCACAAAGCCATTGGAGAAGGTCAGGACCAATTCACTGTCCGGGATCAGCTCGGCAAAGCCGGGGGTCTGGATGCTGAAAAACTGAATTTTGGAATAGGGCATGGAGCTGAACGATTTCCGTTTTCCGGTAATGCCCTGCACGTCAACGGAAATGATGCGCTTGTTGGTAAAAATCAGCTGGTCTCGAACCGTTTTGAAGGCGCAGGCGACGGCCTCACCCTCAATCAGAAGACCGTTGACCTCATCGCGAACCTCGGAAACATTGATGGGCTTTCAGCCCCATGCGGAATTGTTGTTAAAGTTAATCATGGCAAAACCTTCCTTTAATGAAAGTATACGCCTTATTTATCGAAATGTCACGGGCGTTTTCCTGAAAATCACCAAGAAAGTGTGGTGAAAGCGTGAATTTATTAGACCTATTTGTAAAAATCAGCGTAGATGACAGCGGCGTGGACAGCGGGTTTTCCGAAACAGGACAAAAAGCGGATGCGTTGGCAAGCAAGCTGAAAGGCGGGCTTGCAACGGCGGCAAAAGTTGGCGCAGCCGCTCTAACGGCAGCGGCAACTGGTATTTCTGTATTGACAAAAAAATCCATTGACGGATACGCGGAATACGAGCAGCTTGTCGGAGGCGTAGAGACGCTGTTCAAGAACTCTGCCGATCAAGTCATAGAATACGCAAACCACGCGTATGAAACCGCAGGACTTTCCGCCAATGAGTACATGGACACGGTTACGTCATTTTCGGCGTCGCTGTTGCAGGGCCTTGGCGGTGACACAGAAAAGGCGGCGGAGGTAGCAAACCAGGCTGTCGTTGACATGGCGGATAACGCGAACAAGATGGGCACAAGTATGGAGATGATCCAGAACGCCTATCAAGGTTTTGCAAAGCAAAACTATACCATGCTGGATAACCTCAAACTCGGTTATGGTGGCACGGCGACAGAAATGGCGCGGCTCATCAACGATTCAGGGGTGTTGGGCGATACCGTCGAGGTCACAGCGGACACAGTCAATAGCGTTTCTTTCGACAAGATGATTGAAGCAATCCATGTGATCCAAGATCAAATGGGGATCACCGGGACAACGGCGGAGGAAGCGGCAAGCACTATCGAAGGCAGTGTTAACATGATGAAATCCGCTTGGTCAAACCTTGTAACCGGAATTGCAGATGATAACGCAGACCTTGACCAGCTGATTGAAAACTTTACCTATTCGGTTGGTAAAGCGGCCGAAAATATTCTTCCGCGTATTGAAAAAATTTTTACCGGGTTTGGGGATTTAATTACACGGCTTGCCCCGGTTATTTCCGAGCAGTTACCGTCGCTTGTTAGCTCTGTTTTGCCATCGCTTGTGAGTGCTGCCACTGCTTTGGTGCAGGGGGTTGTAGACGCAGCTCCCGGAATTGTTGCGGCACTTGCGGATATGGCCCCTGAAATTACGGGAGCAATTTTATCTGTTATTCCACAATTATTAGACGCAGGCGTGCAAATGCTGATTGCTTTGGTGCAAGGGATTGCTTCGGCTATGCCGGAAATCGCACCGCAGTTGGTTGATTGCGTGGTACAGATTGCGGAAATATTGACTCAGCCAGACACACTTGTCGCCCTTATTGAAGCAAGCACAATGTTTATTGTTGCGCTTGCAGAAGGCCTAATTGATAATCTACCAAAGCTTTTGGATGCAGCCCCTGAGATTATCAAAAACCTTGCATCCGCGTTTATCCAGTCCATAGGCTATATCGGAGAAGCCGCCATCGAAATCGGAATAGCCCTTGTCAAAGGAATCTGGGAAGGCATCAAGAGAATGGGCGATTGGCTAACAGGCATGGTAAAGGGCTTTTTCGACGGCATTGTGGATGGTGTAAAAGGCGTTCTCGGTATTCACTCACCGTCTCGCGTCTTCGCCGGGATCGGCGAGAACATGGCGCTTGGCTTGGGCGAGGGCTGGGATAACGAATACGGCAATATCAAGCGCAGCATTGCATCTGGCATGGACTTTGGAACGGCATCAGTCGATTTTGGAGCCTCCGGCGTCGCGGCGATCGGCAACTCTATTGCGTCCGGTGTTGGTGCATTGGCGACCGGCGGTGTGGGAAGTATTGTAATCAATTTGACAACCGAACTTGACGGCGCAGTATTGGCGCGAAAAATGGTGCCGTACAACGCAGCGGAGGCATTAAGGAGCGGCGCATGAGTAAAACGATCAAAATCAACGGAATTGATTTTACATCCTACTTTACGCCGGTCGGCTACAAGGTGGGACACAAGAAAATTAAGGGGCCAAACGAGGGATACATGCTGGACGGCAGCTTCACGGAGGACGTGCTTGCAATCAAGGCAGTTATTACCTGTACGTGTATGCCTCTAACGGAAACACAGCTGAACACGTTACTCGAGCAACTGTACAGTGGAAATCTGAGCGTATATTTTTTCGACACCCAAAGCGGAGGATATCGCACGGCAAACATGACGTGCGATCCTCCAGAGGGCGTTGACAGAGGAACCGGAACGAACGCTACAGAATATTGGACGGGCATGGTGCTTGCGTTTACGGAGAAATGATATGAAGATCACCTACAAAAATTGGATGTTTGATTCTTCCCGAACAGAAAAAGCAGCGCCCACACGAGAGCAGTCATTAAGCTGTGAGAGTATTTCTGCCGATACGCTGACAGTTGTTGTGCGATGCGACGATCCTTCGATTATGTCATTTCAGAAGAATGACGCTATTCGTTTCTGGGAAAACGATTCTAACGCATCAATGCAGACTTACTATTTACGGTCGATTGAGCGGACGGGCGCAACCGCATATAAAATTGTAGCGTGGTCTGCGGTCGGCTTATTGGCAACGATCCCGCATAAAGGCGGCATTTATACAGGGCAAACCGTTTCTGATGTAATTCCCGATATTTGCGGTTCGGTTCCGGTTGTGGTCAAGAGCGTTTTTGCGAACGTTAAACTATACGGCTGGCTCCCGTATTGCCAGCCGAAAACAAACGGGCAAGGCAAAAGCGCAAGGGACAACCTGGCGCAAGTGCTTTTTGCAATTGGCGCATATTTAACAACCGACCTAAACGGCGTTTTGCACATTGATTCCCTGTGGGACGGAACGGCGTCTGTGATTCAAGGCAACAGAATGTATTTGAACGGCGGAAAGGTTGGGTATAGCGACCCCATCTCCGCCGTGACGGTGACAGAGCACCAGTATGTGGCGGGGACGGAAACGAAGGAGTTGTTTTCCGGCACGGCGCAGAATGGCGATATCATCACATTCTTTGAGCCGATGCACTCCCTCTCTGCGACTGGCTTCACAATCTTGGAAAGCGGTGCGAACTACGCCAAGATCTCCGCTGGCGCTGGCGCACTGACTGGCAAGGCGTATATCCACAACACCCGCTTAATCACGCAGCCTGTGACGGCTGGCGCTGTGGAAAACATCAAATCAGTTACAGACGCCACGCTGGTATCTCTGGTGAATTCCTACGCCGTGGCGAAGCGTCTTGCGGACTATTACCGATGCCGCGAAACTATCACCAATGACATTGTAAGCGGGCACGAGAAACCGGGCCACGTTGTAAGCGTATATCATCCGTATGACAAAAAAATGGTTTCCGCTTGCATCCAGTCTCTTGACACCACCATGAGCGCGACGCTTAAAAGCAGCATGGAGGCATTGGTTGGCTTCACCCCGGCACAGCCGGAGGCGGCGGAATATTTCAGTGAGCGGGTTTTACTGACCGGGTCGGGCACGTGGACGCCGCCGGAAGGCGCCGAAGCGGTGACGGCGGTCCTGATCGGAGACGGGCAGGACGGCACTGCCGGGCAGAATGGTGAAGGCGTGGCACTCACGGGCCAGACGATCCCAAACACCTGTTCCGGCTCCTTTCCCAGTGCGCCCGCCGGAAAAGGCGGCAAGGCAGGTGCTCCCGGCTCCGGCGGCAAGATTTTTCAAATCACCATGGACATCACCCCCGGCATGAGCTTTTCCTATGCCACCAGCCAAAACGGCGAGGCCGTATTCGGAAGCCATTCCAGCGCGGAAGGCTCTGCGTCTGCCAGTGGTTACTATGATGACGTCACCGGGAAAACCTATGCCCGGCAGGGCGCGGTTGGCTACGACGGCGGTGACGGCGGCGCTCCCGGCGCATCCGGCGGGTCTGTGGCCGGCTGCAAAGGCGGCTACGGATACAAACCGGCGGAATACACCATGCGGATGACCGAGGACAACATCCGCTATACGCAGACCTTCAAGCACCAGGGCATCGGCGGACCCGGTGCGGCGATGGGGACAGAAGTCACATGGGGGCCGTCTGTTTTCTCTGTCGGCCTGCCGACATTTATTCCCAATATCGAAATCAAAGGCAGTGCCCCCGGCGCATCGGCAGTTCCCGGCGCTGACGGCGAAAACTACGGCGATGGCGGCGGAGCCGGGCACGGTGGCGGCGGTGCAGGCGGAATTGGCAGTTGTAGCATCTCAATGTCTCCCACGCCCCCGTCCACGCAGCACCAGTCTATCAACTTTTCCGGCGACCTCCAGCGCGG
>ENA-UEOJ01002399-UEOJ01002399.1-human-gut-metagenome-genome-assembly--contig:-NODE-2399-length-11173-cov-2.739636_pt1 | contig 11173 bp, 12 predicted proteins | sample MGYA00242885_ERZ507886 | MGnify/ENA primary metagenome ERZ507886 (study PRJEB26167, sample SAMN06115505) | human gut metagenome | host: Homo sapiens | place: China:Anhui | collected 2015-08-07... | reverse complement strand
TAGCCATTGTGTGTTTATCTTCATGTAATAATCACAAGCAAGAGGTAGATGTCGCTATTGCCGAACTTGAATTAATTGACTCTCAACTGGACAGAATCGGAGAACAGAGTATCCGTGGATATAAGACGACAATCTATCTTCCTGGCATAAATGACCATGAATATTGTGATTCAATTACTATCTCTGAAAGAGAGTTTCGTGAGATTCAAAGTGATATTTATGCTGTCAAAGAAAATTTGGAGGAATTATCAAAAACATTAGCCAAGGAATCTGAAGGAGAATAAAGCTCAATAAGCCGCTTTTTGAACCTCGGATGATAAATTACCCATCCGAGACCGCGAAAGCGATTGTAAAAGCTCTGAGAGGGCAAATTGAGGCATAAACGAATAAAGGATATGAACGAACAAAATATATACAACGAACCGGCCACCTTGACAGACGAGCTGCAAGAGGCCGCATTCGAGTACCTGCTTCTCAATCCCGGCTCCGAGTTCGGCGATTGGCAACAGGGCCTAATCTCCGATTACCCCACGGAGGTTGTGGACGCTCTGGGAACAAACCCGGAGGAGGTCAACGCAGCACTCGCCGACCTCTGGGAGAGCGACTACGAGGACCCCAAGACCGGCGTAGCGCAGAAATTCAGTGAGTGGGCCATGTCATTTGCCAATGAGCATGCCGTTGGGATATACTATTTCCTTGTGGATGCTTGCGCACAATCGCCCGATGTCCCATTGTTGTCGCAAAAACGCCAAGTGACTTATAATAACCCCTCCGATTGTGCGGCGCAGGCTGCCATCGAGGATTAAGAGATAACCCCTTATTATAAGTTACTTAGGCGGTAAGCCCTCTGATACAGAGGCTTATCGCCTAAGGTGCTTTATAAGTATAAATACCAAAGGGATTTATACTTATAAATAATTGTGTTTAGGGATGAGGGTTAAAGGGCGCAAAAAAGATGGTGGAAGTAGGGAAGGCGGCCTGAAGGTTGGGGAGGGCGTCGGAGGTGTCGAAAAATCCGTAGACGGAGGAGCCGCTGCCGCTCATTGAGGCGTAGATGGCGCCGAGGTCGAGCAGCGTGGTCTTGATAAATTCAATTTCAGGGAATTGAAGGAAAACTGATGTTTCAAAGTCGTTCTTTACACGACCTTGCCATTGCTCAAACGGATTTTTTTCAATGATTTCATTAAGAGGGCTTGCCGGAACGGCAGGTCTTACGTTCGAGTATGCCTGAGCGGTTGAAACGCTTATTTCGGGTTTGATGATTGCAAGCTGAAGATTGTCGGGAATCGGTAGGGCTGTTGGCGACAGGATGTCGCCAATTCCTTCGCACATCATCGGACGATTATATATGAAAAATGCGCAATCAGCGCCAAGCGAAGCTGCAGTAGCAGCCATTTGTTTATCCGTCAGACCCAATGAAAACAGCTGATTGATTCCCCGGATGGTGAAGGCTGCATCGGCCGAACCGCCCCCGAGACCTGCTCCGTCGGGGATTATCTTATGCAGATGAATGTCGACAGACGGGAAGTCGAATTCAGCTCTAAGGGCTTTAACCGCCTTCATGACAATGCTCTCAGGTGGGCAAGCAATTTTACGGCCGGTAACGTTAAGCCGGTCAATTTCATCTTTTGAAGGCACTATTTCAAGAATGTCGGTCCAGCCGGTAGGTGCCATCACTGTAGATAAATCATGATAGCCATCCGGCCTTCGCCTCAATATATCAAGGCCGATGTTGATTTTTGCGTTCGGGAATAAGATCATTGTATTGCTTCTGTTTTCAGACTGCAAAGTAAATCGATTCATTGCTAACAAAAAAATATTTGTTTAATTTGCAACCATTCTTCGAGGTGCGACGTCAAAGTAAATGAAATTCATAAAGGATTTCGCCAAAAAGTCCGTAATATATTTTAAAGATAAATCAAACAACTCTTTACGCGATATGACAAAACTTAATTATTTGCTGGCCTGTGGTGTCGCAGCTTCTGCTGTCGCTCTGAGCGCTGCTCCTCCCTCCGTAGGTCCGAAAGCCGACTCTATCGAGGTCCAGGCTAAAAGTGCCGCCGCGGCCGATTCGCTTACCGCAACAGTTGCCGATTCAATCCAGGCGGCTGTAGGTGCCGTCTATGCTATGATTGACGGGGATGAGTACATTCTTAAAGACGGAGCGGCCTATAAAGTTTCAGACAGCGATGTTTCTGAAGAATCTCCGGAGGCCTTGATGACTGTCGACTCGGCAGATGTGGAATACGGCACCAACCGTATGACTGAAGCTGTGGCAGATCATGTCGTTCCTATTGTCGGGATAGTATTTGGGCTTCCATGTGCTGCAATTGTATGTATCGTGTGGTTCCTGACCAACTATTTTATCCGTAGAAACCGCGATAAAAACGCTTTGATCAGTAAGGCGATTGACAATGATTATACCCTCCCCGATGCCTTCTTCTCCCAGCCCGCATCGTCGGAGGCGGCTATAGGCGATGAAAGCCAGATGTCGGCAGCCAACTCAACGAAGATGTTTGCTGCGCAGCCTTTAAGTCAGCGCGATCCAAGACGATTCTCCACCGGAATCATGCTTGTGTGCATCGGTGTGCCGGTATTCATTTTCTTTCTCGTGAACGGCGTAACCCCGGCTGCATTCCTTTGTGGTGGCATATTGATTTTCATCGGGGTTGCAAAGCTGCTCAGCTATTATTTTGTACCCGGCTATTCCAATGAACGGCTACGCCGCCCCGGTACACAACGCCCTACTTACCAGCCGCAGGCACCCTTTGGGCAGTCTCAGCCTTTCCAGCAGCCTTATCAGCGTCCTTACGGCTATCAGCCGCAGCAGGGATATGGGGCACCTCAATCCAATCCGACGGCCACACCATCAGGGATGTCTGAGTATCAGCAGTGCCCCCCGCCGGTTCCCCCGAAGGAATCCTGAAAACGTGTACTGAATAAACAGTAATTACCACTTTGAATTAATCTACGTTACCAACCATAGCCTAACCCCGGCATTTCAGCCGACATTTCTTGATGCTTTCCAAATTCGAAGAAATGAAACTTGTGGCACAATGTATGGCCACCGACAACCGCGAGGCTTTTTCGCGGCTTGTCGTTGCCTACGAGCCGGTGGTTAAACGCTTTCTGTTGAATATGGTCGGAGGAGATGCTTCGCTGACCGACGACCTGGCTCAGGAAACTTTCATTAAGGCTTGGCTGGCCATACGTAGCTTCAGAGGATTATCCGGCTTCAAGACCTGGCTCTATAGAATTGCAGTCAACGAGTTCGTGTCATATCGTCGAAAACGTTCCGTCGAAGCCGAGATTCCTTATAGTGCCTTTGATGTCGATGTCGCTGGAAACAAAAACGGTGTAAGGCCACATGATGCAACCGAGGCGTCGATGGATGTGGCCTCACTTCTGAAGTTACTCCCCGAGAATGAACGAATTGTAAGCCTGCTTTTCTATCTGGAAGATCAGCCTATAAAGAAAATATCCCAGATTACCTCAATGCCGGAAGGAACTGTGAAATCGCATTTGAACCGTGCGCGGCTCCATATGGCAAAGGTGATGGGCAAAAACTGAATACGATTATGAAGAAATCCGAATACAGCGGCCTTGACCGTGAAATACGCGAAATGTTTCATAAGGAGTTGCCCAAGGCTCCGGAAAACCCATGGTTTGTCAAAAAGATATTAAACCGCCTTCCCGAGGCCATGGCATGGACTCCGATGTCAGTCTGCGTAAGCCTCTTTTACATCCTTGGTGCACTCGCCATGGTATCGGGCTGGATATATGCTGTAACCGACACAATCAACAACGGCCTGACGTCAACGACCTTAATGCTGGCGATCGCACTCCCGGTCACTACCCTGGTAGGCATAGGCCTGGTTGCCATACCTGCGATTAAACGTTCGCTATAGAACGTAGATACGAAAGCTTTTGAGAGACATAATGAGATTTACTCCATGAGATGCTCTCCGTCAGGACGACGGGAAGCATCTTTTGTATTCCCCTTACCGGTCCACCTCCGTTATGGCCGCTCCCCTTTTTCGGATTGGGAATAATTGCAGGAATGGTTACCTTTGCAGTCGATTGAGTATAATGTCCTCCTCCGGGCGCCCTATTCTAATTTCAGAAGTCAAATAATGAGCAATTGTACATCGGATTCTCCTGCGGTTGTTGAACGATGCATCCGACTTATGAAGCTTGCATTACCGGTACTGATTTCGCAGATAAGTCTTATTCTTGTTGGATTCGCAGACAATATAATGGTGGGTCATTACTCCACACAGGCTTTGGCATCGGCATCGTTTGTTGTTAACGTCTTCAATATTGTCCTGCTCTGCGCTATGGGGTTCTCCTATGGCCTGACTCCCATAATCGGTATGCTGTATGCCCGCAGCCGACGTCGCCGGATAGGCCTGGTGCTTCGCGCGGGTGTCTACGCGAATCTTGCAGTCGGAGTGATATTGACGGCAATAATGGGATGCGCCTATTTTTATCTCGACAGAATGGGGCAGCCCGATGAACTGCTTCCGCTTATACGCCCGTTCTACCTGATTATACTGAGTTCTGTGATTTTAGTCTCGGTTTTCAATGCATTTGCCCAGTGGAGCTTTGCAATCAGGAACACACAGATGCCGATGTGGATTCTTCTTGCGTGCAATCTTCTCAACATCGTAGGCAACTATATGCTGATCTACGGACGTTGGGGTGCGCCTGAACTCGGACTTACCGGAGCTGGAATTTCCACATTTTGTGTACGCGTACTGGCTGCTATTGTCATCATGGCTGTATTTTTGTTTAATCCAGCTTATCGAGAGTACAAATCCGGATTCCGCGACCGCAGATTGTCGGTTAGCCGTCCGATGTTTGGCAAGGTAGTAGCTACCTCCTGGCCGGTGGCACTTCAGATGTCGTGTGAAACTTCTGCCTTTTCTTTTTGTGCCGTAATGGCCGGTTGGCTCGGAACGATTTCTCTTGCGGCTTTTCAGATTATTGTAATCATAGGCTCGCTCGGATTCTGCGTTTACTACAGTATCGGAACCGCAATAGCGGTGAGTATATCGAATGTAGCCGGAGCAAGCGGATTGCCGGCATGTAGGCGGGTAGCATTCGACGGTTATCTGGTCATGCTTGTATTCGCCATGATTTCCACCTGCATATTCATCTTCTTCGCGCGCCCGCTTATGGGACTTTTCACTACCGATGCCGAGGTGTTGTATATGGCAACCGGATTGGTCATACCGCTTGCGCTCTATCAGCTTGGAGATGCGACGCAGGTAACATTCGCCAATGCGTTGCGCGGCACCTCCCGCGTGATGCCGATGCTCTGGATTGCAGTCGTCAGCTATGTTGTTGTGGGGTTGCCGACTTCATGGACGCTCGCCTTCCCGCTGAAACTCGGTACGTGGGGAATCGTACTTAGTTTCTCCGTATCTCTTTTTCTGGCGGCCGCTCTGTTTTTCCGCAGTTTTATGATAGCTACCCGACGTTGATTATTGCTATATAATACGAAATTCTCTACCTTTGCGGCAGCAATAACTTCAAAATTTTCTAAAGAAAATGAAAACCCGTGATGAACTGATCGATGACCTTCTCACATTGGCTTTTGCTGAAGATGTGGGCGATGGCGACGCCACTACCCTCTCGACAATACCGGCCGAGGAAACCGGACGACAGCAACTCATTGTAAAAGAAGAAGGCATTCTTGCCGGGGTTGATATAGCCCGTAAAGTGTTTCAGAAATTTGATCCGTCGTTAAAGATGACGGAATATATATCTGACGGCGCGCATGTTCGCCCCGGAGATATAGCCTTCGTAGTGGAAGGACCGGTGCGCTCGCTTTTACAGACCGAACGTATTATGCTGAACATCATGCAGCGCATGAGTGGCGTAGCAACAATGACCGATCGGTATCAGCAGCGGCTCGCCGGATTGAAGACAAAAGTGCTCGACACACGCAAGACCACGCCCGGAATGCGTCTGCTTGAAAAGGAGGCCGTGAAAATCGGAGGCGGAAGCAATCACCGCATCGGACTGTTCGACATGATTCTCATAAAGGATAATCACGTTGACTTTGCCGGGGGCATACCTCAGGCTGTCGCAGCTGCAAAAAAATGGTGCGCCGACAACGGCAAGAACCTTCAGATTGAACTGGAAGTGCGCAACACGGAAGAAATCGATCAGGCCCTGGCAGCCGGAGTAGACCGCATCATGCTCGATAACTTCACACCGGCCCGCACGATGGAAGCCGTGAAGCATATCCGGGCGTATAAAGCTCCCGATGCACAGCTTCAGGCAGATTCGCATGTGCACAACGGCACGGATGTTGAGATTGAATCGTCGGGGGGAATAACCCTTGATACTCTTCGTGATTATGGAGAGTGCGGTGTCGATTTCATCTCTGTGGGTGCACTTACCCATTCCGTGAAAGGGCTCGACATGAGTTTCAAGGCCTGCTGATAAAGCATCCGCGAATCCACAATAAAAAAGCATCCTTATAGTCCGAAAATATTCCGGCATAAGGATGCTTTTTTGCGATTTCAACTCAGCGAATCTCGGATGCAAGCGCAGGATTCACAGAATCGAGCGTCTGGAGAAATCCATCAATATAAGAATCCGCCATGTCGTTGTATCCGGCCCGGCGCAGGCGCTCTTCGCGTTCGCGCACATCAAGCAAGATGCTTTCCATAGCAAGAGTATCCTGACCTATGGCAGGCGGTGCAAGTTCGAGAGCGCGTTCTCTGCCCAAAGCGGCTGCTTTTGCAATATCCTCGCTGGAGGCTTTTTTGTCAGTCGAACATGAGGTAGATGCAATAAATAAAAGTATCAGGAAGGGAAGCGAATGAAATATTCTGCGAATCATAGAAGTGTCATTGCAAGTTTGGCACAGGCTACGGCATCGGCCAGTGCGTTGTGGTGATTATAAAAGGGAATCCCGAAAAAGTCGCATAATGAGGGGAGCGAATACGATGAGCACATTTGTTTCGGGATCTTGCGTCGGGCAGCCTGAAGAGTGCAATAGAACGGATAGGCGGGGTAATCCATCCGGTAGCAACGGAAGCAGGCCCGAATGCAGCTTTCATCGAAATTTTTGTTATGGGCCACAAGAGGAAGCGCTCCGATAAATCTGTGGACACGACGCCATACGGTATCGAATGTGGCGGCCGAATCTGTCATCGAGCGGTCGATGCCATGGATGTTTTCCGTACAATGACGAAAGTAAAAATTGGGTTCCGGTTTCACAAGTTCGTAAAAGCTGTCGACGATTTCCCCGTCAAGAACCTTGACAGCACCAATTGAACAGATGCTTGTCGGGGCACCGTTGGCGGTCTCAACGTCGACTGCTACGAAATCATTCATCAGATTCAGACGTATTTGTGGTTACTATATCGAGCACCCTGGTCTTGACATCTTCCATTAGCCAACGCGGTGTGGAGGTGGCACCGCAGATTCCGACACTTGCTGCACCTTCAATCCATTCGGCTTTAACCTCCGAGGCATTCGCGACAAGATGGGTATGCGGATTGACCTCGCAGCAGTTTGCGTACAGCACTTTCCCATTGCTGCTTTTTTCCCGGCGACGAACAGAACAACCGAGTGAGATTGTGCAAACCGCTTGATATTTTCCGCCCGGTTGGCAACCTGACGACAAATAGTATCGTAGCTCTCAAACGGAATACCGGGGTGCATCCGCTGGCGTATTTCAGCTATAATTTCCTTGAACCCAACAAGCGATTTGGTCGTCTGGGAGTATAATGCAACCGGCCGCGAATAGTCTATTCGGTCCAGTTCATGCAGCCCCTCGATTACGATTGCTTCGCCATTGGTCTGCCCTACAAGACCGTTTACTTCGGCATGCCCCTTTTTGCCATAAATTACAATCTGCGGACGTGTTCCTTCTGCAGATGAATAGCTTTGCTTGATTCGCTGCTGTAGTTTAAGAACCACAGGGCAGGTGGCGTCAATAATCTCGATATGGTTTTGTTCAGCAGTCCGGTAAGTAGAGGGTGGCTCGCCATGCGCCCTCAGAAGTACCTGAGTGTCATGAAGGTGGTTCAGGTCTTCGTGAGTTATAACGTTGAGACCGCGCGTGGCCAGCCGTGCAACCTCATCGCTGTTGTGCACTATATCTCCGAGACAATAAAGCGCCCCGGACGATTCCAGGGCCTGCTCAGCCTTACGAATGGCGTTGACAACGCCGAAGCAGAAGCCGGAATCCGCATCGATTTCAACAATCATTGAGCAAAGAGGCTTTTTTATTGATGGCTTCCATCGCGCGGTCGAGTAGCCACTGGTTCTGTTGGTCGATTGTCATGTCGGAGTTGTCGAGGTCGATTGCATCGTCAGCCCGGCGGAGCGGGCTTTCCTTGCGTGTCTCGTCGATATGGTCGCGATGAGCCACATTGGCGAGCACCTCCTCGAAGGTGGCTGGAATCCCCTTTTCGACCATCTCCTTAAACCGACGCTGAGCGCGAGTCTGAGCCGGAGCGTTAACAAAAATCTTCAGTTCGGCATCGGGAAAGACGGTTGTGCCTATATCACGGCCGTCCATCACGACACCACGCTCCTGCCCCATCTTCTGTTGCAGGGCGGTAAGGCAATGGCGAACGGAAGGAATGGCTGAGATAATCGATACATTCGACGACACATCCATTCTTCTGATGAGCTGCTCTACGTCTTCGCCGTTGAGCAGCGTATGCTGCGAGCCGTCGGGCATGCGGCAAAAACTTATTTCGGCTTCGGGAAGAAGCGCTTCAAGGGCCCCGACGTTCACATTCCCATCGGGCGTAATGAGCCCATTTCGCATTGCAAGCAATGTGATGGCGCGGTACATCGCACCGGTATCTACATAACTGTAGCCCAGCCGGGCTGCGAGTGCTTTTGCCATGGCGCTTTTCCCTGAAGAGGAATAGCCGTCGAGAGCTATCAATATTTTAGGTTCCATTGTAATATTCTTGAAGTGGTGATATGCTGTTTTCAGTTAAGAAGTTCGTTCAAGTTCATATTCAGGTTGAGCATCAGCGTAGTTGCCCCGGAGTGCGGCTGTGCGAAAGCCAATCCGAAACTGAAACGGCGTAAGTTCATGCCTGCGCCGAGGGAGAACCCACTGAAAAAACTACGCTGATAGGTGCTCATGTCTGTTCTTGTTTTGTAATTGTAGCCGAGGGCAACATAAAAACGTTCATTCGGTATGAAATCGACGCCGAAAACCAGATGGCGGAAGAGATTGCTCATAAAAGAGTCTTTTCCCTCAAGCGGTTGCGTCCCATCACCGGTTTTATAATACGGCAGATGCCATTTCGTAAGATTCCAGGCCGTAACGGAGAATCGTATGGGTATGTTGCTGAACATTTTTGCCACACCAAGCCGGATGTCGATGGGAAGGCGATCGTGCGTTTCGTTGAATCGTTTCAGCTGGCCGCCGAGATTTGCAACTACGGCCGAGGCCGACCATTCGCTGTCAGGATTATAATAGTTGATGCCCAGATCAACGCCTATGGCAAAGGCCGAATAAGCCTCATAGCTGCTATAAAGCATTTTAAGCGCTATTCCGCCGCGAAGCCGGTCGGTAATGTCGTATGAAAATGATCCGGAGAAGTTTACATCTTTCGGAGAGAATGAGCCTGTAATGTTGCCGAACTCATCAGCCTCTGTCATTTTGCCATAGCCGAAATAACGGATTCCGGCACTCCACGCGCCGCGTTCGGTAGCACTATGGGCATATCTTACGCCTGCGAAATTGCTTCCGCCCATATATCTCATATAATCCACGAGAATCTGATTGCTCATTTCGGGCCCAAGGAGCGCCGGATTCTGATCCGTAACGCTCAATTCATCCTCAACGGCGGTAATATTGACACCTCCGAGAGCATAGATGCGCGAGGATTGAGTGACATTCAAATAATTGTATGCGGTAGAACCATCCTGTGCGAAAGCGTTCCCACCGCAAACAGCAGAAATCAAAAGAATGGCGAGTGAGATTGTCAGTCGTGAAAATAATTTCATCTGGGTTATGGTGTCGTCTGTGAATGGCGATAGAGGGCGAAGATACGCACCCACGTATATTTTAAACGTAAAAATTCCATGGGTATTACATTCCCACGTATATTTTGAAGCCGCATGATAAAAAACATCGTGATTGGGAAACATTAACGGCGAAAAGTTGGCGGTAACGTTACAGAATCGCTAACTTCGCATTGAGTTATAAACTTCTGAGAGGTATACAGAATGCGTACTATCAACCCTATACCGGTGCGGTGGCTATTGGCCGTCCTATATCTTGCGATAGGATTTTGCACGGCTTACGGTCAGTCCCTATTGGTTTTCCCTCGCTCGAACAATGCGAATATCGGCATCATAGTGATGGATTTATCGACGGGAGAGACTGTCGCGGAGTATAATGCCGAACGAATGCTTACTCCGGCAAGTATTACCAAATGTGTGACCGCTGCAGCTGTTGAAATGGCCGGTTTGGCGGATGATACTTATCTGACGGAAGTATTTGTTCGCGGTTCCGACGACGGCTGCGGCCGTCTATATGGCGATATTGTAGTGAAGGCATCCGGCGATCCGACCATTGAATCCGGACGATTTGCCGGGAAAGGCAACATCATCAATGCAATCACCAAAGCATTACACGAATCGAATATAAATGAGATCTATGGCGCCCTCGAGATTGATTCGGTCGGATTTAAGGAACAAGGTCCGATAGGAACCTGGGAAATGGGCGATTTGAGGCATGCCTACGGCGCAGGACTTTATGCAATTAACTTTCGTGATAATGCAGTAAATCAACTTGCGCTTGAGGATCCGGGAGAGGAACTTCTCATCGCACTTGAAGAGCGGCTTGATCACGACAGTATCGACGTAGACTGGAATGATGTGGCACCTACTCCGGCTCCCATGCGTTCGATTGCCACCATAATATCCCCTACTCTGGACGAGATATTGCGTGTCACACTTGAAACGAGCCATAATCTTTATGCCGAAGCCATGCTTCGCAAATTGGCTCCATGGGGCTATCGTGCCGATGCTCTTAAGCGTGAGACGGCATTACTGGCCGAAAGTGGTATTGATGTTGAGTCGGCACGCATATTCGACGGCAGCGGACTTACACGGGCCAATTCAATGACTCCCAGATTTATGGCTTCTCTGCTCGCATATTGTGCACGCCAGCCCT
>ENA-UEOJ01002396-UEOJ01002396.1-human-gut-metagenome-genome-assembly--contig:-NODE-2396-length-11182-cov-3.271319_pt1 | contig 11182 bp, 13 predicted proteins | sample MGYA00242885_ERZ507886 | MGnify/ENA primary metagenome ERZ507886 (study PRJEB26167, sample SAMN06115505) | human gut metagenome | host: Homo sapiens | place: China:Anhui | collected 2015-08-07... | reverse complement strand
CTCCACATCGTTAGATTTGGTGGGGGTTATTGACAGCGTTCCTTTCCCCGGAGCCTGTGCCCGGTCGAGAAATAGTTGCAGATACATCTTTCTGATTGGATGATAGTACATCCAGTTTTCCCTGTCAACAAAAAACTGGCTTGCAGCCCCCTCTTTTTCCGATGTTGCAAATTGTTCATAATTTTTTTCTTGACATTGGGAGGGGCGTCCGCTATTATATAGTTCAATTCTTTTAGTTAAATTATTTTAAGTAAATGTTTTTAACTAACAAGAGCCGACTTTCACCGAAACAAGGAGATATATCATGGAATTTGAAAAAGTGCGTGACATTATTGTCGAGACTCTGGGCTGCGACGCCGAAGCCGTGACTTCTCTGGCTGACGATCTGGGCGCCGATTCTCTGGCTGCCGTGGAGCTGGTCATGGCCCTGGAAGAGGCCGTCGGCATCTCCATCGCCGAGGAGGACGCCGCCAACCTGAAAACGGTGGGCGACATCATGACCTATCTGGCCGCTCACAAGAATTAACGTGCGTCCGCCGGAGGGTACAGACCCTCCGGCGGTCCAGTTTTGCGAGGAAAGGATATTCCATGACCAATCAAGAACTGAACGACCTGCTGGCCCGCTTCGAGGGAAGCTCCCTGTCCAAGCTGAAGCTGTCCACCCAGGAATTTACCATAGAAATGGAGCGGGCCGTCTCCGCTCCCGCCGCGCCGGTGATCCCGGCAGCGGCTGCTGCCCCGGCGGCTCCCACAGCCGCCGAACCGGAGGGCGATGCCATCACCGCCCCCATGGTGGGCACCTTCTACGCCGCCTCCGCCCCGGAACAGCCCCCCTTTGTGCAGGTGGGCGACCGGGTACGCAAGGGCCAGCCCGTCTGCCTGCTGGAGGCCATGAAGATGATGAGCGAGATCCCCGCCCCCTGTGACTGCGAGATCACAGCGGTTCTGAAGGAAAACGGCGCGCTGGTTTCCTTCGGGGAGCCTCTGTTCCGCTATCAGCCATGCTGAAGCGGGTATTGATCGCCAACCGGGGGGAGATCGCCCTCCGGGTGCGGCGGGCCTGCCGGGAGGCGGGCATCGAGACGGTCTCGGTGTATTCTCAGGCGGATGCGGAGGCCCTCCACGTCCAGTTGGCCACCCGGTCCGTGTGCATCGGCCCTCCCCGGGCCGCTGACAGCTACTTAAATCCCACGGCGCTGCTCTCTGCCGCCATAGCCACCGGCTGCGACGGTCTGCACCCCGGCTACGGGTTCCTGTCGGAAAACCCGGAATTTGCCGACGCCTGCGCGGAAAACGGCATCACCTTCATCGGTCCCTCCGGGGACGCCATCCGGAAGGCCGGCTCCAAATCCGCCGCCCGGGACCTGATGCGCGCCGCCGGGGTGCCGGTGACCCCCGGCTCCGATGGCCCGGTATCCTCCGTGGAGGACGCCCTGGCCGCCGCGGAGCGGGTGTGCTATCCGGTGCTGCTGAAGGCCAGCGCCGGAGGCGGCGGCCGGGGCATCCGCCGCTGTGATGATGCCCGCCGCCTGCCGGAGGCCTACGCCGCTGCCAAAGCGGAAGCCAAAGCCTGCTTCGGCAATGACGAGATGTATCTGGAAAAGCTGGTGGTAAATCCCCGGCACATTGAATTTCAGATCCTGGCGGACCGCCAGGGCCATACCATCCACCTGGGGGACCGGGACTGCTCCATCCAGCGCCGGAACCAGAAGCTCATCGAGGAGGCCCCCGCCCGGTGCCTGACGCCGGAGCTGCGCCGGGAAATGGGGCAGGCCGCCGTGAAAGCGGCCCGGGCCGTGGGCTATGAAGGGGCCGGGACCGTGGAATTTCTGCTGGACGCCGACGGGCAGCACTTCTACTTCATGGAGATGAACACCCGCATCCAGGTGGAGCACGGCATCACGGAACTGGTCACCGGGGTGGACCTGGTGCGCCAGCAGCTGCGGATCGCCTCCGGCCTGCCCCTGGACCTGGCCCAGGAGGACGTGACCCTCACCGGCCACGCCATCGAGTGCCGCATCAATGCCGAGGACCCGGCGGCGGACTTCCGTCCCTGCCCCGGCAGGGTGGAATTTCTCCACTTTCCCGGCGGCCCCGGCGTCCGGGTGGATTCCGCCCTCTACAACGGCTGCACCCTCTCCCCCTATTACGACTCCCTGGCCGCCAAGGTGATGGTCCACGCCCCCACCCGGCTGGAGGCCATCCGCAAAATGCGGCGCTGTCTGGAGGAATTCACCCTGGAGGGCTTCCCCACCAACGCGGAGCTGTCCTACGAGCTTTTGTTCCACCCCACCTTTGTCCGGGGCGGCTGCACCACCGCCTTTCTGGACCGGAGCCTGCCGGAGCTGCTGGAATTCAGCCGCCGGGTAGACGATCACAAAGGATAATACATGGAAAACATTTTTGCGAAACGCCGGGCGCGGCTGCTGGCCATGAAAGCCATGCGGGAGAATTACGTCCCCGGTGAAAAGTTAGTCACCTGCCCCCATTGCGGCGGGGAGAGCCAGCGGAAGGACGTGGCGGCGGCGCTGTCCGTCTGCCCCCTGTGCGGCTACCACTTCCCCATGGGGGCCTATTACCGGCTCAGCAGCGTACTGGACCCCGGCTCTTTCCGGGAACTCCACGAAAAGCTGACAGCCGGTGATCCCCTCCGCTTCCCCGGCTACGGGGCCAAGCTGGACGGCGCCCGCCGGAAAACCGGCATGAACGAGGCGGTGGTCACCGCCACCGGCACCGTGGGCGGGAACCGCTGTGTAGTCGGCGTGCTGGACAGCCGCTTCCTCATGGGCAGCATGAGTGCCGCCGTAGGAGAAAAGCTGACGCTGGCCATTGAGCACGCCGGGAAAAACAAGCTGCCCCTGATCCTTTTTGCCGCCAGCGGCGGCGCACGGATGCAGGAGGGCATTTTGTCTCTCATGCAGATGGCGAAAACCAGCGCGGCTCTGGCCCGGTTTTCGGAAAAGGGACTGCTGTACATCTCCGTTCTCACGGACCCCACCACCGGCGGCGTCACCGCCAGCTTTGCCTCGTTAGGGGACATTATTTTAGCGGAGCCGGGGGCCCTCATCGGTTTCGCCGGACCCCGTGTCATTCAGCAGACCATCGGTGAGACCCTGCCGGAGGGCTTTCAGCGGGCGGAGTTTCAGATGGAACACGGCTTTGTGGACGCGGTCGTCCCCCGGAAGGATCTGCGGGACACCCTCATCCGTCTGCTGAAGCTCCATGGGAAAGGAGAACGTCATGGCTGAGAAAACCGCCGCAGAGCGGGTGGCGCTGGCCCGCCATCCCCAGCGGCCCAATATCACGGACTATATCGACGGACTGTTCACCGATTTCTTTGAGCAGCGGGGAGACCGGGCCTGCCGGGAGGACCCCGCCATTTTAGGCGGCATCGCCCTGTTCCACGGGCGGCCCGTCACCGTCATCGGCACCCGGAAAGGCAAAACGCTGGAGGAAAACCTCCGGTGCAACTTCGGGATGCCGGGGCCGGAGGGCTACCGCAAGGCGCTGCGGCTCATGAAGCAGGCGGAGAAGTTCCGCCGCCCTATTTTTACCTTTATCGACACCGCCGGAGCCTATCCCGGTCTGGAGGCTGAGGAACACGGTCAGGGCGAGGCCATCGCCCGGAATCTCTTTGAGATGAGCCGTCTGACGGTGCCGGTCATCGCCGTCGTCACCGGGGAGGGCAACAGCGGCGGCGCGCTGGCGCTGGCTGTGGCCGACCGGGTGCTGATGCTGGAAAATGCCGTGTACGCCATTTTGTCCCCGGAGGGCTTCGCCTCAATCCTGTGGAAGGACGCCCAGCGCTCCGGCGAGGCGGCGGAGCTGATGAAGCTCACCGCCCCGGAGCTGAAAAAGCTGGGGGTCATTGATGGCATCGTCCGGGAGCCGGAGGGCGGCGCGCAGACCGACCCCAGCCGGACGCTGTGGAATCTGGACCGGGCGCTGACCGCCTGTCTGGAACCCCTGCTGAAGGAAAGCGCCGTCAGCCTGACGGAACGGCGCTATCAGAAATTCCGCGCCCTTGGCCGCGGGAAGGAGGACGCATGAACGGGATCAAGCTCCGGGGCACAGGCCGCTGTGTCCCCGCCAATACCGTCACCAATGACGATCTTTCCCGGCTGGTGGATACCAATGACGAGTGGATCACCGCCCGCACAGGCATCCGCAGCCGCTACCGCTGTGAAAAAGAGACCCTCACGGAGCTGTGCGTCAGCGCCGCGCGGGACGCCCTGCACATGGCCGGGATCACCCCGGCGGACATCGGCGTGTGCATCGTGGCCACCGTCTCGGCAGACACTGTGGTGCCCTCTGCCGCCTGTCTGCTGCAACGGGCGCTGGGTCTGCCGGAGGATACCCCCTGTTTTGACCTGAACGCCGCCTGCACCGGCTTTGTCTACGCTCACCACACGGCGGAGTGCCTGCTGAACGCCTCCCCCCGGGAATTCGGTCTGGTGATTGGGGCGGAAGCCCTCAGCCGCGTGGTGGACTGGACGGATCGGGGCACCTGCATCCTCTTTGGAGACGGCGCGGCCGCCGCCGTGGTGGAGTGCCGGGAGGGCTGGCCCTCCATCGGGGCCGTGCTGGGCAGCCGGGGGGACGACGTTCTCCTGCGTCTGCCGGGCCTTGGCCGGGGAGAGCCAAACGTCCTGTCCATGGAGGGGACGCAGGTGTTCAAATTCGCCGTGGAGACCGTTCCCGCCTGTATGGACGCCACGCTGAAAAAGGCGGGGCTGACCCCGGCGGACATCGACTTCTTCGTGTTCCATCAGGCCAACGCCCGCATCATTGATTTAGCCGTGCGGAAATACCGCATCCCGCCGGAAAAATACTACAAAAACATCGACCGTTACGGCAACACCGCCGCTGCCAGCGTCCCGCTGGTCCTCAGTGAGCTGGTGGAGCAGGGCCGCGTGGGTCCCGGCAGCCGCCTGCTGCTGACGGCCTTCGGCGGCGGCCTGACCTGGGGCGGCGCGGTGCTGGAAATGGCGTGAAATTGAGGAGTACACTATGAAAAAACTCAACGAGCTGCTGGGGACGGAATTCCCCATTATCCAGGGCGGCATGGCCAACATCGCCACAGGCGAATTTGCCGCCGCCTGCTCTAACGTGGGGGCCTTGGGCGTCATCGCCACCGGCGGGATGCTGGAGGCGGACCTGCTGCGCAAGCAGATCCGCATCTGCAAGAGCCTGACGGACAAGCCCTTCGGGGTCAATCTGATGCTGATGAACCCCTGCGCCGACGAAATGGCCCAGATCATTATTGAGGAGGGCGTTCAGGTGGTGACCACCGGGGCGGGCAGTCCCGGCAAGTACATCCCCGCGTGGAAAGAGGCCGGGATCAAGGTGCTGCCCGTGGTGGCGGCCTCCATCCTTGCCAAGCGGCTGGTAAATCAGGGAGCCGACGCCATCATCGCCGAGGGCATGGAGTCCGGCGGCCATGTGGGGGAAATGACCACCATGGCGCTGGTACCCCAGGTCATCGACACGGTGGATGTTCCCGTCATCGCCGCCGGCGGCATTGCCGACGGACGGCAGGCAGCAGCGGCCTTCGCTCTGGGGGCCTGTGGCATTCAGGTGGGCACCTGCCTGCTGACAAGCCTTGAGTGCCCCATCCACGAAAACTACAAGCTGGCCCTTCTGAAGGCCAAGGACAGCGACACCACTGTCACGGGCCGCTCCATCGGCGGACCGGTGCGGGTGCTGAAAAACAAAATGGCGCGGGAGTATCTCGCTCTGGAAAAGCGTGGAGCCACGCTGGAGGAATTGGAACACGTCACCTTAGGCGGTCTCCGCCGCGCTGTGTTTGAGGGCGACATGGAGCGGGGCAGCGTCATGGCCGGTCAGGTGGCCGGTATGCTCCACGAGATCAAGCCCCTGCGTCAGATCTTCGAGGAGCTGTACACCGGCAGTCAGGCCGTTTTGAAGGCCACGGAGGCAGCATGGCAGTAACGATCCGGGGAAAGGCCCTCCCCCTCCCGATTTTACAGGGGGGCATGGGCGTTGGCATCAGTCTGGACGGCCTTGCCGGGGCGGTAGCCGCCTGCGGCGGCATGGGGACCCTCTCCACCGCCGTCTGCGGCTTTCAGGAGCCGGATTTCGCCAAACGTCCCTTTGAAGCCAACCTCCGGGCGCTGGACCGGCAGGTCCGCCATGCCAAGGTTTTGGCCCACGGCGCGGGGCTCATCGCCGTCAACGCCATGGTCGCCACCACCCAGTATGCCGACAGCGTCCGCACCGCTCTCCGGGCAGGGGCTGACGCCATCGTCTGCGGTGCGGGACTGCCCAAGGATCTCCCCGCGCTGGCCTCCGAAGTTTCCGACAGCGACGCCGCCATTGCCCCCATCGTCAGCAGCGGACGGGCGGCGGGGCTGCTGTGCAAGCTGTGGGACCGGCACTATGGCCGCATCCCCGACTTTTTGATCTTGGAGGGGCCGGAGGCCGGGGGGCATCTGGGCTTCTCCCGGCAGGATCTGGACGCGCCCCCCTCCCTTTCCGACCTTTTGCGGGAGGTCCTGACCGCCATCGCCCCCTTCCGGGACAAGGCGGGCCGGGACATTCCGGTTTTCGTGGCCGGCGGCGTGAAAAACGGCGCAGACATGGCCCGCTACATGAAGGAGGGCGCCGCCGGGGCGCAGTTCGCCACCCGGTTCATCGCCACGGAGGAGTGCGACGCCTCCGAGGGCTACAAGCAGCGGCTCTTAGCGGCAAAGGCTGACGACATCACCCTGGTGAAAAGCCCCGTGGGGATGCCGGGACGGGCCCTCCGCAGCCCCCTGATCCGGCGGGTGGAGGACGGCACTCAGCCGCCTCCGGAGCGGTGTGTGAAGTGCATCGTCACCTGTGACGGCAAAAACGCCCCCTACTGCATTTCCAAGGCCCTCATCGCCGCCCGGAACGGCGATTGGGAGAACGGCCTGTTTTTCTGCGGAGCCGCCGGCGGCGAGGTGAACGCCCTCTCCACCGTGCCGGAGCAGATGGCTCAGATCATGGACGAATGGAGAGCTGCACAATGAAGTTAGGATTTTTATACGCGGGACAGGGCAGCCAGCACCCCGGCATGGGGGCCGACCTGTACAAGGCGTTCCCCACCTTCCGCGCCGTGCTGGACAGCGCCGCGGAGCAGGTGGATTTCGATTTGAAGGAAATCTCCTTCACCGACACGAAGGGCATTCTGAATCAGACTCGCTACACCCAGCCCTGCATGGTGGCCTTCGCCGCAGGCATGACCGCGCTGCTGGCGGAGCGGGGCATCGTCCCCGCCGCTGCCGCCGGACTGTCTCTGGGCGAGTATTCCGCCCTCCACGCCGCCGGGGTCTTTGACGCCGACACCGCCGTGGAGCTGGTGGCCTTCCGCGGCAAAGCCATGGAGGAAGCCGCAGCCGGACGGCCCTCTGCCATGGTAGCGGTGCTGGGGCTGGACCGGGCGGCCTTGCAGGAGGCCTGTGACGAGGCTTCCGCCCACGGCTGCGTGGTCATCGCCAACTACAACTGCCCCGGCCAGCTGGTCCTCGGCGGCGAGAAGGCCGCCGTGGAGACCGCGGCGGCTCTGGCAAAGGAAAAAGGCGCCCGCCGCTGCCTGCCCCTGAAGGTCAGCGGCCCCTTCCACACCCCCCTCATGGCCCCCGCCGGGGACGCTCTGGCGGAGCGGTTCCGCACCGTGGAGTTCCGGGAGTCGCAGATCCCCGTGATCTTCAACTGTCTGGGCGCGGAGCGTCCCGACGGCGCTGCCATCCCGGAGCTGCTGGTGCGGCAGGTGCAGAGCAGCGTCTACATGGAGGATTCCCTCCGCCGCATGGCCGCCATGGGGCTGGACGCGCTGGTGGAGATCGGCCCGGGCAAGGCCCTCAGCGGCTTTGTGAAGAAAACCGTCCCGGAGCTGCCGGTGTACGCCGTGGAGACCGCGGCGGAGCTGGAACAGCTGACGGAGACCCTCAAAGGAGCATCGCTATGAATTTTTCTGAGAAAACAGCCGTCGTCACCGGCGGCAGCCGGGGTCTGGGCCGGGCCATCTGTCTGGAGCTGGCCCGGGGCGGAGCCAACGTGGTGCTCTGCTACGCGGGCAACGAAGCGGCGGCCAATGAGACCGTTGCCGCCTGCGAGTCCCTTGGAGCCAAGACCGTGGCCATCCGGTGCGACGTGTCGAAAGAGGACGAGGTGAAGGCCCTGATGGACGCCGCCCTCAAAACCTTTGGTCGCATCGACATTCTGGTAAACAACGCGGGCATCACAAGAGACGGCCTGCTCATGATGATGAAGCCGGAGGATTTTGACGCCGTCATCGCCGCCAACCTCCGGGGCGCCTTCCTCTGCATGAAGGCCGTGGCCCGGCAGATGGTGAAGCAGCGCTATGGCCGCATCGTGAACCTCTCCAGCGTGGTGGGTCTCCGGGGCAACGCCGGACAGGTGAACTACGCCGCCAGCAAAGCCGGTGTCATTGGTATGACCAAATCCCTCGCCAAGGAGCTGGCGGGACGGAACATCACCGTCAACGCCGTGGCCCCCGGCTTTATCGACACGGATATGACCGCCGCACTGTCGGAGACCGCGAAAAACGCCGCCCTCGGCTCCATTCCCATGGGCCGCATGGGAACGCCGGAAAACGTGGCCAAGGCCGTGGCCTTTTTAGCCGACGAGGACGCGGGCTACATCACCGGGCAGGTTTTGGCCGTTGACGGCGGCATGAGTATGTAAGGAGGAACGCGACATGGAACGACGCAGAGTTGTCATCACCGGTCTGGGGGCCGTGACCCCCATCGGCCTGACGGCGGGAGAAAGCTGGCAGGCCGTGAAAAACGGCGTGTGCGGCATCGGCCCCATCACCCATTACGATCCCTCCGCGCAAAAGGTAAAGCTGGCGGCAGAGGTGAAGGGCTTTGACCCGGAGGCTTTGCTGGGCCGTCAGGAGTCCAAGCGCATGGGCCGCTTCACCCAGTTCGCCGTGGCGGCGGCCCGGGAGGCGCTGACCGATGCCGGCTTTAACGGAGCGCAGGTAGCTTTGGATCGCTACGGCGTTATTATTTCCAGCGGTATCGGCGGGCAGGCCATTACAGAGGCAGAGCACAGCCGGGGATTGGAAAAGGGCTTTGACCGGGTGTCACCATTCTATGTTCCCACCGCCATCTGCAATATGGCGGCGGGACAGGTAGCCATTGATTCGGGCTTCCGGGGAATGTGCTCCTGCCCGGTGACGGCCTGCGCCGGCGGCACCAACGCCGTAGGCGATGCGTTCCACTATATCCGTGACGGCTACGCGGACGGAATGCTCTGCGGCGGCACGGAGGCGGCCATTACGCCGCTGGCCATCGGCGGCTTTACCTCTATGAAAGCCCTGACCCAGACGGAGGACCCCAAACGGGCCTCTATCCCCTTTGACGCGGAGCGCAGCGGCTTTGTTATGGGCGAGGGTGCGGGCGTGCTGCTTCTGGAGGAGCTGGAACACGCCAAGGCTCGGGGAGCCAAGATCTACGCCGAGGTGATCGGTTACGGCGCGACCTGCGACGCTCACCACATCACCGCCCCTCTTGCGGACGGCAGCGGCGGTGCCAAGGCCATGGCCATGGCGCTGACCGACGGCGGCGTTGCGCCGGAGCAGGTGGGTTACATCAACGCCCACGGCACCTCTACCCACCTCAATGACGCCGGGGAGACCGCCGCGGTGAAAACCGTGTTTGGCCCTCACGCCTATCAGCTGGCTATGAGCTCCACCAAGTCCATGACCGGACATATGCTGGGAGCCGCCGGCGCCGTGGAAGCCATCTTCACCGCCCTGAGCCTGCGGGACGGCTTCCTCCCCGCCACCATCCACTATCAGACCCTGGACCCGGACTGCGATCTGGATGTGGTGCCCAACGAGGGCCGTCCGGCGGACATCCGGTACGCCCTGAGCAACTCTCTGGGCTTCGGCGGACACAACGGCAGCCTGCTGCTGAAAAAATGGGAGGACTGACATGGGCTTGCAGTTAAATTCCAATGAGATCGCCGAGATCCTGCCCCACCGCTACCCCTTCGCGCTGGTGGACCGCATCACCGACGGGGAATCCGGCGTGTGGGCCAAGGGTATCAAGTGCGTCAGCGTGGGCGAGCCGTTTTTCTGCGGCCACTTCCCCCAAAAGCACGTCATGCCCGGTGTGCTGATCTTAGAGGCGCTGGCCCAGGTGGGAGCCGTGGCGATTTTGTCCCTGCCGGAGAACCGGGGGAAGATCGCCCTGTTCGGCGGCGTGAAAAACGCCCGCTTCAAGCGGCAGGTCATCCCCGGAGACGTTCTGGAGCTGGAATGTACCCTCACGAAGCGCCGGGGTCCGGTGGGCATCGGCGCCTGCACCGCCACGGTGAACGGCGAGACGGCCTGCACCGCGGAGCTGATCTTCGCCATTCAGTGACGGCCTCTCCCCTTTCGGATGCTCAAACTTGCTATTCCAAATTACAGCACAGCAGCGGCAAATTGCCGCTGCTGTTGTTCATTTACGGATAGATGTCCGCCACATTCCGTCCAATGATCCTGCAAAGTGCCTGTTTTCTTCACCAAAATGCACAAAATTTAAAAATTTTGCCGCAAAGAATTGACGGCGGCAGGCGTTATCCATATAATAAAAACTCGGACTCGGCTCACACTTGAATTGGAAGCCGGGCAAAACAGAGCATATACGGCAGGCCCCCTGTTCCCTATGGGCGGCCCGCGCCGATACGGTATGAAGAATGGTGGCAAAATGACGAAACAGAGAACAACCCCGACCGCAAAACGGAATCACGGATTTACACTGATGAAGATGCTGATCGTTGTTGCCATCATTGCCATTCTGGTTGCCATTGCGATCCCCACCTTCTCTGGCACCCTCAAGAAGGCCAACGCCGCAACGGACCTTGCCAACATTCGCTCCGGTTATGCCAGTGCCCAGATTACTGCTATGACCGAGAATCATAGTGCTGATACTACTTACTATCTCCAAAAAGACGGTACGGTAAAGTCCGATGCAACAGGTCGTGATGACTATGTCTGCAAAGCAGATAGTACAGATGCTGGTACGATTGACAAGATTGGCGGGAGACTTACTGCCGAATGGGCAAAGGGTGACAAGATTACTTATAAAATCGTAAAGGGCACGAATACGGTTGAATCGATTGATTCTCCTGAAAAGTAATTTAAGCAAGTTCATCTCTTTCGAGCCCTCGCCGGAGCGGT
>ENA-UEOJ01002395-UEOJ01002395.1-human-gut-metagenome-genome-assembly--contig:-NODE-2395-length-11184-cov-4.704961_pt1 | contig 11184 bp, 8 predicted proteins | sample MGYA00242885_ERZ507886 | MGnify/ENA primary metagenome ERZ507886 (study PRJEB26167, sample SAMN06115505) | human gut metagenome | host: Homo sapiens | place: China:Anhui | collected 2015-08-07 | study... | reverse complement strand
CGCCGTCGGATATTCCTCAATGGCTTACTATAACGCTCGGTCGTGTAATTATCTATACATTGCTGGGTATCGTATTGCAGGACACACATTTATTTACCGGGACAGTTATGGATAACATAAGATACGGAAGACTCGATGCAAGCGATGAGGATGTGTATGCGGCAGCGAAACTTGCCAATGCCCACGGCTTTATAAAACATCTTCCTAAGGGTTACGATACCATGCTTACAGGTGACGGCGCCAATTTAAGCCAGGGACAGAGGCAGCTGCTTGCCATTGCCAGAGCTGCAATAGCAGACCCTCCGGTTCTTATCCTTGATGAAGCAACATCTTCTATTGATACCAGAACTGAAAAAATAGTCCAGGACGGTATGGACAGACTGATGAAAGGCAGAACAACTTTTGTTATTGCCCACAGACTTTCTACTGTAAAAAATGCTGACTGCATAATGGTTCTTGAGCAGGGACGTATCATTGAAAGAGGCTCACATGATGAGCTTATTGCTAAAAAAGGAAGATATTACCAGTTATATACAGGAAACAATATCGGTGAATAATCCCGATTAAGAAAAGTGATATATATTATAGAAAAATGATATTTTATTGGTTCGCCTTTTTTGTTAAAATTAAAAAGATACAAAGAAGGAGGTATTACCCAATGAAAAAATTGCGTAAATTATTTGCAATTCTTCTTGTGGCACTTATGGTATTTTCCATGGCAGCCTGCGGCAAGAAGAAGGACCAGGGATCGGTTGAGACAACAACGCCTGTAGAGACAGAGTCTACAACCGATAATTCCAACAAAGCAACAGAGCTTACTCTTAATGTCCATTATTTAAGAGAAGACGGTGTGTATGATGGCTGGAATGTATGGCTTTGGCCGGATGGCGGTGACGAAGGTAAGGCATACACATTCGGAACAGACAAGGATGAACACGGTGTTAAGACAACAGCAGTATTTCCTGCAGGTACAACAACTATAGGTTTTATTGTCAGACTCAATGAATGGGAATCAAAGGATATTGATTCCGATCAGTTTATTACATTGAACGGTGTTATCGCCGGAACAGTTGAAGTATACATAACTTCAGGTGTTGAAGGATACAAAATAGAGTTAGGAGAAGATTGCGTGACAGGACTTAGTGTATTAAGTGCAGAGCTGGATGGAGATTTCCAGACACTTAAGATATCTTTGACAGAAGAATACAAGGACAATGAACTTAAAGTTACTGACGCAGAAGGCAAAGAATTAGCTATTGACAGCATTGAAAAAGACTCAGGTGATGCTAAGAAGATAGTTGTTAAACTTAAAGAAAAAGCAGACCAGTTTGGCAAATATAAAGTAATGCTGGGAAACGTCGGATATGACGTAACCGTACCTGATTATTATTCTACATCTGAATTTGAAGATGCTTATACATATGACGGAGATGATCTTGGAGCAGCATGGTCTAAGGATTCCACAACATTTAAAGTATGGGCACCAACAGCTAAGGCTGTTAAAGTCAATACATACAAGTCAGGCGTTAAGGGAACAGATGACCTTATTAAATCATATGATATGACACTTGATAAGAATGGCGTATGGACAGTTAAGGCAGAAGGAGATCTTAACGGCGTATTCTATTTATATGAAGCAGATTTTGGATCATCTAAGACAGAGGCATGTGATCCGTATGCTAAGGCAGTCGGAGTCAATGGCGACAGAGCAATGGTAATTGATTTATCATCAACGGACCCTGACGGATGGGATAAGGATACTAATCCTAATAAGAAGCTTAATGCTACAGATGCATCAGTATATGAACTTCATATAAGAGACCTTTCGGCTGATTCGTCATCAGGAATTAAGAATGCCGGTAAGTATCTTGGACTTACAGAGACAGGAACAACTAATGGTTCAGGACAGGCAACAGGTCTTGATCATATCAAGGAACTTGGCGTAACACATGTCCAGATCGGACCAATGTATGATTATGCAACAGTTGATGAGACTAAGTTAGATACAAAACAGTACAACTGGGGTTATGATCCTAAGAATTACAATGCACCTGAGGGTTCATACTCATCAGATCCATATAATGGAGCAACTCGTGTAAGTGAAGTTAAACAGATGGTTAAAGCATTACATGATAACGGATTAAGCGTTGTTATGGACGTTGTATATAACCATACATACAATACAAGCTACTGCTTCAATGAACTCGTACCTGATTATTTCTATCGTCCGGGTTCTAATGGTTCGGGCTGTGGCAATGATGTAGCTTCAGAGAGAGCTATGATAAGTAAGTTTATTGTTGATTCTGTAGTATACTGGGCTAAAGAATATCATATCGACGGTTTCAGATTTGACCTTGTAGGCCTTATTGATATGGATACAATTAAAGCAATCAGAACAGAGTTAGATAAGATAGATCCTTCTATCATCCTTTACGGTGAAGGTTGGAGCATGACAACTAAGATTACTAAGTCAAATGTAACACTGGCAACACAGATGTACGTTAATAAGTTAGACGGATTCGCAATGTTCAGTGATACAATCCGTGATGCAATTAAAGGCAGCGTATTTAAGGCAGAAGAAAAAGGATATGTCAACGGAAACATCTCTAATGCAGATGTAATCAAGAAAGCAATCCAGGGCAAGACCGGCTGGTCAGAAAAGGGCTCACAGAATATTGTCTATGCATCATGCCACGATAACATGACATTATGGGATGAAATCAATTTATCTAATGCAAGTGACAGTATGGAAGCTAAGGTTAAACAGAATCTTCTTTCGGCAGCTATTGTATACACTTCACAGGGAACACCATTTATCCTTGCCGGTGAAGAAATATTAAGAAGCAAGCCTACGGGTGACGGAAAATTTAGCAGCGACAGTTATAATGCAGGTGATGAAGTAAACAGCATTAAGTGGAGCACATTAAGTGATGCTACATACCAGAAAGTATTTAATTACTATAAGGGAATGATAGCATTCAGAAAAGCACATGCTTCATTAAGAATAATGGATACCGCTTCAAGTTATTATAAGTTTACTGAAGGTACGGACAAGGGTGTTATTGCTTATGAATTAACAGGTGTTAAGGAAGAAGTATCAGATTCGATCTTTGTTATATATAACCCATTAAGCGAAGCAACAACAGTTACACTTCCGGAAGGAGACTGGACAATCTGCGTACAGGGTGACAAGGCAGGAACTGATTCCCTCGGAACAGCAAACGGTAAAATTACTGTAGACGGAATTTCATGTACAATACTTGTAAAAGGCGCAACAAAATAATATAGCATAATTATAGTCCCGGGAACGTCAGGCTCCCGGGACTTATTATTTCCCATACATATGATAATCGCAGAAAATCAACATTTTTAGATTAAAAAATCAACATAAACGCTATTGAAAAAATAAAATTAAAGTAATAGAATAAATACAGTCGTAAGACACAATAATGTATTCAGGAAAGGAATAAAAAAAATGAAAAAAATTGCAAAAAGAGTAATTACAGCCGTTTTAGCAATGGCAATGGTAATTGGAATGATGGCTATGACAGCTTTCGCAGCAGATGACACATACAGTGTTATCGGATCAATCAATGGTAACTGGGATAAGGACACAGATTTGGTTAAGCAGGCAGATGGAACATATTCAGTAGACATCACAGATGTTAAGGCTGGATCTTATGAATTCAAGATTCGTACAAACCATGCTTGGGATAATGGCGAATATAACCTTGAAGGTGATGCATCAAGCGGCGGAGCTAATGCAAAAGTTGATGTAGCAAAAGATGGTTCTACAGTAACAATTACATTTGACGGAACTAAGGCAGCTGTAACAGTTAAAGATGCAAGTGCAGCACCAGCAGCTCCAGCAGACAAGACTCCAGCAGCAGGCGATTCTTCAGTTATGGTATACATCGTAGCAGCAGTTGCAGCATTAAGCGCAGTTGTAGCAGTTGTAGCTAAGAGAAGAAGCGTAGAAGCTTAATTAGTATTTTATAGAAATGCTTACATAAAGGAATCGGTTCAGACCGGTTCCTTTTTTGTATGGGATATTCTAAGAATTGTGATATTGCACATATATTTAATAAAAACAACATTTTTATAGTGAAAAAACAACAAATAAAATATTGAAAAAATGAAATACCTGTACTAAAATAAAGTTAGTGTCATAAGACATGAATAAAATGTATTGGAAAGGAAGAATACGAAAAATGAAGAAAATTTTTAAAAAGGTCATTGCTACAGTAGCTGCTTTTGCATTCGCAGCAGCAGGACTTGTTGCAGCACCTAATACTGCTAAGGCAGCAGGAACAACAGTTAAAGTATATGTTGAACTGCCATCAGATAAGACAGCAGATTATTACAAAGGAAATATTTGGGGCGGAACTGCAAGTGTAGCGAACGCTACAACAGCAGCTAAGCCAACAGGCTGGGGTGCTGGAACTCTTCCGGTAGGAGATGCAGTTACAGAAGACGGCAAGAATTACGCAGTATTTACAATTAACAATGCGGATGAAGCACAGGGCTTTCAGGTAGTTGGATATACTGATGGTGCAGACAATGCAGAATATCAGGAAGGCGCTTGGAATTCAGAAGTTGTAGCACAGAGCAATGGTAAAGCATATTTCAATTTAACATCAAAGAAGTTATTTAAAGATGCTGCAATGACACAGGAAATTGCACCACTTCCTGTAACTGATGTACTTTCTGTAGTAGGTACTATTACAGATACCGGATTTGATTTACCTGGTAAGACTATGACAAAGAATGGTGATACATACACAATTACATTCCAGAATGTAGCAGCTGGCAATTATATATATAAGTTCCTTCAGTCAGCAGCTGAATATTCATGGAAATACCAGATTGGTAAGGATAATTCATTTGGTGACAATACAGCTAATTTTGAATTAGTATTGGATAAAGCCAGCGATGTAACATTCACAGTAAAAGTAACAGATGTTACAGGTGGTGCAGGACTTGATGCAAAACAGATTACAGCTGTAGAATATGCCGGTCCAACTGTAACACCAGTCGTAGACAACACACCAGCAGGCGGAGATAACAAACCGGCAGGCGGAGATAACACACCAGCAGGAGACAACAAGCCAGCAGGAGATAACAAGCCAGCAGGAGACAACAAGCCAGCAGGAGATAACAAGCCAGCAGGCGGCAATAACGGAAATGTAAACGCAGGTGATTCTATGGCAGTAGCTACAGCAATAATCGCAGCAGTAGCAGCTTGCGGAATCGTTGTTGTTTCATTCAAGAAGAGAAGACAGGATGCTTAATTTTACATAAGTATTTTGAATATGTAGTAAGATAATAGAGGCTTCAGTCACAGACTATGTGACTGAAGCTTTTTGTTATATACAGAACACATTTTTTGCAAGAAATGAGAAATAGTCCTTATATCCTGCTTTTTTTACGGTAACGGAAGATTTGATATCAATTGTTCCTATAAGTGTCCCATTGTATTTGTAGCAAAGCTGCCCGATTACATCACCCTCATTAACCGGGGCTTTCAGTCCATCAATAAATTCAAAATCTTTTGTAATAAGGGCTTCATCATATTTTTCCGTAAAAAGATAAGAAAAGTTATCATTATATTCACATTCAAGCTCTTTAATCATGCCGCCCGATATTTTTGGAAGAGGAATTTCAGGCATATCTGTATCTTTGTACATCTGACAGAGTGAATAGCCGTAGTTAAGAAGCTTGATAGAATCGGCAACACGGGATTTGCCGTCCTTGGATGCCATAACAACGGAAATAAGCTCAATATCGTTTCTTTTTGCGGTAGCGGAAAGACAGAATCCGGCAAGGCTCGTAGAACCTGTTTTAAGCCCTGTTGCCCATTCGTACTGCTTGATAAGTTTATTGGTATTGGTAAGGGTAAAATCACTTTCGCCCCGCCTTGTAACGTGGGTTATTGTGTCCATCCAGATTGTTGAAATATTATGTATTTCAGGATATTTGTTGATAAGTTCCTTTGACATGAGTGCCACATCCCTCGCTGTGGTTACATGATTATCGGCATCAAGACCGCAGCAGTTTACAAAATTTGTGTTGGTCATCGAAAGACCTTTGGCCCGTTCGTTCATATGGGAAACAAAATTTTCCTCAGAGGAGTCAATGTATTCTGCCATGGCTACACAGGCATCATTGGCACTTGCAATGGCAATGCATTTAATAAGGGTTTCAACGGTCTGGGTCTCTCCGGCTTCAAGAAAGACCTGACTGCCGCCCATTGAAGCGGCATGCTCGGATACCGTTACTGTGTCATCCATTTTGATTCTGCCGTCATGTATGGCATCAAAAATCAGTATAAGTGTCATTATTTTAGTAATACTGGCAGGACGGAGAATTTCATCTGGGTTATGCTCATAAATGATTTTCCCTGTAGATGCTTCCATAAGAATTGCTGATTTGGAGGTTAAGTCAAGCTCATCGGCAGCCACGCTGATATGGACAGATGATAGGATAAGTATAAAAGAAATAATTAAAGAAAAAATTTTCTTCATTAAAAACTCCGGACTTTTTGGTTAGTATATTTTATGTATATAACTAAGATAATATGAGCGTACTATTGAAAAAAGAAAATTTAACGTATATAATTGTAGCATTAACCGGATGACCGGTGATTTTATAAAAAAGAAGAAAGGATGTATAAAAGTATGTTAAGACTTATTGTTATGGCACTTCGTTCGTTTTTCTTTATGATATATGAAATTAATAAATGCAATTATATGATGAAACGTCCGGAGAAATACAGCGAACTTGACAAGTATCGTGAGGTACAGAAAATTGTGGACAAGATGCGTAAGAATTCCAGGACTACCACAAAGGTTTATGGAAAAGAAAATCTGCCGGAAACAGGCAATTATGTAATGTATGCCAACCATCAGGGACATTATGACGGGTTAGGAATTGTGTGTAATCATGACAGACCTCTTACTATTATTATCGACAGCAAGAGAGAACATCAGATGATTGTCAGGCAGATGCTTCCTATGGTAGCGGGGCACGGCATTAATCTTAAAGATGCCAGACAGCAGATGAAGACCATGATGACTGTTACCAGGGAACTTAAAGAAGGTAAAATATATCTGCTTTTCCCTGAAGGTAAGTATGGCGACAATAAAAATACCCTTCAGGATTTTAAGGCAGGTGTATTTAAGTGTGCGATGGATGCCAAAGTGCCTGTTATACCGGTGGCACTTATTGATTCTTATAAAGCAATGGATGGCAACAGCCTCAGGAAAGTTACAACACAGGTGCATTACCTGAAGCCGATACCATATGAAGAATATAAAGATATGAAAAAGACAGAGCTTGCAGAGCTTACTAAATCAAGAATACAGGAAGCAATCGACAAGTATGCAAAGTAATTATCTGCCGGAAGTCCTCTTTTCAAATATCCCGATAATTATATAAAGAATTATTGAAAGAATAGAAAGTAAAACAATGGAAAGAAGTACCCAGTCCATTTTAAATACCTGGCTACCGTAGATGATTAAATAACCCAGCCCTTCTTTTGCAGCAAGGAATTCACCGATGATTACACCTACAAGGGAAAGCCCCAGATTGACTTTCATGGCATTTACGATTGTCGGCAGTGATGACGGGAAGATAAGGTAAAACAGAATATGGCGTTTCTTTCCGCCGAGGGTCTGGATTAATTTTATTTTTTCCTTGTCGGTCTCTGTAAAAGAAGTGTATATACTGAGCATTGCACCGAATACGGCAACAGATACGGCGGCAATAATTACCGTTTTAGTGTTGTTGCCGAGCCATACAATAAGAACCGGAGCGAGAGCGGATTTTGGAAGGCTGTTGAGCAATACGAGGAAAGGTTCGGCAACTTTGAAGATATTTCTGTTAAGCCACATAAGTACGGCAGCTGTAATGGCGGCAATCATAACAAATATAAAGCATATAAGTGTTTCATAAATGGTTTTCCATACATGACGTATGAGAAAACCGTTTTTTGAAAGTTCAATAAAACATTTAACAATCCGTTTTGGACTGCTGAATATAAAAGAGTCGATAATTCCCTTTTCTGCACAAATTTCCCATGCTGACACGAAGAAAACCGCCAGAAAAATACGAAAGAAATGAATTAATACTTTATGACGGAATACTGATTTCAGATAATCAGAGTGTGTTTTGATTTTATTCATTGTCTGACAACTCCTTCCACAAGATATTAAAGTAATCACGGAATTCTGCTGTATCACGACGTTTTAAGGAGCTTAAATCGTTGCAGAAGTCAAGGTCAATTGCCGCTTTGAAACGTCCCGGACGTTTAGTAAGCACGTAGACACTTTCTCCTACAGAAATTGCTTCCGCAAGGTCATGGGTTACAAGTATTGCTGTTTTATGCTCTTTTTTAATAATAGAGCTTATATCATCACATACGGTAAGCCGTGTCTGGTAATCAAGAGCTGAAAACGGTTCATCTAAAAGGAGAATATCCGGTTCCATCATAAGTGTGCGTATAAGAGCAACTCTTTGCCGCATACCGCCTGAAAGTTCGCTTGGTCTTGAATTTTTAAAATCGAGGAGACCATATTGGGAGAGATAGTGGGTGGCAAGATTTCGTGTGTCTTTTTTTCTGTGTATATCAAGCCCCAGCATAACATTTCCGTATACACTGCGCCATTCAAAAAGATGGTCATGCTGGAGCATATATCCGATGTTACGCATTTCGTCTTTTACCGGGCGGCCGTTTACGATTACTTCACCTGAAGTTGGTTCGATAAGACCGCATATTATGGACAGAAGCGTGGATTTACCACAACCGGACGGACCGACTATGGATATGAATTGTCCTTTTTTTACAGATAGATTAATATCCTGAAGGGCTTTTGTTTCTTTTTCTTTTGTAAAATAGGAATAGTTTACGTCTTTTAATTCCAAAGCCAGCATATTTTACACCTGAAAATAATATATATAATATTTTATGATTTGATATTGAAATAGTCACAAAATGATTATATAATAGATAAGACCAATTCAGACAGGTGACAGATATGAGTAAGTTTTGCAACATAATTGAGAATATTACAAGTAGGCATGTATATATACAGACACATAATTTCCCTGATGCGGATGCCATTGCATCAGCGTTCGGACTCTCAGTTCTGTTGGAAAAATATGGAATTATTTCATCAATCTGTTACAGAGGACAGATTGAGAGATACAGCACGAATGAACTTGTGAACAGTCTTGGCATCAAGATGATTAATATTGAAGAATTGAAGGATATCAACCGGAATGATGAGGTTATCCTTGTGGATTCACAGAAGGGCAATAGTAATATTATCACTACCAAGGGTGATGAGATTATATGTATTGACCATCATCCTACGTTTGAGAATTCCCTTGATTCTTACAGGTATGCTGATGTAAGACCTGAGCTTGGTGCGTGTTCCACTATAATAGCCGAATATTATATGGACAATAATATTCCTATTGATAAGAGAGTTGCGACAGCACTTATTTATGGAATATGCACAGATACTATGGGCCTTACAAGAGGAGTTACCGATAAGGATGTTGATACTTACAGTTATCTTTTTAAGATAGCGGACAAGCAGATTCTTAAGGCACTTGAACACTGTTCCATAAGTATTGATGATCTTAAGGCATATGCTAATGCGATTAACTCCATTAAGGTATGTGACAATGTAAGTTTTGCCAATACCGGTTCTAATTGTCCGGAGGCTCTTATAGCCTCGATATCTGATTTTATGCTGGATCTTATTGAAGTTGATTTCTCGGTTGTATATTCCCTTAAGAAAGAGGGAATTAAGATTTCCGTCAGAAGCATGGGTAAATACAACGCGGGAAGGATTACCAATAAAGCATTGTCAGGAATTGGATGTGGCGGAGGCCACGAAGTTATGGCAGGTGGGTTTGTTCCTCTTAAGGAGGAAGAACGGGATATTGATGCCATAATAGGTGATATTCAGGAACGCTTTTTGCGTGCAATGTAATTTATACTGATGCTGACATGGCGCAGCTGGTAGCGCAACTGATTCGTAATCAGTAGGTCGTGGGTTCGAATCCCATTGTCAGCTTTTATGCAATAGTAACCGGCATAAGATTCCGCATTTACAGGTGTCTGTGCCGGCTTTTTACATTCACAGAGACATAATCAGACAAAAAGCTACCAATTATTACATTAGAGTACATTAATACGTAAAAAATATTGTTTTTTCTGGAAAAAGATAGTAAAATAAAATATATGTTGGTTGAAGGAGTGGTTGTTCCTGTGGAAATGGAGAGAAAGCCTTTAAGGAAGAAATTAAGAATACTGTACATACCGGTTATTCTGTCCGTATTAGGCATAACAGTATGTATTATCAGTTCAATGCTTATATACAATAAGACGTTCAGATTCTATACTGAACAGTATTATAAGATAGCACGGGCATTTGAACAGGTAAGCAGTTTTTCGTCAACGCTGGATTTATGCCAGAAGCTGCCGTCATCAACGGCATACGACAATCTGGCTGATGCCTATGACATCGAGCTGTTGTCGGCATGTTCGGATTTGTTTTCAATAAGATTTGAATTTGACAATAATGAACGTCAGGAGATAGAGTCATTATATGATATTGTACGTACTTCTATTCCTGATAAGTTGAATTTGCTTAAGGACGGCATTAATGACAGTGAAAAATGTAAGGATGCAGTGGCAGCTGTAAGAACAGATGTAACAACTGTTGCGGATAAGCTTAACCATGTGATAGAGAAGTCAATAGCTACAGGCAATAAGGCATACGATAACAATAGGATAGATGTATATCTTATTGAAGGACTTATGATTGCAATATTTATAGGCTTTATTATTGTTACGGTATATCTGGTTAGCTTTATTGAAAGAAGAATTATCAAGCCTATACGTGATGTTGCGGATTGGACCAGGATGTTTAATGATGATTATGCCGATATGTCAGATATTGAGATAACGGATAATGATGAGATTAGTGATATCAGCAGTGCTTTTAATATTGTTAAGGCTAAGTTATGTGAAGCCAATAAGACTAAGCGCGATAATGAATCAACTCTCCGTAAGCTGAGAGAAGAGGAAGAATATAAGAAGAAATTCGTTAAGCAGTTATATGATGAGAAGCGTGAGAAAGAGATAATAAGTTCTGAAGCTAAGAGAGACGG
>ENA-UEOJ01002393-UEOJ01002393.1-human-gut-metagenome-genome-assembly--contig:-NODE-2393-length-11203-cov-3.619809_pt1 | contig 11203 bp, 10 predicted proteins | sample MGYA00242885_ERZ507886 | MGnify/ENA primary metagenome ERZ507886 (study PRJEB26167, sample SAMN06115505) | human gut metagenome | host: Homo sapiens | place: China:Anhui | collected 2015-08-07... | reverse complement strand
GTGATAGCTACATCGCTCTTGCCCTGACTGCGCAGCAGCGCTGCTGTGTAGGGTACCCCGGCGCTGACAGTGCTGCGGCTGCCGCCGGAAGCAGAGCCGCTGCTGCCGGTGGCCTTTCCGCTGCTGGAGCTTCCGGACTTTGTGCCCGCAGCCGCTGCCTTGCTGGCGGCCTGTGCGGCCTTCTGCCGGGCGTTAGCCTGCTTCAGTGCCCACTCGCCCTTGGCAATGTTCAGCTTCTGACTGGTCACGTTGTTGTTAAAGGCCTGCTGCTTCAGCGCATCCTGATAGGCGCGCTCGCTGGCGGTGTTGTCGTACTGCTGCTGAGTCAGTGCGTCCTGCCGCTGCTTTTCCTGCATCTGCTGGCTCCACTGGGTATCGGCGCGCTCGGCCTCGTAGGCGCGGTTGCCGGAGTAGATGTTGTACCCGGTGTTCAGCAGGCTGCCCGCCAACGTGCCCAGACCGGTGGTGCCGGTAATGGCCAGCTGCACCACGTCCCCGATGACGCCCAACACCGTCATGATGTTATTGAAGGTCTGCTGGCGCTGGCTGATTTCCGCCTGCTCCTGCGCGGTGTAGTAGCCGTGCAGGGTGTCCAGCCGGTTCAGGTGCTCCTGATACTGGCCGTAGTCCTTGGCGTAGGCGTCGTTGTACGCTTCGCCCTTCTGCTGCAGCTGGGTGTAGTAGTCCTGCAGCTGACGGTCGTACAGGGTCTGGGCGTTCTGCTCCTGTCCGTTCAGTTGGTCCAGCCGGTTCACCAGCTCCTCGCCGCCGCTCTGGTAGGTATCCAGCGCCAGATTGTACAGGGTGGGGATGGCGCTGGCCAGCCCGCCAATCTGCTGCTGATAGGCCTGCTGCGCCGCACTGGTGGCATAGCTGGAACCATATCCGCCGGTCAGAGCAGCAGCCTGTGCCGCCGCGTCCGCGCTGGCATTGTGGGCGTTCTGGGTATACAGCTGCTCGTACTGGCGGTAAAGCGGGTCACGGGTGTAGCTGTACTGAAAATTCTCCCGTTCCAGCAGCTGTCCCAGCAGGCTGTTGATCTTATCCTGATAGCTGCTCTGGTAGTCTGCGGGGCGGTTCTGCTGCCACTGCTTCAGGGCGTCGGCCGCATCGGTCACCTGCTGACCGGGGCGGTAGCTGACGTTTGCCATGGCCTTTTCCACATCGGCGCGGCTGTTCAGCCCCTCGGCGCTGTAAGTGGACTGCGCAGCGGGCTGTGCCTGCGTTTGCACCTCCGGCTGCAGCAGTTCCTCCTTCTTTTTGGATGCCATATAATTCTCCTTTCGTTCTTATAATCCCTGCAGCTTGCTGCGCAGGGTGTCGGACATATTTTCCGTATCCAGATTGGTCAGTACATACTGCAGCTGCTCCTGCATCTGGTACAGATAGCTGCGCAGTGCCCGGGCATCCTCCGGGTCCATGTGATCGCTGAACTTGGGCAGGCCCAGCTTGCTCAGGCCGTTCATGCTTGCCATGAGGCATCCTCCTCCCATAATTTTCCCTTTGCCGGGGCGATGGTGCGCACAAGTCCGCGCAGGGTGATCTGCCCCTTGCCGCGCAGCCGCAGCCGCAGCGACCCGCACCGCCGGGGTACAAAGGGCAGGTCATAGCTGCGGCGGCTGCCTTGGGCGGCAAGGGAGGCCACTGTCTCCCACGCGCCGCCGTCATAGCTCACCGCCACTTCTACTGTGCTGGTGCACTCAGCGTCCAGCCGCAAAGTCAGCCGGGAGAGGTACCGCTGCTCGGTGCCGTCCAGTCCCACATCGCCTGTGACCAGTTCAAAGGGAATGTCCGTTTCCACACCGTCGGTGCTCTGCCAGTCCGGCTCGCGGGTGGGGTCTGCCGCCCACAGCACCTGTCCGTCCCACAGATAAAGCTGCCCACCGGTGCTGGTCATATCGCAGGAGCAGACGTCCTCCTCGCTCCACAGCCCCTTCTCGGTATCATAGACCAGCAGCCGGGCATCCTCCCGGGAGATGTGCAGGTAATACCGGCCATCCAGCGCACCACCCACAGCGCTTTGCACGTTGGAAAGCTTTGCAGCGTCCAGCGCGCCGGACACCTTGGTGGGCAGACTGCCGTCCCACGCCATGACGCCGTCCGGCGAGAGATAATACAACGTCTCGTTCAGCACGCACAGGCTGCGGGCGGCGTTTTTTGCCACGCCCCGGCAGCGCAGGCTGGAAAGCTGAAAATCCGAAGGCTTGGAGCCATACAGCTTGTGTAGGGTATTCTCTTTAAAGAACAGCGCATAGCCCATGCAGGAAGCTGCTCCGGTAAAGGCACCATCGCTGCCCACGGTGACGGCGTAGCTGTCTGCGGCGATGCCCCGGTAGCTGAACCAGTTGGTGGGGTCGCCCAGCTTGCAGCCGTAGATAACGTTTTCTTTGCTGTTGCAGCCCCACACCCGGTTGTCGCACTCGGTCACAAAATCCAGCTCCGGCACCCGGCGCTCCATGGATACCGTTTGCGCGGCCTCCACACTGCGGTGCTGTTTGCCGTCCATGCTCTGCCACTGGGCGGCGGCGGCGTTCTGCACCAGTGTGCCGTAGAAATACTCGCCCTGCGGGGTGCAGCGCACCCGCAGCCAGTCCTCGCCCACGTCATACACGATTTGGTCTCCGTTCAGCTCCGGGCTCTGCCCCACCGCCTCGGCGGCTGCGCCCTGTACGGTCACGGTGTCCCACTGCCGGAACAGCTTGCCCAGCCCTGCCGCCGTGATACGGCAGTATTCCAGCGGGATGGCTGTCCAGCTGCCGGAGTTTTTGCTGTACATCTCCAGCGTGCTGTCGTACCGCCACGGATGGTCGGCATCCTCTACCTTTAAAAACAGCTGTCCGTCTGCCGGTTCGGCGGGCTCCTCCCGGCCAAAGGCCTCCACCTGATAGGTCTTGCCTGCGGCATCACAGGGGGCAAAGGTCACGCTTTTGCCCGCCGCCGTCCACAGTGCCCCCAGTGCGGCAACGCTGCCGTCTGCCGTATCAAAGGCCAGCTTGTCCGGGAAGATCAGGATCTTTGTACCGATGCCCACCAGCGCCTTGCGGCCGTCGGTCACGGCGTCCGGCTTTGTCACCGCCGGGGCGGCGGCATCGTCCGGGGTATAAACGACATCCCGTCCGCAGACGGTCAGCAGACCATTCAGGTGATACATCCCGTTCAGCCCGGTCAGTGCCCGCAGTCTGCGGCGCGGGGTGCGGGTGCTCAGTGCGGGGAAGTCCCGGGTAGAAAAGTTCACTCCGGCGCTGTACTCTGCTTCCGAGCAGCCGTAGGTCTCGTTCAGGCCGCCAAAGGCCCGCAGCAGCTGCCGGGTGTTGGCAAGCCGTATTCTGTCTGCCAGTACCATCGCCTCACCTCCTTACCAGCGCCACTGCGCCCGGCTGCGGGGCGGGTAGTTCTGCCGCAGCCAGACCGCCAGCTCTGCATACAGGGCGTTGTACTGCGCCTGCTCCCCGGCGTAGCGGTCGGTCTCGCCCAAGGCGGCATCCATCTGCGCACACAGCAGGTGCGGGTACAGGGCATCAAAGGGCGGCGGTGCCAGCAGCGTCTGGTCATCCTGCACCGGCTGCTCCCACGGACGGTCTGCGCCCACGGCGTCAAACGCCCCGGCGGCGGCGCGGTCAAACAGCTTTGTGCGCAGCAATGCGTCCGCCTCCCGCAGCCATTGCAGCCGGGTCTCGGTTTCAATGCGGCAGTTGGGGCGCAGCTGCTCGGCACGCTCCAAAGCCTCTCCTATGGTCATCTCATCACATCCTTTTATAAAAAACCCGGCCGGGGGCATTTCTCCCAGCCGGGCAGCGCTTATTTCACTGTGCCGCGTTCTCCGCAGCGGCAATGCGGGCAGCGGTCAGCTCGTCCTGACGCTGGCTGTGCTCCAGTACCTCGGCCACAGCGGGCGGCACCTCCACTTCCACGCCACGGCGAATCTTGTAGTTCACGCCGTTGACACTGACGAACAGATCGCCCTTGTAGCGGCTGTTGTCCTTGAACAGCCGGATGCGCACATTCTTTTCAGCCATGGGCACCTCCTTAGTTGGCGGCAGCGGTGGCAGAGTAGCTGGACACGCTCTCGATGCGCACCATGTACTGCTCCACCAGACGCTCGGCGGCGCGCATCCCCTTCCAGCCCACAGAGGCGCGCTGGTTCAGCGGGTCGTCGCCGTAGCCCAGCTGCTTAACGATGTGCTCAAGGCCGCCGCCCTCCAGCTCGGTCACGCCGTAGGCGTGGGCACCCAGCACCAGCGTGCCGAACACCGCAAGACCCGCCGGGCAGGTGTCGTCCTTCCAGATTTTGGCCTCGCTGGTCTCGATAAAGCGGATGTTGCCCAGCTTGCCGATCTCGCCGCGGAACATGGTGTCGGGGTCGGCGTACTTGTGCACCTCCATGAACTCCTTGCAGGTCTTGAGGTCATAGGCCGCATAGGGGTGGATGATGGCAACGTAGCTGTCACCGATGGGGTCGGCGTTCATTGCGCCCAGCTGCGCCGCCGCCTGAAAGAACAGCTTCGGGGTCAGGGTGCAGCTCTTGTCCAGCGCCTTGCGGCTGGTAACGGCGGTCTCGGTGCCGTCTGCGCCCAGCTTCGGGGCGTAGATGACGTTGGTGCCGCCCGCCAGCACATCGCGGGTGATACTGTCCATGGTGCGGCCGGCCTGACTTGCCAGCACGCGGGTGGCCTGCACCACGTTGTTGTCGATGGCGGTCATCTGCAAAACATCGGTCAGCGGGGTCCAGCCGCCGTACTGGTGCAGATCGCTGGTGATGCTGGTCACGTTCAGGGCCTGACCGTTGGGGGTAACACCCTCGGTCAGCGGAGTGCTGGCCTTGGGCAGGCTGTCGTACTTGCGGAACTCGATGGTCTTGCCGCCGTTCTGGGGCACAGGGTAGTAATCCGCAAACTGGTCGTGCACAAGGCGCGGCTCCGCCTGATCGATCAGGCGCTTCTCGTAAAAGGTCTTCATCTCCACCGACATAGTGCCGGTGGTGTTGGTCTGCGCGTCCGCAAACAGCTGGATGTTAAAATTCATCATGCTTTTTTCCTTTCTCCTGTCAGGTTAAAGTTCGATCTGTGCACCGTGCAGCACACGGCGCTCCAAGGCTTCCCGCTGGGCGCGGGTCATGGCGGCTACGTCCGGCCGTACCGAGGCGGCAGCGCCGGGGCGCAGGCCGTTTTCCAGCGGACGCGCAGCGCGCTGCTGCACCCGCTCCACTACCCCCTGCTCCACGGTCTGTGCCGTGGTGCGCAGGGCATCCTCGTAGTGGGCAAGGCGGTAGGCGTCCTGCACCCGCATGCCTGGCAGCTGCATCAGACGGCGCATCTCCGGGTTCTTCAGCTCTGCTTTCAGGTCAAAGCCCGGCTGGCTGCGGCGCATGGCCGCTTCCTCTGCCGCCCAGCGGGCGTGCAGGCTGCGCACCGTGTTTTCCACCGGCAGCGGCAGAGGCGGCAGCACCGGGCGCTCCGGCTGTGCGGGTGTTTCCGGCTGCGGCTCCGGCTTTGCCGGGGTCTGCTGAGGCACCTCCGGCTGCGCGGCTGGGGCTTCCGGCTTCAGGGTGCCCGCAGCCACCGCCTGCCGGGTCTGCTCCGGGCTCAACGCGGGTGCGGCTTCACCTTCCGCAAACAGCTGCAAGTCCATCATGCTCTGCTGTCCGCTGCGGCTCACATCCGCAAAGCGCAGATTGTCCGGGTAACGCTCTGCCAGCAGGGTAAAGCCTGCCTTGGCCAGTTCAAATGCGCCCTGCACCCACGGCGCTACCGGTGCCTGTGCCGCCACGGCAAGGCGCGGACCCTCCGGCTCGTCCCATGCATCGCTGCGGGCACTCTCCTCCCCTGCCAGCAGGTACACCAGCGCCTGCATCAGGGTGCTTGCGCCAGCGCATACGATATCCTGCCCGGCGGGCGCGTAGCCCGCGTGGCCGGCGGCTTCCAGCCGCAGGCTCAGCCCCTTGGGGCCGTCCAGCTCGCTGTAACATACCTTGATCATCTCACTTCACCTCCTTTCCGTTCCAGTTCATGGCGCGGGCAGCCGCCGCCACCGGCAGCTGTGCCGTCAGGCCGGCAGTGTCCTGCGCCGTTTGGGTGCCGCCGGGCTGCTGTGCAAGGGCGGCGGTCAGTCTTGCCATCTGCCCCTGCAGCTGCACCAGCTGCTGCGCCAGCGTGCCGTTCTGCCGCACCCGGGCGCGCACCTTTTCCACCCCTTCAAAGTCCATCATTTCCAGCGCCGCAAGGGCAGCATCTGCGTTGGCGGGGTCGAAGAAGCCCAGCTTGTAGCACTCCTTGGCGGTCTCGTTTTGGGACAGGCGGCTGAAGGTGCTCTTTTTGGCGGCGCTGACCACGATATCAAAGACAGGCTCCCGGCTGCCCAGCTCCACCCCGCCCACGGCGGGCACAGGCTTTGCGCGCAGCCCCTGCGCCGAGAAGGGCACGAATTCGCTCTCGCCGCGCTGCCCGGTGATACGGAACACCCGCTGCTCGTCGTAGAACTGCCGCATCAGCTCAATGATAAGGTAGCACTGCCTTGCAAAGGCGCGGTAGGCGCTCTTGAGCATATCCCGGCTCAGCTTGCTGCCTGCCTCCTGCAAGGCAGCGATGGCGCTGGCAGCGGTCACGCCGCCGGTGGTGCCGCCCTGCGTCAGGTCGCGGTTACCGCTGATCTCCTTCAGCTCCTCGATGCGGCTGTTGCGGTAGCTCAGGCTGTTGCCCTGCAAGCCCGCCGTTTGCAGCGGACGAAAGCTGTCCTCGTTCAGGCGGCCCACAACGTGCACGATGTCCCGGCTCAGGTCGGCCAGTTCTTCCTCGTTCACCCCGGCGGTATCGCTGAGCACATACCGCTGGCGGGAGGCCAGCAGCACGTTCTCGTCCATGGCGTGGTTCATCTTATCAATGGCATTCTGGCAGTCCTTCATCACGTCGATGTAGCCGAACCCGGCGGGGGAATCCTCCTCCACGAACAGCGGGTCGAACACAAAGGGGTACTTGCCGTGGTCGTACAATCCGCGCGCCGCCAGTGCCGGGTCGTTCTGGCTGGCATACAGCACCACGCCGTTGCAAAGCTTGCAGTAGTGCAGACGCAATTTGCCGTTCTCGTCCGGGCGCTTATAGTACCAGTCCACCACCACGCTCTTGTTGGCGGTGGTCTGGCCATCCTCGTGGATGTACCGGGGCACGTCCACCACCCCGGCGGCATGCCCTGCCAGCTGCGGGTACTGCGCGGTCAGCCGGGCGGTGTCCTCTAAACTGAGGTGGAACAGATCCGGTGAGTCCTGAATATCCTGCACGCCGGGCTCCCAGTAGAGCATCAGCAGGTTGACGCTGCGCACCGCAATGTCGCCCAGCCCGCCGCGCGCTGCCGGGTCCCAGAAGATGCCGGTAACACCGGTACCCTGCTTGAGCTTGCGCCACCAGACATCGCTGTACACCTGCTCGTAATCCGCCTGCTCCAGCACCACCGGCAGCACGCTGGAAAGCGCCTGCGCTGTGGCTTGGTCGTCTGCCGCCCGAGGCAGCACCATGGGCTCGGGGTAGTTGTCCATGGCGTCGGCGTGCTTGTTGGCGATGCTGTTGAACAGCCATCCGCTGGAGGGCTGCGCCTTGCCGGGCATCAGCGGGTCGCGGTAGTTTTTCCAGTGTCCCATGCGGAACCACAGCTCGTTATCGATCAGGCGCTTGTCCAGCGCCGCCTTGCCCGCCTTGTAGCGCTGCAGCGTCTGCAATGCAGCCGCCGCCTCTGCCGCGCCGATGGGCAAAGCTTCTGCTCTTGTATCTTCCATAGTTCTTTCCTTTCTGTCCTGTTTTTCAGATGCGGTAGAACCGCGCCTGCCGGTGCAGCTCCAGCGGGTCGTCCGGCCTTGGCGGCGCGGCAGAAGCCTCGGGCGGGCTGATGGGATGCTCCATCAGCACATAGCGGCACTCGTCGTAGATGTGATCCTCCTGCCGGGTGTCGATATCCTCCACATTGCTCTCGTCGTACACAAGGTTCGGCAGGGTGCGGATGAAGTGCTTGCAGCTGCTGAACACCTGCAGCATCGGCCGTCCGTCCGGCGCAAACCGCAGCCGGTAGTGGAACTGCATCTTACCTGCCAGCCGGGTGTGATCCCCGGGCTGCCAGTGCAAAAAATGCGGGCTGCGCTCCATCATGGCCGCAATGCTCTCGCCCCGGCTCTCGTCAAAGATGGCGGGGTCTGCCACTCCGTGGATCACCCTGCCCCGCAGCAGCGGATCATTCTGCTCGGCTTCCCGGATGCGCTTGGCCTGCTCCACCGGGTCGATGCGCAGCCCCTCGTTGGGACGTCCGGTGCAGCCGTACAGCTCCTTGATGCGGTACAGCCGCCCCTCCTCGTCCACCGCATACCACCCCACCGAAAAGGGCTTGGAAAAGCCAAAGTCGTACCCGCGCCAGATGGGCCAGTGTTTGGGGATGGCAAAGGGTGCGATGACGTGGGTCCAGCGCTGATCCTGATAATGCGCCGGGTCGTTGCGCCATTCGGTGAACACCTGCCCGGAAAAGCTGTCCCAGCTGCCGTAGAGCAGCGCCTGCTTTTCGGCCTCCGGCAGCGAGGCCAGTGTGCCGATGTAGCCCGGGTCATTTTCCAGCAGCGCCGGGTTGTCAAAGACGGTGGACGGGATAAAAATGCGGGTGCGCCGCCGGGTGATCTCCTCCCCGTCCGGCGCTTTCACCTTCACCATCTGCACCATCCGCGTCCCGGCAGGTGCCGGACTGATAAACCGTGCCTTCACCCAGCCATGCCCCACGCCGCCGGGGTTGGCCGTGGCCCGGATATAGACCCGGGTGCCGGGGCCGGAAGGGCGGTTGCGGCTCATGACATAGCTGTATTCGTCCCAGGTAAAGTGGGTCAGCTCGTCCACGCCGATAAAATCAAAGGCTTTGCCCTGATAGTTGTATTTGTCCTGTGTGTGGTTCAGGCTGCCGAAGTAGATCTTCGCCCCGCTGGGGAAGGTCCAGCAGTGGCTCGAGCCGTTGTACCTCGCTTTGGGAAATACCGGCTTGTAGTACCGCATGGTCTTGTCGATCAGCTCCGAAAGCTGCGGGTAAGTCTTGCGCAGGATGAGCGCCCGGTAGTGTGGGATGTGTACCTGCCGCAGCGCCTCGATGATCAGTGCGTCGCTCTTCCCGCCACCAGCAGCGCCCCCATACAGAGCTTCGTCCTCGGTGCGCGCCATAAAAGCTGCCTGCCTCGGCTGCGGCGACCAGATCACGGGGCGTCCGTGATATGTTTTATGCTCCATCCACCATCACCTCCGGCCCTTTTTCTTCCCGGCCCTCGGCCCCGATCTCCACCAGCGGTGGGGCATCGCCCTCGCTCTGGCTCTGGCTGGGTACCATTGCCGCAGCCTTTTCGGCCACGGTCATCAGCACGGCAGCCATCGCGGCGGCGTTCTTGTCGCTCATCACGCGCTCGCCGTACCGCTCGAGCTGAGCGTCCAGCAGTTTTCGCTCCTCGTCTCCCAGCTGCCGGTCATAGCTGTCCTCGGCAGCGTACAGCACAAGCCCCGTCTCCGTGGCGTCCGCCAGCTCTTCGGCATCACTCTTGAGCAGTGTGCCTACCGCAAAGCAGCGGGCGCGGGTGTCCTCGTCCAGTTTCCGATGGAGCCTGGCTCTTACCTGGGCCGCACGCTGGCTCTCGTCCACACGGCTCTGCAAGTAGCTCACCTGCGCCCTCGCACCGAGGCTGGCCCGGATCGCTATCTCCCGCGCAGCAGCCTGCCGCTCTTTTGCAAAGGCGTCGCTCCGGTCGGCTTCCTCGGCCATCCAGCTGCGGATGGTGCTCTCCGGTACGCCGTACCGCCGGGCTACCGCACAGATGGATCCAGACGACAGCATGGCCATCAGCACCTCGGCCCGCACCTTCGGCGGGTACTTCCGCCCCCGCTGGGAGCCCTTTACCGTGTTTTTGCAATATGCCCGCTTGGCCACCGCTCTGCCTCCCCTCTGTCACAAGGCCCTCGCTTTTGCGCTTCGCCGGGCCTGTTTTGTCTCTCTCAGCCTACCACGCCTCACGGCCCAAAACTACTGCGGACATTTTGCCCGCAGTAGTTTCTTGTACGGCAAACAGACTGGGTCTCCCCAGCCTCATCACGCTATGCCAATGCTATACCAACGCTATAGCAGCCCTTCCGCCGCCGCGTAGATGGCCACGGTGCTCAGCGCCTCCAGCTCCTTGTGGTAGTAGGTCGTCCGCCCGATGTGCAGCCTTGCCACCACTCGCTCCTCTGGCATCCCGTCCAGATACCGCATCTGCAAAAGCCGTTTGCACACCGGGTCTGCGGCTGCGTAGTAGTCCATCGCCAGGGCGATCACCCCCGCCCAGTCGCTTTTCCCCTGCCCGCAGGCCCTCAGCCCGGCCCGCACCCGTCGTTTCTGCTCCCTGGTCAATCCCTCGCCGCCTTTCTTCCGCGCGCGTTAAAACGCAAAATACCGGTACTTTGTCTGTCAGGTGCGAACTTTCGCACCCTCCCGCTTCACCATCACCACATAGCAGCGCAGCTCGTCTGCGTCCCAGCCCTCTTTTTCGTCGCCCGGCGCTTCCGGCTCCGGCACGACGCACCGCACAAACTTCCAGCCCGGGTATCTCTGCTCCCACCAGTAGGCGTTGTCCTTGCAGTCGGTGCAGCCTTTGCGCAGCTGCTTGCGGCTCCATCGGGTGTCGTTGGGGGTGTGCTCCACCGGCAGTGTCAGATTCCTCGTCTCATACCACCGCATCCGTCCGTGCTTCTCAAAGTAGGTGATCAGGTCATCCAGCCTGTTTTGCAGATTTAACCGGTCGGCGTTGGCCGTACCGAGGCTCTCCACGCTGCCGTCCGGCCATCGCACGGCCCACTTGTCCTCCAGCAGCTGCCGAAAGTCCGCGTTCTGCCGCATGGTCAGCCCTTTGCACTCTATCAGCAGATGATGGTGGTAGCGCCCGCTCTTTCGCCCGCAGCCGGTCAGGCCCATGACCCGCAGCTCCACGTCTGCGCCGTATAGCTTTGCGATGGCAGCTTTCACCCGGCGGATGTAGTTGCGCAGATCCCGCTGGGCCTGCTCCATGCTCTCCGGCAAAAAGGTGTCTATGTAGGTCAGGGTCAGATAAAATCCCAGCACGGTAAAGTTCGCGTTGGCTTTCTGTACCCGCAAGCGGTGGGAGTGCTGGGCGTTCCGCTTTTTCTGCCGCTCGCTGCTGGGCTTTGTTCTCTTCCCCCGCTTGGCCGCA
>ENA-UEOJ01002385-UEOJ01002385.1-human-gut-metagenome-genome-assembly--contig:-NODE-2385-length-11241-cov-3.013705_pt1 | contig 11241 bp, 9 predicted proteins | sample MGYA00242885_ERZ507886 | MGnify/ENA primary metagenome ERZ507886 (study PRJEB26167, sample SAMN06115505) | human gut metagenome | host: Homo sapiens | place: China:Anhui | collected 2015-08-07 | study... | reverse complement strand
CAAATCGTCTAGCAACACCCAACGCGGCTCCGCCGCGCTATGGGCAGTGCAATCGGCAAGCATTGCAGCTCTTCGAGCTGCTCGCTTGCAATGTCAAAACCTTTCTCTTGGGGGTTCAAGGGGGCCATTCTCTTTTGTGAAAGAGAATGGCCCCCTTGTCCGTGTCCCCTGCGCGGCGCGGGGAACACAGAGCAGCGCATCGCGCTGCAAGAACTGCAATTTTGCATATAATTGCCCACAATACAAACAATAACTCCGCAAGTTTTATTTGGAAGGAGAGCATTTCAATATGGAAAAGCGAAAAGAATTCTGGCGCGCGCTGCCGTTTGTGATGGCGCTGTTGTTGCTTACCCTCGTGCCGATGCAGAGTGCGTCGGCGCTGTTCGGCAAGGGAAAAGAGGAGGCGAAAGCTGTCGACGGCGCGCCGGTGGCAGAGAACATGGAGATCAAGGTCTACCGCGGCGTCGCGTATGAGGGCGAATTCCGCGCGGTGGACAACGAGGGCGACGAGGTGACCTTTGCCATCGCGCAGGAGCCGAAAAAGGGCATGGTCGCGCTGACGGAGGACGGCCTCGGCTTTGTCTACACGCCGGGCGGCAAGCTGGGGACGGACAGCTTCACCTACACGGCGATCGACGCCTACGGCAACATCTCGCTGCCCGCGACGGTGAGCATCACAATCGAAAAGGCAAATAGCGGCGTCTGCTACGCTGATATGGGCGGCAGCCGTGCGCATACGGCGGCGGTCGATCTTGCCGAGCACGGTGTGTTTGTGGGCGCGAAGATCGGGGACAGCTATTTCTTTGAGCCCGAGCGCACGCTCTCGCGCGGTGAATTTGTCGCGATGGCGCTCGCGGCAATGGACGTGAGCGCGGAGGATGTGCAGATGACTGGCTTCTGCGACGATGCGAGCATCCCGACCTGGGCGAAGGGCTACGCCGTGAGCGCGCTGAATGCGGGCGTTGTGTCCGGCGTCAGCACGGCGGAGGGCGTTGCCTTTCGCGCGAATGACGCCATTACGCTCAATGAGGCCGCGGTCGTGCTGAACCGGCTGCTTCGCGTGACGGACGTGGACCTCTCGGACTACGACGTGCAGGACGCGGACAACGCCTGGTGCGCACAGGCGGTGGCGAATTTGCAGTCCGTCAGCGTGATCGAGAGTGGGCGTTTTTCCACTGACGAGATGCGCTCGGGCGTGACACGTGCGCAGGCGGCAGAGATCCTCAGCGCGGCGATGACGCTCAAGGACGGACGCGCGGGAAAGGGCGGACTGCTCTCCGGCATTTTCGGCTAAGGGCAAAAAGTGAGAAAAGCGAACAAAAGAGAGCGGTTTTCACGCCGCTCTCTTTTGCTTGTATTTGGGAAAAAGCTGTGGTAAAGTATAAATTAGTATAGTATGGATAAACGGGGACGGCGACGTTCCTTTCAAAAATAAGGAGGAAAACGGTATGCGTATCGTTGTTTTAGCAGGCGGCCTGAGTATGGAGCGCAATGTGTCGCTCTCGAGCGGCAACAAGATCTGCCGCGCGCTGCGTTCGCGCGGGCATCAGGCCATTCTGGTGGATATGTTCATGGGCTTTGAGGACTACGACGGTAAGCTCGAAGATGTTTTCGACACACCGGACGGCTTCTGCGGCGACTATTCCGTCGCCGAGGCAGAGCCTGATCTCGCCGCTGTGCGCGCGAGCCGCAAGGACCAGAGCAAGAGCCTTTTCGGTCCCGGCGTGCTCGATGTGTGCGCCAAGGCGGACGTCGTCTTTCTGGCGCTGCACGGCACCTGCGGCGAGGATGGCCGCGTGCAGGCCGCGTTCGACCTGCTCGGCATCCCCTATACCGGCGCGGGCTACTTATCGAGCGCCATTGCGATGGATAAGGACCTGACGAAGCGTCTTGTGTCGGAATATGTCATCACGCCGCAGTGGCGCACCGTGCGCTACACGGAAGGCGACATCGCGCGCCTTGTGTCGGAAACGAAGCTCCCTTGCGTCGTCAAGCCGGTCGCCAACGGCTCGTCTGTCGGCGTCTCCATCGCGCATACGGGCGCGGAGCTCAAAAAAGCGCTTGAAGAGTGCTTACAGTTCGGCGCGCAGGTCGTGCTCGAACAGTACATCTCCGGCCGCGAGATCCAGGTTGGTATCATCGCGGGCAAGGCGCTGCCCTCCATCGAGATCATCCCGAAGACGGGTTTTTATGACTACGCGAACAAGTATCAGGCCGGCGCGGCGGAGGAGATCTGCCCCTCTCCCATCCCCGAGGACTGGGAGATGCGCGTGCGCACCGCGACCGAGACGGTCTACCGCCTGATCGGCCTGAGCGTCTACTCCCGCGCGGACTTCATCGTCACGCCGGACGGTACGCCGTACTTCCTTGAGATCAACACGCTGCCCGGCATGACGAAGACGAGCCTTCTTCCGCAGGAGGCGGCGGCGGTCGGCATCGGCTACGAGGAACTGTGTGAAAAGATCGTCGAAGAGTCGCTGAAGCAGAGAAGAGGGCTGTAAATGGAGGCCATCACGGTAAAGGAGCTGCTCGCGGCGGTGCACGGTGAGCTCTTGCAGGGAGATGAGACAGCGCAGATCCTCGGCATGAACACCGACAGCCGCACCGTCAAAGCGGGTGAAGTTTTCGTGCCGCTCGTCGGCGAGCGCTTCGACGGGCATGACTATATCGAAAAGGCGCTTTCCGCGGGCGCGGAGGGCTGTCTGTGCGCCCGCGTGCCGGAAACGCTGCTGCCCGGAAAGTTTTACATCAAGGTGCCTGACACGCTGCTTGCGCTCAAGGACTTGGCCGCGTGGTACCGTGCGCAGTTTTCTATTCCCTTTGTGCAGGTGACGGGCAGCGTCGGCAAGACGACAACAAAGGAAATGATCGCCTCGGTACTGGGCGTGAAGTTCCATACGCTCAAGACCGCGGCCAACTATAATAATGAGATCGGCACGCCGCAGACGTTGCTGGGCCTCTCCCGCGCGCATCAGGCGGCGGTGATCGAGACGGGCATGGACCGCGCGGGGCAGATCCGGTATCTTGGCGAGATGGTGAAGCCCGATATCGCCGTCATCACGAACGTCGGCGACATGCACATTGAATACCTCGGATCGCGCGAGAACATTCTGAAGGCCAAGTGCGAGATCTTTGAAAACCTCAAAAAAGACGGCCTCGCCGTTTTAAACGGCGACGACGAGCTTTTGAACACCGTCTCTCTGCCGCAGAAAACGTTGCGCTGCGGCCTGTCCGAGCACTGCGATGTCCGCGTCAGCGAGGTCGAAGACCTTGGCATCGACGGCATCCGCTGCGTCGTGACGACGGCAAAGGAGCGCTACGCGCTCACGATCCCCGCGCCGGGGAAGCACATGGTCTACTCCGCGGCAATGGCCGCGGCCATCGGTGAGTACCTTGGCGAGACCAAAGAGGAGATCGAGCGCGGCGTTGCGGCTTATGAGCCCGCGGGCTCACGCATGCACGTCATCACGTTCTCTGAAAACCGCCGCCTGCTCGACGACTGCTACAACGCGGGTCCGCAGTCGATGGCGGCGTCGCTGCGCGTATTGGGCGCGAGCGGCGGCAAAAAGGCCGCCGTCATCGGCGATATGGCGGAGCTCGGAGAGCTCACCGAGCGTGCGCATAAGGAAATCGGAGAACTCACCAAAGAGCTCGGCATCGACACTGTCATCGCAATCGGCGCACGGGCAAAATACTTTACAGAAGGGAACCCCTCTGCGCAGTGGTTCGGGAGCGTGGACGAGGCGATGGGCGCCGTCAAGGCGGCGTTCACGGCGGAGACGGCGATGCTCGTCAAGGCCTCGCACTCCATGCACTTTGAGAAGATCGTAGAGGAACTGACCAAAGCATGATCGACATCAGTGTTACGGGACTCATCAAGTCCTTTGACCTCGAAAAGAAAATACTGGACGGTATCACCTTTCAGATCGACACGGGCGAGCGCGTGGGTCTTCTCGGCAAAAACGGCGCGGGCAAGACGACGCTCTTCCGCATCCTGACGGGCGAGCTCGACTACGACGCGGGCGAGGTGAGCATCGCCTCGGGCCGCAGGCTCGGTCTCATCTCACAGATCCCCGTGTATCCCGAGGGCTACACGGTCGAAGACGTGCTCAAGAGTGCGTTTTCGCGCATGCAGAGGATGGAGGACGAGATGAACGCCCTCTCCCAGCAGATGGCAAGCGGCGACGAGAGCGAAGAGACGCTGCGCCGCTACGGCGAGCTTTCGGCCAAGTTCGAGGGTCTCGGCGGCTACGACACCGAGACGCCCATCAACAAGGTTGCCAACGGCCTTTCCATCCCGCCGGAGATGCGCGAGCGCCTGTTTGACACGCTCTCGGGCGGTGAAAAGACGCGCGTGAACCTCGGCCGCCTCATTTTGGAGGATACGGATATTTTACTTCTCGACGAGCCGACGAACCATTTGGACCTGCACGCCATCGAATGGCTGGAGCAGTATCTCTCGACGTTCAAGGGTACGGTCGTCGCCATCTCGCATGACCGCTACTTTTTGGACCGTACCATCACGCGCGTCATTGAGGTGCTCGACGGCAAGGCGGAGTTTTACAGCGGCAACTACAGCTTCTACGCGGTGGAAAAAGAGCGCCGCTATTTGGAAAAGATGCGCCAATACGAAAAGGAGCAGGCCAAGATTGCCCAGCTTGAAAAGAGCGCCGAGCAGCTGCGCATGTTTGCCTTCAAGGGCATGGACAAGACGTACCGCCGCGCGCTGTCGATGGAAAAGCGCATCGAGCGTATGCGCACGACGGACAAGCCGACGAAGGAACGGGCACTGAGCGCGCAGTTCAAGTCGCAGGAGTTCTACGGCGACGAGGTGTTCGCGCTCAAAAAGCTCAAAAAGAGCTTCGGCGACCGTGTGCTGTTCCACGACGTGGACTTGCAGGTGCGCGGCGGCGAGCGCATCGCGCTCATTGGCGACAACGGCACGGGCAAGTCGACGCTCATCAAGATGCTGATGGAAGAGGAATATCCCGACGAGGGCAAGATCAAGTTCGGCCCGTCGGTGCGCATCGCGTACCTGCCGCAGATCGTCGAATTCGACGTGCCGGAACGAAACTTGGTCGACACGATGCTCTACTCCAAGCGCAACATCACGCCGCAGAGCGCGCGCAACCGCCTGGCCGCGTTCCACTTCACGGGCGAGGACGTTTTTAAGAGCGTCAGCGTGCTCTCGGGCGGCGAGCTTTCGCGCCTCAAGCTCTGCATCCTGATGGATGAGGAAGTGAATCTCCTGATCCTCGACGAGCCGACGAACCACCTCGATATCGCGTCGCGCGAGTGGATCGAAGAGGCGGTGGAGAGCTACGACGGGACGCTCCTGTTCGTGAGCCACGACCGCTATTTCATCAACCGCTTTGCAACGCGTGTGTGGGAGCTTGAAAACGGCGTCATCACCGACTATGCGATGGGCTTTGCGCGCTACCGGCAGGTCAAGGCACTGGAGGCGCAGAACAAGATCGACCACACGCCAAAGGCTGTAAAGGAAAAGACGGTTACAGAAAAACCGAAGCCGAACCGCTCTGCCCAGCAGGCGCGGCGGCAGCTCACCATCTGTGAAAAGGAAATTTCCGCGCAGGAAACCGCCATCGCCGAGATCGAGCAGCGCCTCGAAGAGGCGGGCGGCGACTACGAGCGCTACAGCGAAATTTATAAGGAGAAGGAAGCCGCCGAGCAGAAGCTCAGCGAGCTGATGGAAAAGTGGGAAACGCTCGCCGAGCAGGCGGGCGAATGAGGAACATACCATGAAGAGACAGAAAAGACTGTGGACGGCGGCAGCAGCCTGTGCCGTGCTCGGCGCGGCGTGCCGGGCCGTCCCGGGTGTGCGCTTTGCAGGACTGCTGTTCTGGTGCCTGACGGCGCTTTTGATCGTCTTTGCGATGCTCGAGCAGTACAAAGAGCATGCGTGGGCAAAGTGGGGAAAACGCGTTCTGCTCGCGCTCGTGTGCCTAGGCCTTGTCGCATTCGGGTATCTTGAATCGCTCGTTATTCGCGGCGCGCGGACGGGCGCGCGGAAGACGCGCAGTGCGTGGTTATTTTGGGCGCGGGCGTGAACGGCACGACGCCGTCGCTGATGCTCTCGTCGCGGCTGCAGGCGGCGCTTGACTTCATCGCGGACAAGCCGGACATCCCCATCATCTGCTCAGGTGGTCAGGGGCCGGGGGAGGATATCTCCGAGGCCGACTGCATGGCCGACTGGCTCATCGCCCACGGCGTGGACGAGAGCCGCATCTACCGCGAGGACCGATCGACCAGTACGCAGGAGAACTTTGCTTACAGCGAAGAGATCATGGCGGAGCTGGGGCTTGATGCGGGCGACACGTTCGCCTTTGTCACGAACGACTACCATATTTTTAGGGCGGGGCGCATCGCCGGAACAGATGCGGCCTGCGGCGTGGCGGCGACGCTGCCGCGCAGCGCCTATTACGATGCCTTACAGCTCAACTACTATGTGCGGGAGGCCTTTGCCACCGGTTGGCTCCTGCTGAGAGGAAACTGAGTATGAACGATAACATTTTATGCATTTACTATTCCCGCACGGGAAACACGAAAAAAGCCATGGAGGAGGTCGCCGAGGCGCTGGACTGCGAATGTCTCGAAATTCGCGACAAGGTCGATCGCAGCGGCACGATGGGCTACCTTCGCTGCTGCTTTGACGCGATGCACAAGCGCACGAGTGCGGTTTCGCGCCCGAAATGCCAGAAGCCGCTGTCGGACTACAAGCTCGTCATCCTCGGCACGCCCGTGTGGGCGGGCCGCTGTTCGAGCGTTATTCGCGGCTTTTTGAAGCGCCGCGGCTATGAGATCCAGAACGCGGCGTATCTCATCACGCACAAGAGCGAGCAGGACTATAAGGACGTCTTCCGCCAGATGGACCTCTATTTGCAGACGCCGCACGTGGCGGAGGTCTCGCTCTGCCCCGATTCCGCGGGCTACCACTTCTGGCGAGACCAGTTCGTCAAGGCCTGCTCTGACTTCATTGCGGAGGACAAGGCCTGATGTGGGAAAAGCTCAAACAGCTCGCGCGCCGCTATGACGAGATCGGCGAGCTGCTCGAAGTGCCGGAAATTTACGCTGACCCAAAGAAGCTGCGCGCGCTCACGCGCGAGCAGAAGGAGCTTTCCGCCGTGGTGGAGACCTACCGCGCGTACCAGAAGTGCGAGGACGACATCGCGCAGGCGCTGGAGCTTGTATCCGATCCGGAGCTCAAGGACATGGCGCAGGAGGAATTGAACACTGCCAAGGCAGAAAAAGAGCGCCTTTTTGACGAGCTGCGCGTGCTGCTCCTGCCGCGCGACCCGAACGACGACAAAAACGTCATCGTCGAGATCCGCGGCGGCGTGGGCGGGGAGGAGAGCGCGCTTTTTGCCGCCGACCTCTACCGCATGTATGCGATGTACGCGGAAAAGCGGGGGTACCGCGTGGAGCTGCTCAACTACAACGATACGGAGTTGGGCGGTGTTAAGGAAGCTGACTTTATCGTCAGCGGCGATGGGGCGTATTCGAGATTCAAGTTTGAATCCGGCGTCCACCGCGTCCAGCGCGTGCCGGAGACGGAGTCCGGCGGGCGTGTGCACACCTCGACCGCGACGGTCGCCGTGCTGCCGGAGATGGAGGAGGTCGACGTCGACCTCCGGCCCGAAGACATTGAGATGCAGGTCTACCGCGCTTCCGGCGCAGGCGGCCAGCACGTCAACAAGACGAGCTCTGCCGTGCGCCTCATCCACAAGCCGACGGGCATCGTCGTTTCGTGCCAGGAGGAGCGCTCCCAGCTCCAGAACCGCGCCAAGTGTATGGCGATGCTCGCGAGCAAGCTCTACGAGGCTGAGCGCGAGCGCGTGGAGGGTGCGATCACGAGCGAGCGCCGCGCGCAGGTCGGCAGCGGCATGCGCAACGAGCGCATCCGCACCTATAACTTCCCGCAAAACCGCGTGACTGACCACCGCCTGACGGGCGAGAACAAGAATTTCAACATCGACGCCGTGATGAACGGCGATTTAGACCCCATCATCGACGCGCTCACGATGCAGGAGCAGGCCGAAAAGCTGCGCGAGAGCACCGAGGCTTAAGAAAGAAGAGAGAACATTGGAGACAAAATGGTTTACCCTCCGCACGGTGGAGGATAAAGAGAGCATCGCGCAGGCGGCGGACATTCTGCGCCGCGGCGGGCTTCTGGCCATCCCGACGGAGACGGTCTACGGCCTTGGCGCGGACGGCCTGGACGAGACCGCCGTGCTGCACATTTTCGAGGCCAAGGGCCGCCCGCAGGACAACCCGCTCATCCTGCACATTCCGGACGCAAGCTGGCTTACGCGCTACTGCGAGGATGTGCCGGACGCGGCCTACAAGCTGGCCGAGCGCTTCTGGCCCGGCCCACTGACGATGATCTTAAAGAAAAAGCCCTGCGTGCCGCTGCGCACGACCGGCGGGCTCGAGACCGTCGGCATGAGATGTCCCGACCATGCGGTCACGCGCGCCATCATCGAAGCATCCGGCGTGCCGGTCGCCGCGCCGAGCGCGAACACCTCGGGCCGCCCGAGCTGCACGACGGCAGAGCACGTGCGCGAGGACATGTGGGGCAAGATCGACGGTATCGTCGACGGCGGTCCCTGTCAGGTGGGCGTGGAGTCGACGATCATTGACCTGACGGTCACGCCGCCGCAGCTGTTGCGCCCGGGCGGACTGCCGCTCGAGAGCCTGCGCGATGCGCTGGGCGAGGTGACGGTCGACAGGGCCGTGACGCAGAAGATGAATGACGGCGAAAAGCCGCGCGCCCCGGGCATGAAGTACCGCCACTATGCGCCTAAGGCCCCCGTCACGGTCGTGACCGGCGGGGCGAAGGCGAGCGCGCGCTATCTGCTCACACACGCGGGCGAGAAGTCCGGCATCATCTGCTTTGACGAGTTCGCGCGGCTCTTCGACGGGCACATCGTCCACCCCCTCGGTGCGAGCGACGATAAGCGTGCGCAGGCGCAGCACGTCTTCGACGCGCTGCGGACGTTCGATGAGACGAATGTGGGCGAGATCTGGGCACAGTGTCCGGACAGTAAAGGCCTTGGCCTTGCCATCGGCAACCGCCTCAAAAAGGCCGCGGGCTTCCATGTGGAGGACGCGGACGACGGCAAGATCGTCATCGGCATCACCGGCGGCACGGGCGCGGGGAAGACGAGCCTTCTGCGCGCGCTTGAAAGAAAGGGCGCATGCGTGCTCGACTGCGACGCGGTCTATCACGAGATGTTAAAAGATGACGAGCCGCTGCTGCGCACGCTGCGCGAGGCGTTCGGCGATGTCATTTTTCGGCAGGACGGCAGCGTGGACGTCCACGCCATCGGCCTGATCGTCTTCAAGGACAGAAAAAAGCTCGCCGAGCTCGACGCCATCGTGCACGAGTGCATCCCGCGCGCGCTGGCGCAGAAAATGGCGGCGACGAACGCGGAGATCATCGGCCTCGATGCTATCAAGCTCATCGAGAGCGGCCTTGGCGCGATCTGCGACGCGACCGTCGCCGTAACGGCGCCTGAAGAGGTGCGGGTCAAGCGCATCATGGCGCGCGACAGCATCACCGAGGAGTATGCAAGGTCGCGCATCGCGGCACAGAAGGACGCGGACTATTTCCGCGCGCAGTGCGATTATGAATTTGTGAACGATCTGCCGACTGCTGAAAAGGCGGAACACGCGGCAGAGGTCTATATCAACACGATCATCAACAATTTGAAGGAGGAAACTGAGAGATGAGTGAAAAGAACAAGCTCGCTGAAAAACTGCTCTACGCCCCCAAGAATGGCTATGACCGCCTGAGCGCAGAGGATGAAAAAGCGATGGAGGCCTATTGCGAGGACTACAAGAAGTTCCTCAACAACGGCAAGACCGAGCGCCTTTGCGTGGAGTACTGCATCGAGCTGGCGGAAAAGAAGGGCTTCAAGGCCTACGAAGCGGGTATGAAGCTGAGCGCCGGCGACAAGGTCTACTTCAATAACCGCGGCAAGGGCATCATGCTCGCTGTCATCGGCAGCGAGGACCTGAGCCACGGCGCGAACATCGGCGCGGCGCACACCGACTCCCCGCGCCTCGACTTAAAGCCCCGCCCGCTTTACGAGGAGGCCGAGATGGCCTACTTCAAGACCCACCACTACGGCGGCATCCGCAAGTACCAGTGGGTGACGATCCCCCTCGAGCTGCACGGCGTCGTCGTGCTGCGCGACGGTTCGAAGGTCGACGTCCACATCGGCGGCAAGGAGGACGATCCCCAGTTCATCATCAACGACCTTTTACCGCACCTTGGCCGCGAGCAGGGCAAAAAGCCGCTCAACGAGGCCATCCCGAGCGAGAGCTTGAACGTGCTGCTCGGCGGAAAGCCGTTTGAAGATAAGGACTGCTCCGACCGTTTCAAGCTCGGCGTTCTCCAGTATTTGAACGCGCAGTACGGCATTACGGAGGAGGACTTCATCTCCGCCGAGCTCGAAGTCGTCCCCGCCGGCAAGGCGCGCGACATCGGCTTTGACCGCAGCTTCATCGCGTCCTACGGTCACGACGACCGCGTCTGCGCGTATGCAGAGCTTGCAGGTATTTTTGACGCTGTGTCCCCGAAGAAGACCGCGGTCTGCATCTTCGCGGACAAGGAGGAGATCGGCTCCGAGGGCGTGTCCGGTATGCTGTCTCAGGCGTTTGAGTGGTTCATGGGCGACATGTGCCGCACGCAGGGCGTCGCGCTTTCTGACTGCTTTGCCAACTCCTTCTGCCTGAGCGCAGATGTGACGGCGGCCTATGACCCGAACTTTGCCGACGTGTACGACAAGCGCAACTCCGCCTTCGTCAATTACGGCGTGGCGCTGTGCAAGTATACCGGCTCCGGCGGCAAGGGCGGCGCGAGCGACGCAAGCGCCGAGGTCGTCGGCAAGGTACGCAGGCTGATGAACGACAACGGCGTCTTCTGGCAGATGGCCGAGATGGGCAAGACCGACGCAGGCGGCGGCGGTACGGTCGCCAAGTTCATGGCCCAGCGCAACATCGACACGCTCGACGCGGGTGTGCCCGTGCTCTCGATGCACGCGCCGTATGAAACGGTCGCCAAGCTCGACTGCTACATGACCTACAAGTGTATGAAGGCCATCTTTGAGCAGGCATAAGAAAACATTCTGCGATTTCGAAAACGCTCTCCCACAAATGGGAGGGCGTTTTCTGTCCAAAATCATGCAATGGTGAACAAAGTGTAAAGTTTCCTGTGCT
>ENA-UEOJ01002381-UEOJ01002381.1-human-gut-metagenome-genome-assembly--contig:-NODE-2381-length-11271-cov-3.522155_pt1 | contig 11271 bp, 12 predicted proteins | sample MGYA00242885_ERZ507886 | MGnify/ENA primary metagenome ERZ507886 (study PRJEB26167, sample SAMN06115505) | human gut metagenome | host: Homo sapiens | place: China:Anhui | collected 2015-08-07... | reverse complement strand
AAATCCGTGCTTGGTCAAAAGGAGAAGTTACCAAACCAGAGACCATCAACTATAGAACTTTAAAACCTGAAAAAGACGGACTGTTCTGCGAAAAGATTTTCGGACCAAGCAAGGACTGGGAATGCCATTGTGGAAAGTACAAAAAGATCCGCTATAAAGGTGTGGTCTGCGACCGTTGTGGTGTTGAAGTAACAAAAGCAAGTGTACGTCGTGAGCGCATGGGCCATATCGCCCTTGCTGCTCCTGTATCGCACATCTGGTACTTCAAGGGAATTCCAAGCCGTATGGGACTGATTCTTGATCTGTCCCCGAGAACATTGGAAAAAGTACTGTATTTCGCTTCTTATATCGTACTGGATAAAGGTGAGTCAGATCTGATGTACAAACAGGTATTATCAGAGGCTGAATATCAGGAAGCAAGAGAAAAATGGGGAAGCACATTCCGTGTAGGAATGGGTGCAGAATCCATCAAAGAACTTCTTGAGAACATTGATCTTGAGAAAGAATATACAGAATTGACAGAAGGCTTGAAAGGTGCAACCGGACAGAAACGAGCAAGAATCGTAAAACGTCTGGAAGTAGTAGAAGCTTTCCGTGAGTCTGGAAACAAGCCAGAATGGATGATCATGACAAATATCCCGGTTATCCCACCGGATCTTCGTCCAATGGTACAGCTGGATGGCGGACGTTTTGCGACATCTGACCTGAATGATCTGTACAGAAGAATCATCAACAGAAATAACCGTCTGAGACGTCTTCTTGAATTAGGCGCACCGGACATTATTGTTAGAAATGAAAAGAGAATGCTTCAGGAAGCTGTAGATGCCCTGATTGACAATGGCCGCCGTGGACGTCCGGTAACAGGACCTGGTAACCGTGCACTGAAATCTCTTTCCGATATGCTGAAAGGTAAGTCCGGACGTTTCCGTCAGAACTTGCTGGGTAAGCGTGTTGACTACTCCGGCCGTTCCGTTATCGTTGTAGGACCGGAACTTAAGATCTACCAGTGTGGTCTGCCGAAAGAAATGGCAATCGAGCTGTTCAAACCATTTGTTATGAAAGAACTGGTTCAGAACGGAACAGCACACAATATTAAAAATGCTAAGAAGATGGTAGAAAGACTTCAGCCGGAAGTATGGGATGTTCTAGAAGAAGTAATCAAAGAGCATCCGGTTATGCTGAACCGTGCTCCTACACTGCACAGACTTGGTATTCAGGCATTTGAACCGATTCTTGTAGAAGGTAAGGCTATCAAGCTTCATCCACTGGTTTGTACAGCGTTCAACGCCGATTTCGACGGAGACCAGATGGCTGTCCATCTTCCACTTTCCGTAGAAGCACAGGCAGAGTGCCGTTTCTTACTTCTGTCACCGAACAACTTACTGAAGCCGTCTGATGGTGGTCCGGTAGCCGTTCCTTCACAGGATATGGTACTTGGTATCTATTATCTGACTCAGGAGCGTCCTGGTGCCAAGGGAGAAGGCATGATCTTCAAGAGTTTCAACGAAGCACTTCTTGCTTATGAAAATGCTGCTGTAACACTTCATTCACGTGTAAAAGTACGTGTATCCAAGAAGATGGCAGATGGAACAGTGAAGACAGGAACGGTAGAATCTACAGTCGGACGTTTCATGTTTAATGAGATCATTCCACAGGATTTGGGATTTGTAGACCGTGAAGTAGAAGGAAATGAATTGCTTCTGGAAGTTGATTTCCATGTAGGAAAGAAACAGCTGAAACAGATTCTTGAAAAAGTTATCAATACACATGGAGCTACTGCGACAGCAGAAGTACTCGACCATGTAAAGGCTATGGGTTACAAGCTTTCAACAAGAGCTGCCATGACCGTATCCATTTCTGACATGACGGTACCTCCGCAGAAACCGGAGATGATCAAAAATGCGCAGGATACTGTAGATAAGATTACAAAGAACTTCAAACGTGGTCTCATTACAGAAGAAGAAAGATATAAAGAAGTTGTAGAGACATGGAAAGCAACTGACGATGCCCTTACAAAGGCACTGCTTGACGGTCTTGATAAATATAACAACATTTTCATGATGGCAGATTCCGGAGCCCGTGGATCTGACAAACAGATCAAACAGCTTGCAGGTATGCGTGGTCTGATGGCCGATACAACAGGTCACACGATCGAGCTGCCAATTAAATCAAACTTCCGTGAAGGTCTTGATGTACTGGAATACTTCATGTCTGCACATGGAGCTCGAAAAGGTATGTCCGATACCGCTCTTCGTACAGCCGATTCCGGTTACCTGACAAGACGTCTTGTAGACGTATCTCAGGAGCTTATCATTCACGATGCAGATTGTGCAAAACCGGGTCAGCCGCTTCCGGGAATGTATGTATCTGCATTCATGGATGGAAATGAAGAGATCTCCCTTTTTTCTTACCGCGATGTTCGAGCGTTCGCTCAGGGATATCCAGTTGTCCTTGCTGCGGGTGAACACGACATTGTAACCGGCGGCGCGCAGTACCGAACCGAGCCGTTTGGCGACATCCAGCGTCAGTTCCCGTTCCACGATATTGTTGTGCGAAGTGCCGGGATCCTTGCCGCCGTGCCCGGGGTCGATGACGATGGTCTTGACGCGCAGCCCGAGCTGTTCGGCCACGTTCTGCGGAGCCGTCACCCGCGGGGCGGAGGCGGTGCGGGTTTTTCCGGCGGAGGAGGAAGAGGAGGATTCCGCCACGGAAATGCCGCCCGTGAGCGCCCTGGAGGACGCGGTGGCTTCCACGACGATGCGGAACGGGGATTTTTCCGTCCTGACCGTATAACGCCGCAGCGCGGAGAAGTCGAACACCATCCGGGTGTGCCTGCTTGTGGCGCTGTATTCCACGGAATAGCGGCTGAATATGCCCATTTCCTTGTAGCGCGCGCCGGATTTGACGGCCCTGGCCGGAGCCGCGCCTTCAAGATCAAGGGTCAACTGCGGCTTTCTGCCCTTTCCGCCGGGGTCGTGCCGCATCTTCCAACTGTTGGGCTCATCAAGGGAGATGGTAATGCGGATCACGTCGCCGCGTTTCTGCGGGCTGACGCGGGAGATCGAGGACAGCGGATCGGGATTTGCCACTCCGGCGGGGAGAGAGACGGGGCCGAGGGACGCCACTGCGGTGCCCTTGGGCGCGCCGCCCTTTTTTGCGGAACTTTTGCTCAGGCTGGAGAGCAGATCGTCGGCGTCGCCGCCCGAGGATTTGCCGCCGGAGGCGGGAACGGCCACCGGCGCAAGGGAGGCCACGGCGGTGGCTTCGGGCTTGCCGTCCATTTTGGCAAGGTAGGCCGCGGCGGGGGCGGCATGATCGCTCCTGGCGTATTTTTTGCGCAGGGTGGTGAGCAGGGCGCGGGCTTCGCCGGGGTCACGCATGAGTTCGTTGCGGATGACCGCGGCCCGATACAGGGCGTCGTCGGCAAGCACGCTGGAAGAGTGCTTGCCTGCCAGAGATTCGAAGCGGGATGCGGCCTCCTGCGCGTCCTTGCGGTTGAAGGAGCGCCGGGCCATTTCCTCCAGCGCCTCGGCGGATCGGAACAGGGCGGCGGGGCGGTTGTTCCAGGAGGGATTCTCGTCATAGAGTTCCTGAAAGTCATCCGCCAGCTTGAGCCATGAATGGCGGTATTTGGCCCGTCTGGGGTCATCCCGCAGACGATCCAGATCCACCTTGGCCTGTCCGTAGCCCGCGGGCTCCCCGGCGGCAAGGGCGGAAAGAGGAAAGACCGGCATGCGGACAAGGCAGGCAAGAACGAGCAGGGCAAGGATAGACAGGACTTTTTTCATGAAAGACTCCCGCTGAAGAGCTCTTTCGGGGATATGTGTCCGGGGGGCTGCCGCAAGAAGCATGGAAAATGTTCATCGCGCCCGCCCGGAGAGTTTTTCTTATGCAGAAACAGGGGGAAAGACTCCCGACCGGTCCCCCCCGCTTTGCGGAGTTTGCGCCGTCCAGGCCGCGAAGGGAGGGACAATCCGTACGACCCCTGTCCGTCGGCTGCGGAGTCAGTCGGCGGACAGGGGACGACTGTAGATTGAAACATATCAAACTCTGAAAAACGGGCAAGTAGAATTCTTTTTTGTCTAGACTATGTCAAAACAGTTTCAAAATACTTGTTCCATATTCTGTAAACACCGGAGATACGCCGCACACAGCTTTGATCCGGCATGGATGGCAGTCTCTCCACACGGGGAAAGGCGTCACGTGTCCACGGCTTGCCTGCGCCTTCGCGCGGCTGCGTCATCTCCGCAGCCGCTACCCGCAGCCGCGTTCTGTCCGGTAACGGGCACGGCCCCTGCGGGCCGCCGCCCGGTCGGCCTCATGGCCCGCTGCTCCGCAGGTCGGAGCATTTCGCTCATGAAATGCTCCATGGAGCCGGGCGGGGCGCGACTGAAGCCGCGGCATCGGAGCGGCCGCAGTTCTCTTGCGGCGTCAGGCTCCGATGGAGGCGTGAAACCTGCGGGCCGGAACACAGGGGCCGGCCGGTACATATTCTCAAATGCAGAACGCTCCAGGGGAAGGCCGCCTCGCGGATTCGGCGGTTTCATCAAAAATTCCTTTGTGGTTTGAAACCTCCCCCTTCAGGGGGAAAAAGTGGTTGACAAGACGGCGAAGCCGATGAAATCCTTTTTCGTAACCCCTCCCTTCAGGGAGGGGCAATCCGCACGACCCCTCTCCGTCGGCTGCGGAGTCAGTCGGCGGATGGGGCGACTGTGGATTGAAACATGCAGTCCTGCGGGCGGTATCGCCGGATGTCCGGAACAGCCGGGGCCGCGCGTCCCATGAACAGGGCGCGGCACGAGGCGCCTGCGGATTGGGCGGCCTGCCGCATTCAATCCGCGGGCTTCAGCAGCAGGCAATTCAGCGCGACAGGACGGGGTGTTCCGGGGGAGCGGAGAGGGCCGCAGCCCCTGACAGGCCCCTTTCCCCCGCCGGGAGGGCGGAAGGAAAGGCGGGGCATTCCATCCGAACGTGCAATGCCCGGATCCCGGCGCCGTCACCGATCATCCGGGGAAAAAAGGGGGGAGCATTTTCAAGGCGGAGGGTTCCGTCACAGAACCGTGTCGACGGCGTTGCGCGGGGCGTGTGGCTTTGCTCCGACATGGGCGCCGACCTTCGTTGCCGCAGGGCAGTCCGTGTTCCGCACGGGCGAAAGGCGTCCTGCATCCACGGCAGGCCTGCCTGCGCCTTCGCGCGGCTCCGCCTCCCAAAGCCTCCGCTGACACGTCAGCGGGCCAGAGCCGCTTCAATGACGGGGCGCATGCTTTCCACGCAGCGTTCGCCCGCCCGGATGGCTTCTTCCGCCTTGTAGAACTCCATCAGCGAGAAAGAGCCTACGCGCGGGACGAGCAGGACATCCGGCGGATCTCCGGCCATGCGGCTGCGGGTGATCCTTTCCTGCATGATGTCCACCGCGCCGAACACGGTATCCAGTGTGCCGGGGCGTTCCGGCATCCCGTTTTCCCCGTCTTCCTGACCCGTTCGGGAATATCGCCTCACAGCGGCGGCCACCCGGCCGATGACACCGGGATCATGTTCCGGCTCACGCTGTTCGGGACTGATATGCCTGCCCACGATATCGCCGTTGAGATTGACGGCGATGACCATATCCGCCCCCAGCGCCCGGCAGACGGAAACCGGCACGGGGTTGACCAGACCGCCGTCCACCAGCCAGCGCCTTTTGTGCCACACCGGCGGAAAAAGGCCGGGCAGGGCAATGGAGGCCCATACCGCCTGAAGAACGTCTCCCTTCTTCAGCCAGAGTTCCCGTCCTGTGGCCAGCTCCGTGGCGACTGCGGCGTAGCGCAGCGGCAGGTCCTCAATCTGCACGCCGGAGGGGACAACGGCATTTTCAAACAGTTCCTGAAGCTTGTCGCGCCTGACCAGCGTGCTGAGCGATGTGCTGATGTTGAAATAGCCCATCATGCCCAGCCGGGTGAGGGAAAGCACGGAGCCTTTCAGACGGTCGAGATTGCCCGCCGCGCAGGATGCCCCCACCAGCGCGCCGATGGAAGTGCCGCAGATGACGGAGGGCATGATTCCCATGCCTTCCAGCGCCTCGATGATGCCTATGTGCGCCCAGCCGCGCGCGGCGCCGCCGCCGAGCGCCAGTCCTATGTTCATCGGAAATTCCTTGTATTCAGGGCGGGGAAAGGGGGGAAAGGGGAGCGGCCGGATATGCGAACGCCGCCCGGCAGCCGGGAGAGATGCTGCGGCAATACGGGGAAGGACAGGGGGAGCGCGTCATTCCGGGAACAGCCCGCGGACATGGACAGCGGGGCGGTCGACGGTTTCGGACGTGAAGCCTGCGGGGCGGCGGAGATGTGTTCAGGCGTGAAACGCTTCGGGGAAAAACGGGCTCTGCCGCCGGAAGCCGTGTTGTTCAGCGCGTCAGCATGGCCTTTTCCATGCCGAGCATACCCGCTGCGATCCGGCGGGAATCGATCCGGTATGTGCCGTCCGCGATGCGTCCCCTGAGGGCGTCGATTTTATCCTGACGCACATCCGGTGCATTCATGGCGGCACGATATGCCTCGGTGCGCAGCATGGCTTCATCGGAGACGGAAACGGTGTCCATCCGGGAGGCGTCCGCATTCTGGGCCTGAGCGGAGTGAGACGCGGCGGCGCGGGCGGGCGTCTGGCCGATGCGGAAACGGCTGTACAGTTCCATCCGGCCGGTTGCAGTCTTGTCGATTTCCATGGCGCCTCCAGACAAAGGCTTTTAAAGCATTGTGGCGTCCACCTTTGCCAGAGTGATTTCCCACAATGCCGCGAGGATATGTTTGCGTTCCTCGCTTGTTAACTCACGCGATCCGTCCGGTTCTTCCCGGAAGATGCGCACATCCACCTCGCCGGGCGGATATCGGAAGCTGTATTCGCCATGCAGCGTGCGGTTCAGCTCCTGCCGCACCTCCCGCACCACGGGATTGTCGCTGCCGGTGAAAAGCAGGTTGTCCAGAAGTTCTCTGGCCACATGCTCAACCATGACCCGGCGTTTCGTTTCCGTGGGCACGGCGGCGGGCATGCGTTCCCGCAGTTCCGCTTTCAGGCGGGCCAGACGTCTGGCCGTAACCAGTTGTCTGTCATACTGGAGCAACATATTGCGGAAGTAAAACGACGGAATACTCACAATTATGTTCTCCCCGGAATTTTTCATCGGCAGCTTTTTCTGTTTCTTTAGAAGGTATGGGGATTTTTTTCAACAGATATTCAGCATGCCGGGAGGGCCGCGGCCTCCTGAACGGGCGGGGAACTTCGCGCGGCGGAAGACTTTGCGCCGCTGCCCCGGATGTTGCGTCCCTTGCGGCGCACTGTACACAGGTATCCGTTACGCGGTCACTCCATGCGCTGACACGGCGCATACTCCCGAAAGGGTAAAGGAGTTGGCCGCCATGAAACGCTTCATCGTCCTGGCGCCGCTGACGTTCCTTTGCCCGGCTCTCCGGGCGTTCTCCCGGATGTGGGTAAAACAGAGGCCCCGTCCGGCGGCAACCTGGTATGCCCCCATCAGGATAGACAACATGAAAAAGCCCCTTTGGGTTCAGCGCTGCACCTGATGGGGGGGACCATGTCGCCCGCGCCGCCGAACGCCTCTTGGGATAAAGATGCCGTTTTGACATGCCGGGCGCGGTCGTGCATGTTGAAAACAAGCCGCCGGGGCACCCTCCAGTATGCAGACCCCCGTTTCTTTAGAGACGGCAGGAGCATTACCCGTTTCGGACGTTTAGGAGGGGGGCGGCGGCTCCTTATTCCTCTTTCCGTGCCGTTTCGTTCCGCTCCTCTTCTTTCTCCGGCAGGCCGAGAAGGATTTCCGGCTGTGCGCCGGGCAGGGCGCGCCACATGGTGCGGCCCATCATCTGTTTGCCGGATTTGCTCTGCGCCGTGCTTGCTTTTTGTGATGAAGTGCCTTATTTATGTATCGTTATCGCCGCGTGGGGTGGAGGCGCTCTCTGTAGCCCCCCCGGCGGAGGCAGAACGAGACGCCTCGTTGCCTGCCCCAAGTATTTGTGCTTCTATATAGCCCGCTCCTTTACGCCCTGAACGGGCGATTTTCGTTTTAAGTTCTCCATCGCGTACCACGAGCATATCCCAGATATCTTTCTGAGTATCCGCATCAAGATACTTTCGGATGAGGTATGCCTTTGCCTCACCTTCGGCTGTGGTGAATTCCACGTGTATATCCCGATTCCTGAGCGTGGAAGGCAGAGTGCCGAGATAGTCGTTGCGCACGATATCTCTGTCCACAAAATGCTCGTAATCCAGCGCTCTTCCGTCTTCTCCCCTGCGGAAGCGAAGTTCGCCCGTTTTTGGGAAAAACTTGCGGACGATTGCCTTCAGAACAGCGAGATAATCCTGCGAGCTGTCCAGCTTCAGCCGTGCCACCTGTTTTGGATCAAGGCTTTCAAGGTAACTGCGGAGCTGGCTTCTGTCCTTGAGTGACGGCTCAACTCCTGTTTCACGAAAGACCATTTTAATCGAGCGGTCGTCGGAGTACAGTTCCCGCAGCACGGTCTGATAGGCTGGAGCGGTTGATGCGGCTTCCGCCGTGAAAGGTTCGGGAAGCGGTTTTCCCGGAGCGCGCATGGCCTCCAGCAGAGCCGGATCGTGACGTATATCCCGTGGATGCCGTTTTGACATGCCGGGCGCGGTCGTGTATGTTGAAGGCAAGCCGCCGGGGCACCCTCCAGACGCTATGTGGCCCCCTTGTCCTAGGCAAGGGCATGCCGTAGGTCCCGTTTCGGACGTTCAGGAGGGGGGCGGCGGCTCCTTATTCCTCTTTCCGTGCCGTTTCGTTCGGCTCCGTTTCTTTCTCCGGCAGGCCGAGAAGGATTTCCGGCTGTGCGCCGGGCAGGGCGCGCCACATGGTGCGGCCCATCATCTGTTTGCCGGATTTGCTCTGCTCCACGGCATATATTGTCCCCTGGGGATAGCGGCGCATATAAATAACACTGCCGGGTATTCTGCCTTTTTCTATCCAGTCGGGGTCCAGCACAACCTCTGCATAGCGCACGAAATCTTCTTCGCGCAGATCGGCCTGCCCCTTCATGGCTTCTTTGCCGTGGCGTCCGTTTGCATGTTCTATGTCATCAAGGAGCAGGACACGTTTTTGCAGCAGGGTTTCCTGTCCTGTGCAACGGCGGATGCGGGCGGCCTCTTCCGGGCCGATGACGCCCAGCTCAAGTCTGGGAGAGGGCGTGCCCTGTTTCATGGCCTGATATATGGCGCGCAGTTTTGGCCGCAGCTCCTCCAGCGAAGGGGCGGGCGGAACGCTTTCCACGCGCAGGGCCCATACGCCCGGCGCCGTTTCCACAAGGGAGGTTTCCACCTGAAGGTCTTTCCGCAGGTTGTCCGCCGTCCGTTGGGCAAAGTTTCGTGAACTTGCATCCTTGGGTTTGAGTTGTTTGATAAAGTCCTGTTCTTCCGGTTGTATGGAAGCAAGCCTGCCGCGCAGTACGGCCATCTGTTCGGCGCTGCGGTAATCGGTGAAATCCACGGACAGCGAATCGGCCTTTCTGCCCTGCGCGCGAAGCTCTTCCTTTCTGGCCGCATTGCGCCGTCCTTCTTCCAGCAGTCTTTCCGCCCGGCCTGTGGGATCCCGAAGCACAAGCTCCGCGGCTTTTTCGGGAGAAAGCCCGCGCTTGACGTACAACTCCTGGAGCACTCTCGCCATATCTCGTGTTTCCGCGTCGCCTGCGCGGTACAGCCTGCCGGAAGCCCTGCCGCCCAGCACCATGAGAGCGGCGTCGGCAAAGTCTCCGGCGGAGGGCATGCGTTTTTCCGCCGCCGCCTGCGTTCCGGCCAGCACAGCGCCTTCGGCTCCCACCCCGGCCGCTCCGCTCGACAGAGACCCCAGTCCGCGACCGCGCGCGGCGACGGCGGCTCCCTGCCCCGCCCCCAGCAGCGCCAGATTAAGCGCGGCGCCCTTGCCTCCTTCGCGGGAAACCGCTTCCGCCCGGCGCAGAAAGTCATCCCGGTTTTCCACTTCTCCGTGCCGCATCGCGTCAATATAGGCGGCGCGAAGTCCTTCCGTCAGCGCGCCTGCTCCGGCGGCCGCCCCCATGCCTTCCGCCAGTCCCGTGGTCGCCAGAGACGCGCCCGCCGCTCCGGCAGCCGTGCCGAGCAAGGCCCGTCCCGCCGTGCCGCCAAGCAGAAGCGCCGGAGCATCGCCAATCATCTGGCCGAGCAGCCGTGCCGCGTGTATCCCGATATCATCCGGTTCGTCCCGCGTTCCCTCTTCTTCACGAGAGGCATCCTGCCCCGACAGGGGCTCTTCCTGCTGTGAAACTTCCGGTTCGCCTCCCATCATCAAGCCTGAAACGGAATGTCCGTAGCCCTGAATGAAGGCTTCGCCGGAGGCCCGCCCGGCATCCGGATCTGCCTGCCGCAATGCATCCATGAGCATGGGAAAGGAAGGCGGCGGGGCCGTCCTCACCACATCCGCCCCGCCCGCCGCAATCCTTGCGTCATGCCGCCGGCGGACGCGCGTGGCGGAGTTCGCCAGCATTTCGTCGGTGATGATGCCGTTTCCGGTCTGTCCGTTCCGGGCCAGATCGCGCAGGACGCCCTCATACAGCCAGGCCGGGGCGCGGACTTCCCCGTGTTCGTCCGGGGCCATGCCCAGATCAAGGCAGATATCGTCCAGATGGCTGAGGGACAGCATGCCGTCGTTTTCCAGATAGGCCAGGGCTCCTTCCACCTGTCCGTCCGTCAGCCCGCCGCGCAGGCCGGCGGCAAGGATATCATCGGCCGTGGGGGCACGGCCTCCGGCGCGGGCCGTGTCGATGAAGCGCAGCAGGTTCATGGCGCGGTTCATGTTTTGCTCATCCGGCATGCGCTCCTCGCCGCGTTCCAGTTCGTCGTACAGCGCGGCGCGGACATCTTCGGGCATGTCTTCCCGCTCCAGCCGTTCACGCCGCTGCTCCGGGGAAAGACCCTCATTCCGCGCCGCGCTGCGGAAATCCAGCATGGCCCGCATGGTTCGGGCGTCGCGGCGCAGCATCCGCCAGTCCAGTTCCCGCTCGATTTCCCTGCGCGCCCTTTGCCGCAGGGCAGGGTCGCGCAGGGCGTCCGCCCTGCCCAGGGCAATGTCCCGCTGTTCTTCCAGCGAAGGAAATCCGTCGGAATCTTTCAGGATATCCCGGACGGCGGAACGGACGGCCTTGCGCGTCTCCCTCTGTTCCGCGCTTTTCGTCTCCGCCTCCTCCCTTGCCCGGAGAAGCTCGTCCCGCGCCCGAATCCGCATTCCGATCCTGTCCCGGTCGTCCTCCATCC
>ENA-UEOJ01002379-UEOJ01002379.1-human-gut-metagenome-genome-assembly--contig:-NODE-2379-length-11277-cov-3.641518_pt1 | contig 11277 bp, 6 predicted proteins | sample MGYA00242885_ERZ507886 | MGnify/ENA primary metagenome ERZ507886 (study PRJEB26167, sample SAMN06115505) | human gut metagenome | host: Homo sapiens | place: China:Anhui | collected 2015-08-07 | study... | reverse complement strand
GGGGGAAAAAGCCGCTGTTGGGGAGGTCTGTGCGCAGTGCGCAGAGCGCGGAATATTTTTCCGCATCAAAAATCTTCCGGCCGATATGGTAGCGGCATGGCTCTCCGCGGAAGAAACTCTTTTTAAACGCAAAGAGGCTGTCCTCGCCGGAGCCGACGCCGCCACCCAAATGCAGCGTTTTACAGCCTGCTTCATATCCCCACAACGCCGCCTGATACAGCAGGAGATTGGTGGGAGCAAGGCTTTGATACTCTCTGCAAGAGCCGGAAAGGTGGTAGTTCATCCGCCCATTCGCCCACAGCATGATTGACGAGGCGATGACCGTGCCGTCCGGCAGCTGTGCGTAGAAAATCTGGCTATTGTGAGGCAGATCCTTGCACACGCTCTCGTAGAATGACGGCGCGAAGTAATAGTAATCCGATGCGTTGTCCTTGTCCATGGTGGCGTTGTAAATCTCCCGGAAGATCTCAAACAGCTCCGGACTGCGCCCGGAATAGATGCGCACATTGTTTTTTTGCGCCTTTCGGATCACATTCCGATTTTTACTGGACAAGTTCACCCAAATCGTTTCCGGAGAAGTCAGGTCCATGGCGATGGTTCCGCCCAGCGCCGTGACCTCATACGCTGTTTCCATCCGCGCATGGTTTTTCAGCACGGGATGGTAACGCACGAACTCGCTGACGATGCCGTGTTTTCCGCACCAGCGCTCATAGCCGGCAAAGATGGGCGCGGGGTCGCCCGCCCCCTCCAGCAGCCAACCACCGTAGCCGTAGGGCGTGGCAAAATCAAAATAGGTATCGGCGGGCAGACTTCCGGCAAAATGGGGATCTGCGGCAATATCCCGCTTCATCACCACATTGATGCCCCGCACGCCGTCCGCCTCTCCGTAAAAGAGAAGCGGCTCGCCATCGCCGTGGAGTTGGAACGCCTTCACATAGCCGGAGAGGTAGTAGACATCATAATTGGAAAAGGTACGCACAAGAGCGTCCCACGCCGCGGTCTGCTCGATGGTATAGACGGTCAGCATTGTATCGTTTCACGCTCCCTTTGTTTTTGTGCCTTCATCTCATTCCAGTCCTTCAGATCCATGTCATATCCTTCTGTTTCAAATGCCACCTGCTCACGCCGTACAACCTTACCTACGGTAGCAAAGAGGATCTTCAGATCACCCGCAAGGGTCACGCGCTGCACATAGGACACATCCAGCGCAAGCTTGGTATCCCAATCCAACGCATTACGCCCCGTGACCTGCGCGAGACCCGTCAATCCGGGGCGCACCTCATGCCGACGATGCTGCTGCGCATCCATATACGCTACATCCCGCACCAGCAGGGGCCGGGGGCCGACAATGGACATATCGCCCTTGAAGATGTTCCAAAGCTCCGGCAGTTCGTCAAGGCTTGTGGAGCGGAGGGCGCGGCCGAACTTCGTCAGGCGGACCTCATCGGGAAGGAGTTCGCCGTTTTCATCCCGCGCGTCCGTCATGGAGCGGAACTTATACATTTTGAAGATCTTCTCGTCCTTGCCGGGGCGTTCCTGACAGAAAATGACGGGACTGCCCAGCTTTGTCCGCACCAGAACAGCCACGATCAGCAGCACCGGGGACAGCACGATAAGTGCGCAGCCGGAGAGAAGAACATCCAAAATTCGCTTGATGTAACGGGCGTAGACGCCCTGCTTTCCCTGTTTCACAAAAATAACTTCCTATGTTCTTTTTTACGCGAAGCAGGCGTGGATCAGCGCGATGATACCGTCCACCTGCTCCTCCGTCAGCTTGTTGTCACTGGGCAGGCACAGGCCCCGCTGGAAAATGTCCGCGCCCACATCGGGAACGCCGCCGGCGATATAGGCGTTGGTGCGGCAGCGGAGGCTTCCCTCCCGGCCCACGCACTCGTGCAGACGGTACATGGGCTGCATGTGCATGGGCTTCCAGATGGGACGGCCCTCGGCGTTGTACTTCGCCAGGACTTCCAAAATTTCCGTGGGGCAGGACTTCCCCGCCTCAGGACGGTAAAGGGCTTCGTTATCACTCCGCACCTGGGGGCACATGGCGTCCTCGTCGATGATGAGGGCGGAGAGCCAGTAGTTCGGCTCCGTGCCCGCCACGATGGGGTTCATGGTCACGGGCAGATCCCGCAGACCCTCACGGTAGCGCTCATAGACCGCCTTTTTCTGGGCGATATGCTCCTCCAAATGGGGGTACTGGCCCCGCACCACGCCTGCGACGACGTTGCTCATGCGGTAGTTGTAGCCCACTTCCTCGTGCTGATACCACGCGGCGTTCTCCCGGGCCTGCGTCGCCCACTTCCGGGCGCGGTTGGCGTCTTCAAGGGAGTTGGTCAGAAGGCAGCCGCCGGCAGAGCCGGTGATGATCTTGTTGCCGTTGTAGGAGATGGCGGCGTAGTCGCCGAAGCTGCCGCACTGCTTGCCGTTGACTGTGGCGCCCATGGCCTCGGCGGCGTCCTCGATGAGCAGCGCGCCGTGTTTTTCGCAGATGCGCTTGATCTCGTCCACCTTGGCGGGGAAGCCGTAGAGATGGGCCATGACCACCAGCTTCACCTCGGGATAGAGCGCAAACGCCTTCTCCAGCGCCACAGGATCCATGTTCCAGCTGTCCGCCTCGGTGTCGATAAAGACGGGGATGCCGCCCTCGTAGACCACGGGGTTCAGCGTGGCATCAAAGGTCATATCCGAGCAGAACACACGCCGCCCCTCAAGCGCGCCGTGGCTGATGGGGGGCTTGCCGTAGAGCCGCTCCCCCGCCAGCTTCACGCACAGATGCAGCGCGGCAGTGCAGCAGGCGAGGCCGACCGCATAACCGACCTCCGCTTTTTCGGCGGCAATGCGCTCGACCTCGTTAATATTCTCGCCCACGGTGCTCATCCAGTTGGTATCGTAGGCGAGACGGATATAGTCCAGCTCCTCACCGTGCATGGTGGGGGTGGCGAGAAAAGCCTTCTGCGCGAAGGGCTTGAATGCGATCTTTTCGGGAGAAAACATACGGACACTTCCTTTTTTCAGATAATGCAGACTTCAGACGGTCAGGAGACCGCAGGGGCGGGCGCTTCTACTTCCTCGCCCTGCGTCCGGTTGACCTCCTCCGGCTCGTGGAAGGTGGGCACCACCCGGTGCAGCACCTCCCGGATGCAGGAGATATCCTCCGTCCGCATGGTTTTTTCCAGCGCGTCATTCAATAACGTCAGTTTACGTTCCAGTTCCTCCGGCGTCACCGGGGGCTGGTGCTCCACGAAGATCATGCCGTTAACCGTCTTTTCCAGATCCCGGCTGGACACCAGCAGTTCCTCGTAGAGCTTCTCGCCGGGGCGCAGACCGGTCTCCACGATCTCGATGTCCCGGTACGGCTCATAGCCGGACAGACGGATCATGTTCTCCGCCAGTTCCAATATCTTCACCGGACGGCCCATGTCCAGCACGAACAGTTCGTTCTGCTTGGCCATGGCTCCCGCCTCCAGCACCAGCTGGGCGGCCTCGGGGATGGTCATGAAATAGCGGATGATCCGCTTGTCCGTCACGGTGACGGGGCCGCCCCCCGCGATCTGGCGGCGGAACAGGGGCACCACGGAGCCGTTGGAGCCCAGCACATTGCCGAAGCGCACCGCGGCGAAGGTGGTCTGGGAGCAGCCCGCCATGGACTGCACCACCATTTCGCACAGGCGCTTGCTGGCGCCCATGACGGAGGTGGGGTTCACGGCCTTATCCGTGGAGATCAGGATGAACTTCTTGACGCCGTGGGCGTCTGCCGCCCGGACGGTGTTCAGCGTGCCGAACACGTTGTTGCGGATGGCCTCCTGGGGGCTGGTCTCCATCAGGGGGACGTGCTTATGGGCGGCGGCGTGGAACACTACGTCGGGCTTGTAGGTATCAAACAGCAGCTCCAGCCGCCGGGGATCCCGGACGGAGCCGATCTCCACGCTGAGGGGCAGATCTCTGCCGTACTGGTACAGCAGCTCCTGCTGGATGTCGTAGGCGTTGTTCTCGTAAATATCGAAGATGACCAGCCGCTTGGGACCGTACTTGACGATCTGGCGGCACAGCTCGCTGCCGATGGAGCCGCCGCCACCGGTGACCAGCACGGTACGCCCGGACAGCAGGCCCGCCACGGCAGAAATGTCCAGCTGAATGGCGTCCCGGCCCAGCAGATCCTCGATCCGCACCTCCCGCAGCTGCTGGCGGATGGGCTTCCGGTCGATCAGTTCCAGCGTGCTGGGCAGCGTGGAAACTCTGATGCTCCGGTCTGTCAGCTGCCGCAGGATCTCTTTGCGGTGGAACTCATCCATGGAGGGGATGGCGAAGATGGCCTCGTGGATGTCCATGGCCCGCATACGGGACAGCGCCTGCGAGATCGTTCCGCTGACCGGCACGTTCCGAATCCGCTTGTTGACCTTGCCCTCGTCATCGTCGAAAAAGCACTGGACGGTATAACGGCTGCTGGGGTTGTGCTGGATCTCGTTGAGCAGCTGTACACCGGCCGCCCCCGCGCCGATGATGGCCACGGGGATCGTACCCGTCTGCCGGCTGCGCAGCAACCGGGCGCGGTAGCTGCGGTAGCCGAAGCGCACCACCAGCATTTCCAGCACCCACAAACTGGCGATGGCCGCCAGCAGGACAAAGGAAATGACGCCGATGCCGCTCAACCGGGCGATGGTCTCATAAACGGTAAAGCCGCAGAAGGCCGAGGCGATCAGCATGAGATACTCCCGGCTCTCGGCATACCGCCACAGGCTGTCGTAGGTCTTAAACACCAGCTGGGCAAGGACCGTGCAGCCGTACAGCAGCGCCGTGTTGCCCCAGAAGTTCTCCTCCGCGCCGGTGGCGGTATAGGGCAGCAGCACCGTGATGAACTTGTAAGCCGCCACTGCCACCGCGAACAGGAACGCGTCGCAGAGGAACAGCAGCTGTCTCCGAAATCGGCTCATATAGGTACTCCTTCACCGGCGGACCGGTGTTTTTTTCTTATTGGGCGGCGGTGTCCTCCGCCTCCCCTTCTCCGCTTTGGGCCAGCATAATCAGAATCGTGTAAGCGTCCTGACCGGAGATGCCCTGCTCCTTCACGGAGCGGCACAGCGTCAAAAACGACTGGTTCGTTTCATTCAGCTCCACCGGCTCCAGACGGCCCTCGGCGTTCATGGCGTCCAGCGCGTTGCCGAGAGACAGAACGCCGTCCACAAAGGCGGACACGTTGTCCGCGCCCATGGCGGGCAGGACTTCCTCGCGGTAGAAATCCATTTGCAGGTTCCAGCCATCGGGACTGGAACGCACCTGACGGATGCCCTCCAGAGAGCAATCAAACAGCTCGTCCCACTCCTGACGGGGCAGGTAGTAATACCGGGCCAGCGCGCTGTCATTCTCATAGGTGCCGGAGGCGCGCAGCTGCTTCACATACTTCATCATATCGCCGTTGTAGGCGCGGTCATCCAGCTGTACGGCGTTGGCCACATAGCTTCGCTGGTAGGTGTCGTGGTCGAATACGTCTCCCCGGACGCAGCTGCGGAGGAAATCCAGATATTCATACACGTCGCTGGTCTGGAAATTCTCCGCCTTCCGGTCCGTCATGCGGGTGCGTTCCAGCAGGCCGCCGAACACGGCCAAGTACAGAGCGTATAGGACCACCACCAGAATACCGACGGTTTTCGCCCGCTTCCGCGCCTTGGCAGTCTCCCCTGCCAGCAGCGGTTTGGCATAGAGCAGGACCGGGAGGATCAGCAGCACATAGGCGAAACATTTGAAGCCCCGGACGGAGAAGTTAATCTCCATGAGGCTGTGGAGGTTCATCATGACCCACACCGCCAGCAACGCGGCGGCCAGACTGTCTTTCTCTTTCCGGACGGCTTGCAGACAGAGCCACGCAGAACCCAGCACAAAGGCCAGCGCAAAGGCCGTTCCCATCAGTCCGGTATCGGCCATGGTTTGCAGCAGATGGTTATGGGCGTATTTGGACTCATACTGGAAAGTCTGCACAGAGCGGGTCACGTTTTCCGTAGAACCCAGTCCCCGACCGAAGAGCGGTGCTGTGGAGAAAATTTTCCACGCGTCCTTATCAAACTCCAATCGCAAGGTGAAGCTGTTGCTTTTCAGCAAGCTGTCCCGGAGTAGCCGTGACGAGATCGCCTCCGGTAGCCAGGGGTAGCTGAGGGCAATCTTTTTCTCGCCGTTGACCGCCATGCTCCGCAGCGTCTCTCCCGCCTGTCCCACGATAATAACATAGAGCCCGGCAGAATCCTCCGGCACGGTAAAGGCGCACTGAGAGAACGGTCCGCTATACAAATCTGTTCTGCCGCCGAAATACGTATTCAAAAGGGTCTGCGAATAGACAACAGTCTGCGGGTCGCCGTCCACATCGCCGGTGATGGTCGCATCCCCCGTAATGCCGTCCGGCAAAACGTAGACGATGTAGGAATCGTCCTCTTCAAAGGTATACGGGCCGGTATGGAGAAACACCGCCGCGCAGAGGGCCGCGGTCACGGCGCAGAGCGCGCCCATTGCGGCCAGCGCCGCCTTTTTGTGGGCAGACAGCACAACGGTCAGACGCCGTCCGGCCAGAGCGTCCAGCGCAAAGAGGATCAGACCGCTGAACAGGCACAGCGCAACCGCCGTCTCGTTTCCACGACTCGCCATGGATGAGGCCGGAACACCGGCGCCGATCATGGTCACGGCCGTTTCCACTAACAGGAGGAACAGGCCCACCCGGTCAGCCCGCTCCGCGATCAGCCAGACGATGCAGGACACCGCAAAGCAGAGCAGTGCGCCGCGGCTGCCGGTGAGCAGCAGGCTCACGGCGTTGATGCCCGCCAGCAGAGACGCGGCCAAGCGCCGATAGACGCAGGTGGAATTTTGCAGGAGGTACAGTGCCGCGAACAGCGATAGAGAAAACAGCGCCGCCGTTACGTTGGCGTCGTTATACAGGCCGTTGACACGGGCGGCGGCACTTTCCTGCAAAGTGCTGGTGTAATCCATGCCCAAGGCGTTCATCAAAGCGTTGAAAGGCCCGAACAGCACCCGACCGCAGCTCATGTCCAGCGAGACGAGAGCGATGACGGTGGAAACGGACGCGCCGCCCCACAGCAGACCGGGAACGTGCCGCCGATCAAAGCGGGCCAGCAGAATGACCTCCAGGGAGAAGGCTGCAATAAATTTATAAAGCTCGGACTTGGCGCTGGCGCCAAAGGGAGAACAGATGGCCGACGCGCCGTAGACGATGGCGAAGGCCAGCAAACCCAATACAGGCACGGACAGCCGCTGCTCAAAACGAAACAGCGGCTTTTTACCAAGCAGGCTCAGGAAAGCCAGACCGCAGAGGAGCATGCTCACGGTGCCGGTCTGGACGGTCATGGCGAGCAAGAGCAGGACGGAATAGAGCACCACCATGAGGGTATCCTTCCGAGTGAACACACCCTCCGCGCGGCAACCCTGCTGAGGGGCGGTGGAAATGGGGGTTTTCTCTGTATGTTCAGCCGGGGCGGCGGGTTGGGCCGCCGGGGCGGGAATGTTGTCTTTTCTTGATTTTTTCGCGCTCAAAGCAGAAGCCTCCTATATGAGAGTTCACGGTCAAAAGCGGGGCACAGCCGCTAAAAAAGCGGTCTGTTACAACCGCCGATCATTCTCAAGTTGTAACCCGGGGTGGGCGGGGAATTTTCAAAATCAGGCGGGGCGCTCCCCCGCGGATGGAAACGGAAACAGGCGCAAGGCCCGTTTGGTCATAGATATTTTTTATTATAGTCCTATATGGCTGAAAATACAAGCAGTTTCAACGTTTTTCCCGTGTTTTTTCAGGGAAAGAAGGGCGGTTTTAGGGGAACGAGGGACGGAGAGATGGAATCGGCGGGTACAGGGTCGGGAGCAGAAGCGGGACAATGAGCAGTTTACGCCCGGAGCAACAGACAAGCCCCACACCGTTTGGTGCGGGGCTTGTCACTTGTATAACGCAAATGGCGGGCATAAAAAGTCCCCCCGGACCGAAGTCCGGGGGGAACAGACGTAACGCAAACCTTAGGGTCTATATACGTCTAACAGTCGCGGGAGATCTTAGGCGGTGTAGGTCGCAAACTGGTCACCGCAGGTAGCAGTGTAGGTCACACCCGTACCCCAAGCGATGGGCAGGGTCACAGTAGTGGTACCGGCAACACCGGTGAACTCATAAGTCCCGATTGCCTTCTCCACACCGCTAACAATCATGGAAACCTTGATCTCGTACTCCTTGCCAGCGGTGGTACCAGTCACGATAGCCTTCAGCTTGCTGCCGTCCTTGTCCAGATCCAGGCTGGTGACGGGAGTAGCGGCCGCGCCAGCGTCTTCCTTCTTGCCGTTGTCAGTCTCCTGAACGAACAGGTAAGCGATGTCGCCGTCGGTCTTATCCAGCAGAGCGATGACCTTAGCGGTGGCGTCAGACTTGAAGTCCTTCACGTCATCGACCTTGGTGATAACACCGTCGGTGTCGACCAGGTACATCTTAGCATCGGAAGCCACGGTGTAACGGGTAGAAGCGGCAGCGGTGGTGGTGCTGTTCAGACCGATGGTGTACTCACCGCTGAGCTTCCAGATACCGGTGGTGTTGTTCTCAACAACATCATAGCCAGTGACAGCGGCGCCGCCAGTGGCGATGGTGCCCTTGTTGTTGTACTTCACATTCTGGTACACGCGGTTGCTCTCAATGCCAGCGCCCAGAGTGGTGGCGTCATAGCTGACCTTCACAGTGGTGATCTTGCCGTCCACCACAGCGTTGTACATGTAGTAGCTGTTGTTGTCGGAGTCGGTCTTCAGCTTGCTCATGCCTTCCTTACCAGCCAGGAAGGTGATGTCGTTGCGGCCATTGACCACATCGCAGCCAGTGGCGTCGACGAAGACGAAGCCCAGCAGGTTGTTGCCGCGGACATAGTAGACCATCTCAGCCTTAGCGGTGCCCTTGGGATCGATGGAGGGAGCGTTCTTGATGCCGGTGTAGGAAGTGTAAGTGGTGCCGGTTCTGTCGGACTCAGCAACCACGAACACGGTCTCGCTGTTGGCATACAGGGTAGCGCCGTTACCGGGGTAGACCTTGGCGTTGCCGTTCTGCATGAAGAAATCAGAGGTGGTGGCGCTGGTCCGCACGGGAGTCTTGCCGCCGGTCAGAACGCCATAGGTCGGGATATTGGCATCGGCGTTGAACATAGATGCGTCGATGGTACCGCCGTTGAAGGTGGTGTTGGGAGCCTTGCGCAGGACATACTCGTTGTCACCGTTGGCGCGATAGGTCACAATGTAACCCTTGCAATCGGCGTAGTTGTCGTCGGTGTAGACGGTCTTGACAGTGCCGTCAGCCAGAACCAGCTTCGCACGGTCAAACTTGAAGCCAGTCTGAGAAGAGGCCTCGGCATCCAGAACGAAGGCATAGTCGGTGGGCTTGAACTCAGCCTCAGTGACAAAGATCACCAGACCGTTGGCGTCGGTATAGATGGTGTAGGTGTTCTTGGTTCTCATCATGTTCTCGGCACCGAAATCAAACACGATGTTCTTGGCGTACTTGTACTCCTTGTCAGCCAGGGTCAGGCTCTTGGTGAGGGTGTACTCAGAGACAATGCCCTCGGTGGACTCAGCCTTGACAACAGTCTGGATGGACTTTTCAGCCTGAGAATAGGTGAACAGAACGATGTCGTCCTCAGCGAAAGCGGAGGTGTCGCACTCGAAGTGAGTGGCGTTGCCAGTGTAGCCAGTGTAGTTGGTGCCGTCAACCTTCTTCATCTGAAGCTTGCTATCAACCACAACATAGGGATCGGCAGCCTTGGTCTCCTTAGAGGTGATCTCGCCGACATACACGTCAGCAGCAACGATGGTGACATGGTTGTCATCCTCGTTATAGTAGACCTCAACGATGGAGCCATCGCCCACCAGACCGTCATTAGCAGAGGAAGAGGAGATCTTACGATCGTTGTTCTTGGAAACAACAACGTCGGTCGCCTCGACACCGTTGACGATCACGGTGGCGTGCTCGTCCTTCTGGGTCATGCCCAGATCGGAGTAGATGTTGCCCAGCTTGACGTTCTTGTAGTAGGTCTGGTTGGCCTTATCAGCATAGGTGCCGATCTTGTCGCCCTTGTTGGTCCACTTGGTAGCGGGACGGCCCATATCATCGGTGGTCTCGGACTTGACCAGCTTGTTGAAGTACTCCTCAGCGAACTGGACATAGCCGTCGCCGCCCTTCTTGCCGTCGATGTTGCCATCGTTGATGGCAGAACTGCCCCAACGCTTGGACTTAGCGTCGGAGGTGTCCTTGATGGTGATGTTGCCGACGATGACGGTGGAGTTCTTCTCGTACTCGACCATGTCAGCCTGCAGCATGTTGAAGGCATACAGGCAGGCCTCTTCACGGGTGACAGCCTTGACGCCGTTGAAGGTGCCCTTCAGGCTGTTGTTCAGACCGGCGTTGATGGCCTGCTTGGCAACAGAGATGGACCAGTTGGCGCCGGTGTAGCCCTCGATGGCGTGCTTGCTGGCGGTGTAGGCGCTCTGGCCAACATCTTGAACCGTTCGGACCGTGCAACAGAAAAGAACGTACTGGAATATCTCGAAGTCAAAAACCTCGAGCTTGCAGAAGGCGTAAGAGAGCTGATGTTCGTATTCGAAGACATTATCCAGCTTAAAGACAACGCTATTCAAAGAATCATCCGCGAAGTAGAAACAAAAGACCTTGCCATATCTTTAAAAGGTACGCGTGAAGAAATTAAAGAAAAAATCTACAATAACATGTCAGAGCGTGCCCAAGCAATGCTCAAAGAAGAACTCGAATACATGGGCCCTGTAAGAGCAAAAGAAGTGCAGGAAAAACAAACAAAAATTGTTGGTATCATCCGTGCACTGGAATCAGCAGGTGAAATTATTATAACAAGAGACACAGCCGAGGACGAATACATTGAGTAGGATAGAAAGCGGCAAAATAAGCCTGGGTAATTCATATGTCTTAAACGCTGACGGACAGGCCAAGGCAAACAAAGAAATATCAGATGCAAAAATTCTCGCCGATTCCATCATTGCAGAGGCGCAGAAAAAAGCTCAAGCAACCCTGACACAGGCACAGCAACAGGCCGATTCTCTTGTTGCGCAAGCAAAAGCCCAAGCTGAAGCTGAAAAAGAGCAAATTACTGCAGAATCAAGAAAAATGGGCTACGAAGATGGATATCAAGATGGAAAAGAAAAAATCACAACCGAGCTTGAAAACCTTGTCTACAACGTAAACAACTTTGCCAAATGCCAGTTTGATATGAAAAACAGGATAATAAAATCAAT
>ENA-UEOJ01002378-UEOJ01002378.1-human-gut-metagenome-genome-assembly--contig:-NODE-2378-length-11278-cov-3.478529_pt1 | contig 11278 bp, 10 predicted proteins | sample MGYA00242885_ERZ507886 | MGnify/ENA primary metagenome ERZ507886 (study PRJEB26167, sample SAMN06115505) | human gut metagenome | host: Homo sapiens | place: China:Anhui | collected 2015-08-07... | reverse complement strand
TTTTTGTTTTCCAGGAGGAGGTTTTTCAGATGGCTCTGCCCCATGACCCCATCATGCTTTTGAGCATGGTGAACCTGAAGCTGCGCGACTTCTACCCCAGCCTCGACGCACTGTGCGACGACCTGGACGAGGACAAGGCCGCGCTGTGCGCAACGCTCGCTGCCGCCGGGTATGGATACGACCCGGTGCGGAATCAATTCGTATAAATTCAGGAGGATGCTTTCATGATGCAAGGTACCTATTATAAAGAGTGGAGCCGGATGCTCGGCCGCGAAATGGAGTTCAAGGTCTATGGCACGGCCGGTGTGCCGGTGCTGGCACTGCCCGCCCGGGGCGGCCGCTTCTACGACTGGGAGAACAACGGGATGCCCGAGGCCGTAGCACGGCTGCTGCACGAGGGAAAGATGCAGCTCTTCTGCGCCGACAGCATCGACGCCGAGAGCCTGCTGGCGGGCCATGAGACGCCCCGCCGCCGGGCCGAGATGCAGGAAAAGTATTTCAACTACCTGTCCACCGAGCTGGCCGCCCACATCCGGGAACTGAACCAGACCAAGAAAGGCCAGCTCATCTGGTGCGTCGGCGTGGACACCGGTGCCTGTCAGGCCGTCAACTGCCGCCTGCGCCGCCCGGAGGTGTTCGGCGGTGCCATCGGCCTGTCCGGCCTGTACGACATGAGCCGCTTTCTGGGCAGCGCCGAGGACGACCTCGTGCTCCGCAATGCCCCCCTCGCCTACCTGACCGAGACCGGCCTCGTGGACAAAAAGGCCTTTGCCAAGGCGGAGGAGAACGACCTCATCCTCTGCGCCGGGCAGGGCAGCTACGAGGAAGAGGCACAGGCCGACACCCGCGCCCTCTCCGAGGCCCTGACCGCCGCCGGGCTGCCCGCCCACTGCGAGTTCTGGGGCAGTGATGTCTCCCACGACTGGTACTGGTGGGGCAAGGAGCTGCACCTGTTCGCAGAACGCATCTTTGGAGAAGGAGGAAGTCATGCCTGAATTTGTGATCGGTGCCCGCGGGCACGATTTTGGCCGTCACACCCCGGATGAGTTGTTCGCTTCCATCGGCAAGGCGGGCTTTGCCTGCACCCAGCTGGCCTACACCAAGGCCATTGAGGGCGTGAAGAGCTATGCCGATGTCACCCCGGAACTGGTCGAAGCCACCCGCGCTGCAGCCACCGCTGCCGGTGTTTCCATCGCGGTGAACGGCACCTACGTCGAGCTGAGCTATGCCGACGAGGACAAGCGCCGCGCCGAGGTCGCCAAGGTGCTGAGCCAGATCCCGGTCGCCAAAGTGCTGCACGCCGGCTGCATGGGCAGCGAGACCACCAACATGGCCAAGCAGCCCGGTGTCACCCGCAAGGAAGCGCAGGAAGCCCTTCTCCGCAGCCTGGGCGAGATCCTGCCCGTCTGTGAGGAGCAGGGGGTGCTGTTCGCCGTGGAGTGCGTCTACTACCACGCCATGAACACCCCGGAGGCCGTCAAGATGGTGCTGGACACCATCGCCAGCCCCAATCTGCGCGTCCTCTGCGATTTTGCCAACTACGTCGGCCCGGAGGATGCTTCGCTGGACGCGCAGCGCCGCATCTGGGACAAGGTGGGCAGCTGGTACGGCGACAAGATCGCCGCTGTCCACTTCAAAGGCCAGAACTTCCGGCCGGACGGCACCCTGTACTCCACCAGCCTGGAGGATTCCTGCGTGGACTATGCAGGCGGCTTCGCCATGCTGAAGCAGATGCCGCAGGCCGCCTTCCCGGTCCTGCGCGAGGAAGCCGTCCCCGCCCGCGCCGCCAGCGACATCGCCTTTATGCGGAAATTCTGCGAATAAGCGCTTGCCTTTCAGGAGTTGTTGATGCTCCCCCAGTCACCTACGGTGACAGCCCCCTCTGAGAGGGGGCCTTTTACAGCTGACCCTTGCGCCAAGGCTCCCTCCATGAGGGAGCTGGCACAGCGACGCTGTGACTGAGGGAGTTTGCAGCAACTCCTTCTTTTTTTGTCTTCTGTGTTCACAAAAAATTCACAATTGAATTTTCATTTCCTACTTGTTCTGTAGGACAAGCTGTGCTACAATGCCTTTGTACGAAAGATACCCCCAAGGGGTAATTTGAAAGGAGTGGTTCCCATGAGCAGCGAGATGGAACCCTGCCCCCGCTGTGCCCTGCACGAAGCGTCCCCTGCCCCCTGCTGCGAAGATGCAGCTGCCGAAACAGCGCAGGCCGAAGCAGAGACCCTGAACGCCTGCTGCTGCCGCCACAAAAAGCGGAGCGAGGAGGAGTACAAGAGTCTCATCCACCGGCTGAACCGCATCGAGGGCCAGATCCGGGGCATCCGCGGCATGGTCGAAAAAGACGTCTATTGTGCCGACATCCTCGTGCAGGTGGCGGCGGCAAACTCTGCGCTGAACGCCTTTTCCAGAGAGCTGCTCAGCCAGCATGTGCGCACCTGCGTCGCGGACGACCTGCGCGCGGGCAGCGACGAAAAGTTGGATGAGCTGCTGAAATTGCTGCCCAAACTCATGAAATGACCCTTTTTCGGACAAGCTGACCCATCGCAAGGAGTGAGACTATGGAACAATACAACGTTACCGGCATGAGCTGCGCGGCCTGCTCTGCACGGGTGGAAAAGGCCGTAAACGCCGTGCCCGGCGTCACGAGCTGCTCGGTGAGCCTGCTCACCAACTCCATGGGCGTGGAGGGCACCGCGAGTGCCGCCGCCATCGTCAAGGCGGTGCAGGATGCAGGCTATGGCGCCAGCCCCAAGGCGGGCGGGCCCACCGCCGCCCCGGACCCCAGCGCTGACCTCGACGCCCTGGCAGATCACGAGACCCCCAAACTGAAAAAGCGGCTCATCGCCTCCCTGCTCTTCCTGGCGGTGCTGATGTACTTTTCCATGGGGCACATGATGTGGGGCTGGCCGCTCCCCCACTGGTTCGACGGCAACCACGTTGCGATGGGCCTCGTTCAGCTGCTGCTGGCGGGCATCGTGATGGTCATCAACCAGAAGTTCTTCATCAACGGCTTCAAGGGCCTTCTCCACCGCGCCCCCAACATGGATACACTGGTGGCGCTCGGTTCCTCTGCCAGCTTCCTCTGGAGCACCTACGCCCTCTTCGCCATGACCCGCGCGCAGGTGGATGGCAACGACGCCCTCGTCATGCACTATATGATGGAGTTCTACTTTGAGTCGGCCGCCATGATCCTGACCCTCATCACGGTGGGCAAGATGCTGGAAGCCCGCTCCAAGGGCAAGACCACCGACGCGCTCAAGAGCCTGATGAAGCTGGCCCCCAAAACGGCCACCCTCCTGCGGGGCGGCACCGAAGTCAGCGTCCCCATCGCGGAGGTGCGCAAGGGCGATGTTTTTGTCGTCCGCCCCGGTGAGAACATCCCGGTGGACGGCATCGTGCTGGAAGGCAGCAGCGCCGTGAACGAGAGCGCACTGACCGGTGAGAGTATCCCGGTGGACAAGGCCGAGGGCGACAAGGTCTCAGCCGCCACCACCAACCAGTCGGGCTTCCTGCGGTGCGAGGCCACCCGCGTGGGCGAAGATACCACTCTGGCGCAGATCATCCGGATGGTCAGCGACGCCGCCGCCACCAAGGCCCCCATCGCCAAGATCGCCGACACCGTGTCGGGCTTCTTCGTCCCGGCGGTCATCTCCATCGCAGTAGTCACCACCATCGTCTGGCTGCTGCTGGGCCGGGAGTTCGGCTATGCGCTGGCCCGCGGCATCTCGGTGCTGGTCATCAGCTGCCCCTGTGCGCTGGGTCTGGCCACACCGGTGGCCATCATGGTCGGCAACGGTCTGGGGGCCAAGAACGGCATCCTGTTCAAGACGGCCGCTTCGCTGGAAGCCGCAGGCCGCACCCAGATCGTGGCACTGGATAAGACCGGCACCATCACCAGCGGCGAACCCAAGGTCACCGACATCCTGCCCGCCGAGGGGGTAAGCGAGACGGAGCTGCTGACCCTTGCCGCCGCGCTGGAGCGCAGGAGCGAGCATCCGCTGGCCAAGGCCATCCTCGCTTACACCGAGGCCAACGCCATCGAGGCCCCGGAAATCTCCGACTTTGCAGCCCTGCCCGGCAACGGCCTGACTGCAACGCTGGACGGCAAAGAAGTTTACGCAGGCCATGCGTCCTTCCTTGCGACAAAGGCCGCTGTGCCCGCCAGCCTGAAGGCAAAAGCCGCCGCGCTGGCAAGCGAGGGCAAAACGCCGCTCTACTTCGGTGGCGCCGGCCGTCTGCTGGGCGTAGTGGCCGTGGCCGATACCATCAAGGAGGACAGCCCCCGCGCCATCCGTGAATTGCAGAACATGGGCATCCGGGTCGTGATGCTCACCGGCGACAACCAGCGCACCGCCGACGCCATCGGCCGTCAGGCAGGCGTGGATGAGGTCATCGCTGGCGTCCTGCCCGACGGCAAGGAGGCCGTCATCCGCAAGCTGCAAGCCTCCGGCAAGGTCGCCATGGTCGGCGACGGCATCAATGATGCACCGGCCCTGACCCGCGCCGACACCGGCATCGCCATCGGTGCCGGAACGGACGTCGCCATTGATGCGGCGGACGTGGTGCTGATGAACTCCCGGCTCTCCGATGTGCCCGCCGCCATCCGCCTGAGCCGCGCCACCCTGCGCAACATCCACGAGAATCTGTTCTGGGCCTTCATCTACAACATCATCGGCATCCCGCTGGCCGCCGGTGTGTTCATCCCCTTCGGCCTGACGCTGAACCCCATGTTCGGTGCCGCCGCGATGAGCCTGTCCAGCTTCTGTGTCGTCAGCAACGCGCTGCGCCTGAACCTGTTCGACCTGCACAGCACTAAACACGACCACAAGATCAAGACTTCCGCCCTGCCCGCTGCCGCGCAGCCGCAGGCTGAAGATACGACCGAACCCGTTTCGGAATCCACTGTCAAGGAGGAACGTTTCATGAAAAAGACCCTGCACGTTGAAGGCATGATGTGCTGCCACTGCGAGGCCCGCGTGAAGAAGGCACTGGAAGCTCTGCCCGAAGTCCACGAGGCCGTGGTCAGCCACGAGACCGGCACCGCCGTCGTCACCCTGAGCGCCGATGTCGCCAACGAGACCTTGAAGAAGGCCGTTGAAGACCAGGACTACAAAGTGACCGGCATCGAATAAGCCGCACCTGCCAAAAAGACCTTCTCCATCCTTGCTTTGCTGCAATGCCCGGAGAGGGTCTTTTTATCTTTTATAATCTCTGCAATCGTTCTGCGCCCTTCGTCTTCAGCCAGCGGAGCGCAGCCCCATCGGCCAGGGCAAGGATGCCCAATGCTGCCATCCATGCGGCCTCAGCCGGCACGAACTGCGCCAGCACCAGCACCCCCACGCCCAGCACAAAGCCAGCAGCCCAGTTGACAAGCAGTGCCAGCAGAACGCTGGGGTTCTGCTTGATGACGGCCATCTCGCTCGTCCAGTGGAACTGCGGCATCGCCACGCCGAGCATCAACCCGGCTGCAGCTGTGAAAACAACATCCAATGCCACCAGCAGACCCGCCAGCAGGGCCGAAGTCCACGGCGCGCGCAGAAGCACCAGCCCGCAAGCCAGGCAGAGCAGCGCGGGCGGCAGGGTGACCAGCAGATGCAGGTCCAGCTTCGCCCGCAGCACCTGCCATGGTGTTACCGGCAGGCTTTGCAGCTGCCACAGCTGTTCCCCTTCCAGTGAGACGGACGGCACGGTGAGGAGGTTCATCCCGGCCACCAGCACCACCGTGAAGGTCAGCAGCACCACGCCCAGCTCCCGCGCGGGCAGCCGCGCCGCCAACGCCCGCAGTGCGTCCGCCTTGTATCCCATTGCGCCGCTGAGAAGCAGCAGCGCCAGCGAACCCATGGCGCAGTTGAGCAGATAGGACGCGCTGCTGCCCAAATGGAGCAATTCCCGGCGCAGCAGCGTCCGCCGCAGCGAGGAACGGCGGGCCAGCCGCGCCCGCGTCCGTTTCACAGCCCCGCGCCGGGTCGTCATCAAGGTCAGATACGGCCCGGAAATCGCCTTGCCCAGCGCCGCGCAGAGCAGCACGATGCCAACGGCCAGCACCAGCAGCAAAAGCGGTTCCCCGCAGGCGGCACCTCCCAAAAAGCGCCCCACACCCGTTAGGGCCGTGTTGTTTTCTCCCAGCGCCGCCTGCCCCAACACCTGTTCAAGGAGAGCCATTCCCCGCTGGTAGGCGAGATCATACACCACCGCAAGGCCCAGTGTTGCTGCGACCGTGACCAGCGTTTTGTGTGCGGCCCGCGCGGTGCAGAGGGCGACCACCCACCCCAGCAGCGCCGCCAGAAGGGTCGCTGCCCCGGCCAGCACCAGCGCCATGGGGACTGCACTCAGCAGCCCGCCCAGCGGAGAAGCCGCATACAGCCCATACACCACTTCTGCCGGGACCCAGAGCAGCAGCAGATAGAACAGGCACGTCGCGTACAGCCCGCTCATCCGGACGGCAAAGAGCATCCACGGCGGGATGGGCATCGCCAGCAGCAGGTCGTTGTCCCTGGCCTGAAACAGGCTCCCATAGCTGGAAAACGCCCCTGCAAATACACCAACGGCCAGCGCCAGCAGCTCCATCGTCAGGAAGTACAGCGCCTCCTGCCCGGCGGGCAGCAACAGCTCTCCCAGCGGCCACGCCAGCGAGAAGAAACTGCCCATCACCAGCAGCACGATGCCCCCATACAGCGCTCCGAACGCCAGTCGGCCCGCTCTGGTGCGGTGTCTGCCAGTGCTGGCGCTCCGGACAAGGAAGGCTCCCTGCTCCCGCAGCTGTTTCCGGAACAGGGCGCGGAACAGACGTCTGGTCTCAGTGTCCATCCTGCACCCCTTCCAGCTCCAGAAAGACCGATTCCAGCGAAGCATCGCCCCGCACCTCGGCCATGGAGCCAGCCCGCACGAGCCGCCCCTGCCGGAGGATGGCCACCTGGTCGCAGAGCTTTTCGGCCACTTCCAGCACATGGGTGGAAAAGAAGATGGCCCCGCCTGCATCGCAGAAGGCCCGCATGGTCTGCTTGAGCTGGTGGGAGGCCAGCGGGTCCAGCCCCACGAACGGCTCATCCATCAGGATGAGTTTGGGCGCGTGGAGCAGTGCCGCCAGAATGGCCAGCTTCTGCTTCATGCCGTGGGAGTAGGAGCTGATGGGCTGGCCCAGCGCTTCGGTCAGCGCAAAGCGCTCGCCGTACACCCGCACTCGCTCGGCGCGGGCAGCCTCGCGGACGCCGAACACGTCCGCAATGAAATCCAGATATTGGATGCCGGTCATGTAGCCATAAAGGGCCGGGTCATCCGGCAGATAGGCCAGCTGACGCTTGGCCGCAAGCGGGTCGTCCCGCATGGAACAGCCGTTCACCCGCACCTCGCCGCGGTCCGGCTGCAGGATACCGCAGCAGCATTTCAGGGTGGTGGTCTTGCCCGCCCCGTTCGGCCCGATGAAGCCGAAGATCTCTCCCGGCCGGATGGTCAGTGTGAGGTCTTCCACCGCCGTTTTCTCGCCGTACTGTTTGGTCAGATGCCGGATCTCCAGCATTCAGCTCTCTCCTTTCGGTCTTGACGCGCTCCTGTTTGATAGCCAAATCGTATCATCCGCAGAAGTGCCTGTCAAGCATTTCGGCGCAAGTCGGGATGCAAAAGCGGCACCAGCCCGCAAAGCCGTTTTGCTTTACAGACCGGTGCCGCTTTCTGTTCATTTCAGGACTGCGACATTTTTGATGCCGTATCGTGCAAAAAGTTTCAGTGCTGCCGGGCCGATGCGTTCTCCGCTCACCACGATGGGGATCGCCGGCGGGCAGGAGACGGTGGGCATCGCGCAGATGCGGCCCAGCGCCGTTTCGGCGGGAACCATCTCCTGCGGGGCGAACACTGCCTGCCGCACGGTGCAGACCGGCGCAGCTTCCGCCGCCAGTTCCGTGAAGACATCCGCTTCCGGTTCCGGCAGAGCCGGGGCCGACGGCAGAGCCGCGCAGAGCCGTGCCACTGCTGCTTCCAGCCGCTCATAATCCTGCGCCGGGTTTTCGGGGGTGAACATCAGCACCACATACCGGGGGTCGGCATATTCGCACTCGATGCGGTCCTGCCGCAGAGCCTCGGCCAGCGCGGTGCCGGTCATGCCCAGTGCCGCCGCATCCAGCGTGAGTTTGAGCGGCTCACGGGCAGGGTCGTCCACCGCCAGCGGGAGCGGACAGCCTGCCGCAGCGGCTTGCTCGTTCAGCACCCGGCGCATTCTGGTCAGCTGCCCGCAGCAGGAGTAGAGCCGCAGCGGATACCCCTCCGAAAGATACCGGTTGCACCGGTCGAGGGATTGCAGGATCAGATAAGACGGGCTTGTGGAGCCGAACAGCGCCAGCGCATTGCGGACTGCCGTTTCCTCCTGCACGGGCGCTTTCGGCCCCAGATGCAGGTAGGCACCGCCGGTGAGGACAGGCAGGGTCTTGTGCCCGGAATCGCAGCACATCGCCGCACCCAGTGCAATGGGGTGGCGGCTGCCGCCCACCAGAAAGTTCAGGTAGGCACCGTGGGCATTGTCCACCAGCAGCGGCACACCGTGCGCATCGCAGACCTTTGCAAGAGCCGCGATGTCCTGCATCCCGCCGAGGTAGTCCGGGCTGGTGAGGTAGACGCCGAAGGGGGGCTTCCCCTGCCCGGCCAGCCGGTCCAGCGCGGCGGCAAGCTGAGCTTCGGTCACGGGGCAGCTGCACAGCGCCCCGGCCGCGTCCGGCGCGGGCCAGAGCCACTGGATGTCAAGATCCAGCAGCGCGGCGGCATAGAGCAGCGCTTTGTGGGCGTTGCGGGCCGCCAGCAGCACCGGGCGCTGCCCGGCGGGGGCCGCCTGCATCGCCAGGCAGAGCATGGCCCGGATGCACTGGGACGAGCCCTCGGTGCTGTAATAGGTATGGGCCGTGCCGAAGAGCCGGGTCGCGTTGGCCTCGCTCTGGGCGATGATGCCATCGGCCTCGTACAACTCATCCGCGCCCCGGATCTCGGTGATGTCCAGCCCTTCAAACCCCAGCAGGGCCTGCCCTTTATGGCCGGGCATGTGAAGGCGGGACGTCCCGGACTTTGCGTAGTTCTGCACAAAGTCCACGATGGGCGTGGTCATGCTCATTCGCAGGCTTCGCCGTCCGCGCAGGCATTGCAGGTACTGCCCAGTTCGATGGGCACCTCGATGCCCTGTGCGGCCAGCTCCTGGTTCTTGGCCACCTGGATCATGATGGCGCACTCCATCCGCTTGCGGAACAGCTCACAGCCGTACTCGTACACGCCGGTGATGCTGCCGGTGGCGTGGTATGCGTTGGCCGCACAGCCGCCGGAGCAGTAGAGCTTGGCCCAGCAATCCTTGCACTCCGGGCGGGCGTAGGCGTTGCAGTGCTTGAACTCATCCCGCACGGCGGTGTTGGTGACGCCCTTCCAGATGTCGCCCATCAGGTACTTGGGGTCGCCGACGAACTGGTGGCAGGGGTAGAGGTCGCCCCACGGGGTAACGGCCATGTACTCGGTGCCGGAGCCGCAGCCGGAGATGCGCTTGTAGATGCAGGGGCCGCCGGTGAGGTCGATCATGTAGTGGTAGAAGGTGAAGCCCCGGCCCTCGCGGTCGCGCTTGATCATCTCTTTGGCCAGGATCTCGTACTGCTCCTTCAGGATGGGCAGGTCGGCCTCGGTCAGGGCGCTGGGGTCGTCCGGCTTGCAGACCACCGGCTCCATGCTCAGCTCGGTGAAACCGAGGTCCGCCATGTGGAAGATGTCGTTGGTGAAGTCGGTGTTGAAGTGGGTGTAGGTGCCGCGCATGTAGTAGCCCTTGTCGCCGCGCTTCCGGACGAACTCCTGGAACTTGGGCACGATGGCGTCATAGCTGCCGCGGCCCGCGTAGTCCTTGCGGAAGCGGTCGTGGACCTCCTTGCGGCCATCGAGGCTCAGGACGACGTTGTGGCACTCCTTGTTGCAGAAGTCGATCACATCCTCGTCGATCAGCATCCCGTTGGTGGTCATGGTGAAGCGGAAGTTCTTGTTGTGGATCTTCTCCTGCTCGCGGCAGTAGGCCACCAGCTTCTTCACCATCTCAAAGTTCATCAGCGGCTCACCGCCGAAGAAATCGACCTCGAGGTTGCGGCGGGTGCCGGAGTTCTCGATGAGGAAGTCCATGGCCCGCTTGCCCACCTCGAAGCTCATCAGGGCGCGGTCGCCCTGATAGCGGCCCTGCGAGGCGAAGCAGTAGGAGCAGTTGAGGTTGCAGGTGTGGGCGACGTGGAGGCAGAGGGCCTTCACCACCGTCTGGCGGTTCTTGAAGTCGAAGGCCATGTTCTCGTAGACGTCGGGTGCCCACAGCTTGCCTGCGGACTCCAGAGAGGCCACATCCTCGAGGCACTGGCGCAGGTCGGCCTCGGTGACGTCGGGGCGGTCGGCATACTTTGCCAGCATGGCGGCCACGATCTCGTCGGCAGAGTGCTCTTTGTACATCGCAATGACGTCGTAAGCCACGTCGTCTACGACATGGACCGAGCCGCTGCAGCTGTCCAGCACGATGTTATATCCGTTCAGTTGATACTGATGTACCATTTCATTCTCCAATCTATAATTGCCATAAAAAAATGCCGCCCTGCAAAGGCGGCATAGGGTCTGCAATGATTACTTATTGCTGTTCTCGCACTTCTGGTTTGCGACGCCGCAGGAGGTCTTGCAGGCAGACTGGCAAGAAGTCTGGCACTCGCCGCAGCCGCCGGTCACGACGCTCTTGGTCAGGTCACGAGTAGCGATAGTCTTAATACGTTCCATAGTTGAAAACCTCTCTAAGCTCCAAAGTTTTGCATACAGCGCTCTGTATACAGTGTTATCTTTATGTATGATAACACGATGTTGGGATTCTGTCAAGATTCCGCGCGGCGTTTTTTAGCCCAGAGGCTGATACTTTTTCAGGATGGTGTGCAGCCCCAGCTCCCGGGCGCGGGCCAGCAGGTAGCGGTAGCGGCACAAAAGCGCCTGCCGCTCGTAGATGCGCTGCTCGATGAGGTCGGAGTCCACCTCGAGGTCGAACATCATCGCGTTCCGCTGCAGGCAGAACAGGCACTCTTTCAGCTCTTCTTCCAGCTCGGGGTGGTAGCGCTCGTGCTCGTTGTCGCGGGGGATGCGGGACGAAAGCAGAGTCTGGGTGGTCTTGGATGGGGTTTGCAGCATAAGGCGTCCTCCTTTTGAAGTTTGTGTACCATAAAATAAAAATGGCAGAATAACATAGTTTACTTTATTATATGGTGCAGAGGACGCGGAAAATGCTGGATTCTGGTCGGCACAAAAAGAG